>OFRA01000495.1_pt1 | contig 10290 bp, 17 predicted proteins | sample 1543001 | NCBI WGS metagenome assembly OFRA01 (sample SAMN07774221, study PRJEB24372) | wastewater metagenome | isolation source: Lake Maggiore Verbania | place: Italy: Verbania | collected 2015-12 | reverse complement strand
GGAGTGGCAGCAGTAGCACCAGTTATTCTTAAGGCCCTAAGCCCAAGTAACAAAGAATTCGGATTTGTTGCAAAGTAATAAAATTTAATATAGATTAGAAGTGCCCTTATGGTAAAATATCCATAAGGGCTTTTCTAATTTAGGGGTAAATGTGGCAGCGCAAAAAAATTTCGAAGTAGATCAAAATACAACCTTTACGTTTGAGGTTCAGTATCTTGATGAAGACCAGATCCCAATTCAATTACATTATCACACAGCAAAGCTTCAAGTAAGAGATACGCAAGGCGGGAAAAAATTAGCATTCACCCTTATAGAGAACGATGGAATTGTAATTAATCCAACTCTAGGCAAGCTTCAAATTTCAATATCAGCAGACAGAACAAATAAAATGTTTTATCCAAAATCAGCATACGATCTAGTCCTCATTGACCCAAGTGTTAACAAGACAAGATTGCTAGAAGGGTACATGACCTTAAGTAGGTCTGTGACGATATAATGGCAACACGTTTAATAGTAACCGAAAATAACCCACTAGTTGTAGTAAGAGCATCTGGAGCCCCAGGTCGTACAATAATCAGCGGAACAGGAAATCCAAACAACAACCTAGGAGTACCTGGAGATTTTTACTTTGATACAACAACAACAAGATTCTGGGGGCCAAAAGCTTCTCAGACTAACACTTGGAATATAGCCCAAAGCTTTATCCTAGATAAGCAAATATCACTAACACATACATGGGAGCTATCTCAAGTAACTGGACCAGTAAATGGAGTATATCAGGTCGTCATAAACCACAATTTAGGCTTTGGTCCAAACGTGACAGTAAAGTCTAGCGCAGGCGACATATTAGAAACAGGAATAGACTATAATAGTATTAATCAAATAACACTGACTATGGCACAACCGTTTTCAGGGACAGCATATCTGTCATAAGGGAGAAAGAAAATGGCAAGAAAATTTTTAGTCAGCGTCGATCTCAATAAAAATGAGCTCCTAAACGCTAGAATTCAGAACTTGGGTGCTGCACCATCAAGCCCAGTATCTGGACAAATTTATTACGATACATCAAATTCAACGATGTACTACTACAATGGACTATCATCACCTGATGGCCCATGGATGCCAATGTCTGGATCAACAGAAGTTGTCCAAGATATCATTGGAGCATCTGTACTTGCAGGAACAGCATTAACATCAACATACAACGATGCAGCAGGAACAACAACACTTAAGCTAAATGATACAGCCGTAACAGCTGGTTCATATGGCTCATCAACAGCAATTCCAACATTTACAGTTGATGCACAAGGTCGTTTGACTGCAGCTGGCACAGTAGCACTTGCAACACAATTAGATTTAGGTGCAGATAATGCACACGGTGGATTTAAGCTTGATCTTCTAACAGACACAGTAAAATTTGTCGGCGGAGAAGGAATTGATACCACTTACACAACAGATAATACTCTTCATACAATTATTATTGCAGGAGAAGATGCAACCTCATCAAACAAGGGTATTGCTTCTTTTGATTCAACAGACTTTACCGCTACAGCAGGTAATATAACATTAAACGCTGAGAGAGTACAAGACATTGTTGGAGATATGGTTGTTCCAACAAATACTGAAAATGGAATCGTAGTCACATATGATGACACAGCAGCAAAGCTAAACTTTGATGTTTCCGATTTCGACGTACAACTTTCTGGAGATGTAGTCGGTACAGCAACAGTAACAAACTTAGCAAGTATCAATATCTCAACAACAATCCAGCCTAACTCCGTAGCCCTCGGATCAGACACAACTGGTGCATATATTTCAACAGTAGCTGGAACAGCAAATGAGGTAACAGTATCAGGTTCAGGCGGAGAAACAGCAGCAATTACAATTGGTTTGCCAGATGACGTAACAATTACTAACAACCTTACAGTTGGCGGTAACTTAAACGTAACTGGAACAATTAACTCAGTAAATACCACTCAGGTAAATATTGTTGATAATAAGATTAATCTTAATACCGACTTTACAGGAACACCAACAGTAGATGCTGGTATCCGTGTAGAGCGTGGAACATCCACAGATGTAGAAATCCTATGGAGAGAAGCAGCGGGTTCAACTCAGTCTGCAACTACATGGGGACTTACAAATGATGGTACCAACTACCACTCAATTGCACGTAAATGGTCTTCTGATGTAACAACAACAGAAGTTGCACCGTATACATTTACAGCGACACACAATCTCGGAACAAGAGATGTATCAGTTGCAGTATATGCAAACTCTGCTCCTTATGGAGAAGTTGAAGTAGATGTAGATCACACATCAACAAGCGTAGTAACGCTAACATTTGCAGCCGCACCAACCGCTGGAGCATACAGAGTCGTAATCACTGGTTAAGGAGAGTTAAATGTCTGTAAAAAGATTAGTCTCCTTAAATACAGTCAGTTTAGCGACTGACCCAGCAAATCCCCGAATAGGTGACCTATATTTAAATAGCGTTACTAACAAAGTAAGAGTTTATACTAATACTGGGTGGATTGAAGTTGGAGCAGGTTCAGCAGGATCTGCAGTATCAATAGGAACTACCGCACCAACAACACCTTCTCCTAAAGAAGGCGATCTTTGGTACAACAACGTTGACCCTCACTTCTATACTTATGATGGAACCTTCTGGGTAGAAATATCTTTTGGCCCTGTCGGCCCCGTCGGCCCAGGAGTAGCAGCAGGCGGAACCACTGGTCAAATTGCAGCAAAATCTTCAAACGCAGACTATGCAGTTACATGGGTAAACCCTTATACCGATATAAATGCAAAAGATGCAGTTGGAAATGCAGTTGGATCTGGTCTTTCTTATAATACAACAACAAAAGCAATATCAGTAAATACCGCATTAATTGCATCTCAGACATATGTAAATAATGCAGTATCAGGCCTTGCCTCTACCGCCGCAGAAACTTATGTGCCAGATTCTTTGGTCGGCAACCCAGATGGAATAGCGACGCTAGATTCAACTGGAAGTGTTCCTATATCCCAGCTAGGAAATATAATTAGTGGGGCACCAGCTTTGCTAAATACGCTTGATGAATTAGCTGCAGCCATAGGCGATGATGCTAATTTTATTACTAATATGACAAACTCTGTTTATGACACAGAAATTGGTATAATAATGGGAGCGTACTAGGAGATAATATGGCAAATGTAGCAAAACAATTTGTAAGGGCGGCGGCAGCCACTTCTTCAGCAACGCTATATACTGTTCCAGCAAGCAAGACTAATATAGTAACTAATATTTCAATTACCAATACAACCGCTGCAGCAATTACCGCCTCAATTTTATTTAATGACGTTGCATACATTGCAGCAGTAACAGTAGGCGCAAACGATACTCTTGTCATGGATACAAAGACGGTTCTTTCTACCACACAAACTATTAAAGGTTTTGCTTCTTCAACTTCCGTCAACTTTCACATATCGGGGGTTGAATTTTAATGGGCGTTCGTAAAGCAGCTTCGGCATCAGTAGCGCTCTCAGGCGGCGGAGGTGGAGCAACAATTCCAGTTGGTCCAACAGCGGAAAGACCACAAAATGCTAGTATTGGAGACCTGTATTTTAATACAACTCATGATACACTTGAGCAATACACCAAAAGCGGTTGGCAGAAAACTTATGAAAAAGTTGCTATGGCTTTAAGGATGAACAGAATGGAGACAATGTAAAATGCCAGACTATACTTCGTTAGCCACAGAAATTACCGCTATCAAAACTGAGATCGCAGCATCAATTGGTCACACAACATATAGCGCACAAGATTTAGTTTACCTAGCATCAGCATTAGACACATTGGGCGGAATGTTAGGCGTAAAGGATATTGTTGCAGCAACTGCAGATAAAATTGCAGATCTTGAAACAAAGAAAGTTGCTTCCCTTGCATCTATGGAAACAGCAAGAGTCGGAGCAGTAGCAGATGTAGTAGCAGAAAGAGCAACAGCAATTAGCAACATTACAACACTTGGAACAAGTACGATGAATCAGATTAACGCAGCGTCAACAAGTTTCAATGTACTATTTATAGGGAGCATGATATAAAATGGCAATTAATTATAAGGTATTGGGACAAACAGTTCCCTCAGCAAACGCAACATACACACAGATTTATGCGGTTCCCGCAGGAAAGCAAGCTATCTGCTCATCACTGACAGTAGCAAACTTATCAACAGATGACATTCTATATCGTGTAAGAGTAAGAGTTGCAGGCGCTGCAGCTAACGACAAGCAAATTCTTGTATATGACACAGCGTCAGCTGCTGGCGTATCACAAGCACTTCAGCTTTCAATGACACTAGGCGCAGGAGATATAGTAGAAGTTTATGGAGCAGCAACAGCAATTTCATTCAATCTATTTGGATCAGAGGTGGATGCATAATGCCAGGTTTTAATACACTTCCCGCAGTAGGCGGAGGCGGAGGACAGGCTAATATGACATTTGTTGCCTCTATTCATATGCAAACATATAATCGTTCATGGGCTCAAGGTGGAACACCAGGATATTACGCAATGTATTCAACTAATCAAGAAAATGGATACGCATACTTCGTAGGAGCAACTACTACAGGAGTTCCGCTAAATAGATTAGCAAATATAACACATTCTTTTACTAGAATTGATATTATTGCGCCAACAAATGACATGGTAAGTCTTTATAAGGCAAAAGTAAAAGCAACAACAGAATTTGTTAATGCCTTTGCAAATTTTTCTTCATTCCCATCAATTATTAGAAGCTCAGGAAACTTTGTTCTTCCAAACAATGCCTTGCCTCTTGTAAACATAGTTTTAGCAGGAGGCGGCGGTGGTGGTGGAGGAACCTACCATACAAATCCAGCTGCTGGTGGTGGAGCAGGAGGAGGCGTTGTTAAGCTTACTGCTTATCAGGCAGTTGGTACAACTTCAGTTACTGTTGGCGCAGGTGGAGGAAATAATGGTGGTGGAGATAATTCACATGGAATGAACGGAGATAGAACTTACTTTGGCAATGTTTACGCAATGCCAGGTGGTGGCGGTCTTAGAAGAGATAATGCTGGCTACAATGCTTCATGGGTCGCTTCTAATCCAGGAGTTATAGCAAATACTGGCGGTGCAGGAGCTCATCATGCAAATGCTGCAGCACCAGGATTTACACAGACCGCTTCTTTAGGGCTAGGATTAAGCGGAAGCCCACAATTTTTTGGTGGCTATAAAGGCGGCGATAGCACAGATAACAATACCAATAACCATAATCGTGGTGGCGGGGGAGGCGGTTCCGCATCAGTGGGACAGAATGGCTCCTATCAAAGTGGAGGTAATGGTGGAACAGGGCACATGTCAGATATTATTCAAGGAAACGCACTATTTGGAGCAGGAGGAAGATCAATGTCTCATAATGGTGGCCATGGAACAAATGGTTGGGATTTACAATCTGGATATTCAAGTCAATATGCACATGGAGGATCTAGTGGAAGAAATGAGTCTGGCAACGGTGGGGACACAGGAGCTGTTGTTGTGAGGTACTACATACCATGAGCAAATATGCAAAGATTGAAAACAATGTTGTTAATAGTGTTATCATCTGCGAAGATTCACAGATAAGTCTTTTTGAAGGAACTTTTATAAAAGTAACAACAGATACATATGATGCCTATGTTGGATATTCATATAATCAAGAATCAAATAAGTTTATATCTTTAAAGCCATACGATTCTTGGGTTTTAGGTGAAGACTTTAAGTGGCATTCACCACTAGGAGATGCTCCCACAAGTGGAGACTTTGAGTGGAATGAAGAAGACCAAGAGTGGAATGAATTAGTTCCAGGAGTATTAAAAGATAAAACACATAGATGGGACGAAGAACTAGAAGAATGGGTTCCACTCTCTTAATAAGGAGAAAATAAATGGCAGTAACGCTAGATCTAGTATCTAAGAACTCCTTGCCCGCCCTAGGCGGTAACTTGACGTTCAAGGCACCATCAGCATCAGCAGTAACAAAGCAACGTATATTTATTCTAAACGTCGGTATGCTTGTAAATGCTGGTCTATACAGCCTTGATTTTTCTAATGGTGCTCCAACTAATGTTACTTATATTAATATTCTAGACGGAGACGGAAATGTAATTGATTCATCTTTTATTAGCCCGTCATTTACTACAACATGGAACTTTAACCCAAGTAAGAATTGGGCCAAGATAATTCTTGTTTCAGATAACCAGTACATCAACTGGCCAATAAATTCAAATGCTGTAGTATCTTCAGGATTGATTTCAAATACTAATACTACACCAAGCCCAACAATTCCCTCAGTAGCAGCAGTACAACTTACTAATGCGCTAACATGTAGAAATGTCGGCGGAACAGATTATGTCTGGTCTTATCCAACATATGATGTTGCCACAGATGCATACTATGCAGGCAAGATTGTAAATGCTACAACAATGGCAGCAGTTGATCTTTACTCAAATAATTACAAGGGTGCATCATTTGCCTTTGACTACACAAACAACAAAATGTATATAGTCGGCGGAGGACAATATAATTCAGCAGGCGGAGTTCAATCACATAACCAGACAATGTATACAACATTTATTCAAAAGGATATGGCTACGGCAGCATTTACTCAGACAGCAAAGTCTAATTATCCAGATGCTTTAAATACAATGAACATTCTTATGGCAGCTCCAGGAGATGGAAATGTCTACACATTTGGAACCCATTATCTAGAAACATCAAACGTTCCTACAACACATTATTTTGGAAATCTTGCATACAAGTGGACAGGCTCAACCAATACCTGGTCTCCTATTGCTAAGATGCCTGGAGAGCCTTCAAACTCTTATGACCGCACATTTGTGTTCTCATATGAGGGTAGGGTTTATATCTCAGGAGAAAGAAAGACGGCGGTAGATAAGGGAACTGAATCTACATTTGATTACTGGTTTGGATACTATAATCCAGCAACAAATACATATACTACTATTAAGAACTTTAAGTCAGCAACAAAGGCATTTGATACACTAGGTCACATGAATGGTCGCACATATACAGAAGATGCTCTATATTTATATGATAAGTTTGATAAGAAGTATTCCAAGGCAACTTATATTGCTACTGGCTTCCTTCCTGCCCCAGTTGAGATTCCTCAATATTGGGCACCAACAGAAGTTCTATCTGTAGCAAATACCCCAGGAAGTGCTACATCATATGCACACTATTTAAATAGTGGACAGTATTTTTTAATATCACAAACACAGTCTCAGGTATCAGTACCTTCATACGCAGCTAGGGTATAATATTGCTATGGCTACAATATTCCCGCTAAGCCCAACTTTAAATCAAACCTTCACAAGTAACGGTGTTACTTGGAGATGGGACAATTACAAATGGACATTGTTTACAGATGCAGCAGTTGTCTTTGATCACCTTCATTCATATGACGGAGCAGTAGTATCCACTGGAGCGGCAGCTGGAGTAAGTTATGACGGAGGAGACGCTAACCCAGCATGACAACTACAAACGTAACATTTAGACTCCGCAGAGATACAACAGCAAATTGGGCTCTATATAATCCAGTTTTGCAGGCTGGTGAAATCGGCATTGATACAACTCTTAATAAGTTTAAAATAGGAAATGGCGTAGCAACATTTTCAGCGCTAGTATTTGCAAGCATTCTTGCCACTGATTTAACTTCAGCAATTACAGCACATAATAATACTACTACAAATATTCATGGTATTGCTGATACTGCCGCCCTTGCAACAAAGACATATGTGGATACAGCAGTCAGCAATCTTTCTGCTACTGCCGCCGAGTCATACGTCCCAGACAGTCTTGTAGGCAACCCAGACGGCCTAGCAACACTTGATGCAAGCGGACGTGTCCCCTTGACTCAACTTGCTAATTTGGTCGACTCAGCCCCAACAGCCTTGAACACTTTAAATGAACTGGCGGCGGCTTTAGGAAATGATGCCAGTTTTTCTACAACAGTTACAAACTCTTTAGGAACATTAAATACCAAGGTAAATCAATTTGATGCCCGTATAGTTAGCCTAGAATTAGGCCTTGGGATATAAAAGAACATATGATATACTTTATCAAGGAGATCACAAATGACCGTATATGATAGCTTAAGCGCACAAATTACAGCAATGAAGACTAAGATGACTTCAATGACAAATGCTGCAACTACAACACAAGATATGATCTATTTAGCTAAATCTTTAACAGAATTAGCAAACATGCTGGGCGTAGATGATATTGTAGCGGCAACTGCAGCTAAAATTACGGAACTAGAAACAAAAAGATCAACTTCAGCGGCATCTCTAGAAACAGCAAGAGTAGCATCACTAGCAGACATTGGATTAGATAGAGCAACCGCTTTAGCTGATATCAGTACAGCAAGAGTTTCAGCAATAAACCAGGTAAGCGGTGCAGGAGCATCCTTACACTCATTCTTTTTGGTAGGGGTATAAAAATATGGCAATGGTATACAAGATTCTGGGACAAAAGTCACCAGCAGCAGTAACAGATTTTAATTTATATACAGTAAGCGGATCAAAGCAGGCCATTATCAATTGTATTACAATTGCTAACAGAGAAGGCGATTCTGCTACATATCGGATTTCAGTTCGTCCAGATGGAGCAGCACTAACAACAGATCACTACATTGCTTATGACGTGCAAGTCGGAGCAAACTCAACAACATCATTAAACCTAGGACTAACATTAGATACAAATGATGTTATTACCGTACAGTCATCAACGGCACTTGTAACATTTAATGCCTACGGAGTGGAGATAGACGTATAATGGCTATCAACAATTTTCCTCAAACTTCTGGCGGCGGACAGCCAAATATGAGTTACATTAAGAGTGCACGTATGTCCTCAGCAGCAATAACTTGGAATAGAGCAGGATCTGCAGGAACTTATGCTGTTTTTTCTTCTAGTGCTTCATCTGGTTATGCTTATTTTGTTGGAGGGACAACAACTGGAGTACCTTTAAATAAGGTAGTTCCTATCCCTCATAGTTTTACAAGAATAGAGATTGTTGGTATTCCAAACGATATCGTTAATCTTTACAAAGTTGCATTAGATGCAAATACATCAGCCTATGCAAATCCATCTCAAGCCTACTACCAGTGGTTCGATAACTCTTTGCTAACTGCTAAAGTAGATATGTATACAGCTGGAGGAACTTATACACTTCCAACTTTCGCTATGCCTATCGCAGATATTCAGGTTATAGCAGGTGGTGGAGGAGGACACGCTCATGCAGGTGGCGCAGGCGCAGGGGGAGTTGCAACGGTTATGCTATTTCCAATTAGCCCAGCAACCTCATACACAGTGGGCGCAGGTGGAGGAGCACAGTCAGGATCTGCAGGAGGCAATTCAAGTTTTGGAAATATAGTTGCACTTGGTGGAGCTCCTTGCACAGGATCAACCAGTGCAAATAATGGTGGTTCTGGTTCAGGCGCAGGAAAGTCAGGATCAGGTCAACCTCGATCTGGTGGTTCTGCCACTCAAACAACTCCATCTGGAGGAAGATTTAATCATGGTTATGGAAATAATGGTGGAAGTGTCGACAATAGCGCCCAACATGCTGGTGCTGGAGGCGGTGGCGCAGGTGGCGCAGGTGGAAATGCTGCTGGAACTTCTTCTGGAAAAGCTGGAGACGGTGTATTAAGTATTCTTAATGGTGTAATCTATGCTGCTGGAGGAACAGGTTCACATCATGAAGGCAATGGTCAAGGTGCTGCAGGAGCAGGATCAGGAAACTATGGCCAGGGCGGAAACTCTTCTGGAAATACTGGATTTTCTGGAATACCAGGAGCAATTTTAATAAGGAGCTATGGATGAAATATTTTGCAGAAATTGAAAACGATATTGTTATTAACCTTGTCTTGGCAGAAGACGATAGTATTTTTGTAGACGGGGAATGGGTAGAGTATTGTGTTGAAGGATCTTTTAGAAAAAATACTGCCGCAATAGGTGGAAGATATGACAGAGATAATGATGCATTTATTTTAGTAAAGCCTTATCCTTCATGGACACTAAATGAGTCTACATTTAAATGGGAAGCTCCAACTCCCAAGCCAGTAGACGCATACTATGGCTGGGATGAAGATTCCCTAGCTTGGTATAAAATGAAGGATTTTTAATAAAGAGTTAACACTCACAAACATATTGACAAAGTGTCTCTATAAATAGTATAATTACTACATAGAGACACTTTGATTTTATTAGCAAATTGCTGTTAATGATACTAGAAT
>OFRA01000492.1_pt1 | contig 10383 bp, 14 predicted proteins | sample 1543001 | NCBI WGS metagenome assembly OFRA01 (sample SAMN07774221, study PRJEB24372) | wastewater metagenome | isolation source: Lake Maggiore Verbania | place: Italy: Verbania | collected 2015-12 | reverse complement strand
TCTTTGTAACGTCTTGCTGCACGTCCTGCTCTCTTTGCTTTTTCAGTGTTAGCAACGAACTGTTTGCCTTGTTTACTGCCAGCTCTTTTCTTTTGGTCTGTGTCTTCACGTTCTTCTGGTGACAGGGAAGCCCATGCCTTTTCTGGTAGGTAACGTTTAGTATAACCTTTTTGAATTGCTTTATCAGACATTACTTTAGTTCGTGTTTCAGTGGTTAAAATAAATCATAATCATCCCAAGCCTCTTCCCTGGCTTGGCGCTTAACGTTTTCTGATCCATATAAAAAATGTGGGTCGGTTTGACTGTATTGTTCAAAAGCTTCTCTTGGTGTATATCCTAATTCATCAGAGTCTATTAAAGTTTTAAAGTAAGGATTTGATGCTGCTGTTGCAATTTGAGTTGTTTCTCCTGCATTAAGTGGAACATTACCTAAATACTTGGAGGGTGAAACATTCTGAACGGCTTCCTGTACAGCTTTTTGAATAGGTATATTTCTAATTCTAGAGGCTTCAATGGCGTAAGAAAGAATATCTTCTTTATATGCATGGGCAACTGTTTCCGCTTGTCCTGGCAACCAACTATCGCTAATAACTTGATTTGTATTTAATTTTACTGCTGGATTTTGTGTTAATTCTTTATGGGCTTGTTCTCTAATATTTTGTTTATGTGCTTGAATATTTCGTTGTTGCTCTAATTCACGTAGTTGCTGGATTGAAACTTTATTAACAATATTGTTTTGAGCTATTAACGGAACTTGTTTTGTTTCTTCTGTTGTTTCCGTAACCATTTGTCTCCAAACGGCGCCGGGTAGTTCATAACCACCGCTATCTCTAGACAACTGACTTGCCCTAATAATTTTATCTTCTGCGTTTTGAAGATTAAAATTACTTAAAAATTCTTGTGCCGCTTTACGTGCTTTACGAGGATCCATTACTTTGACTCCTTGTATTTTTTAGCGGCAGACTTAGCTTTTTGTCTTTTTTCATATTCATCTTTAGTGGACCATTTCTCTTTACCCCACTTCTCTAAATCTTTTTGCTTCTCACCTTTCCCGCCTTGGTATCCACCACCAGCTTTTTCATATTCTTGTACAAGAAGCTGAGAACGCCTAGCGCTCCATTGACCAGGCTTCCCTCCTTTGCTACTAGCCATGATACGATCTTTGATACGTTCACGTAATTCTGGTTTGGTATATTTGTTATCCTCTTGGGACATTACGTTCTTGTTTTTGTTCCTTTAATATTTTATCCCACTTACATGGACGCAAGAACTTATCCCAGTCTTTTCCTGGGTCTGGGATTTTTTCTTCTAGTTCTAGAAAGAACTTCTCAAATCTTTCCGATTCGGAAGGCAACTGTATCGTCATCTTTATCTTTGAGTTTTTGCATAATGTCATTCATCTGATCCAGGGTGTCGATTCGACAGATGAGTTCAGAGATAGCGCTGACAATTATGGGATGTTCGGTGCGTGCAGCAAAGGCTAGTGCCTCACGTAAATGAGAGACTGACTCATCTAATGAACCTTTGACTTGACTGGAGAGTGCCATGGTTGAGATTTATGGTATTCCTAGTATAGTTCTAACACCAAATCCAGCCAACTTGATAGGAATCAAAGTACGGATCTACGCCTAATGCTTCCATTAATTCATGTACTAGGCGTCCTTTTCCATGGCGTCTACTGTCGGCTGCCTTGATGTTGTCATCTACAACAATCAAAGTACCTGGACCAAGAAGGTTGTAGCCTGCAAACAGTTCCTTTAGGTGATGGGAGGCTGGTGCCCAATCGTTATTCCAGTCGGTAATGTTGTAGGAATCTAGGTATAGAAGATCTATTGGACCAAAGAGGGTGTCTAGTGTTTCAACGGAATCACCTTCTATTACCTTGGCATGTTTGGTGTTCTCACGAGCCAAGGCGCAAGCCGCTGGGTCGTTGTCAATTGAAATTAATTTTCCAGTACCACGGATGTCGATGTAGTTGTCGAAGAGAAGGGTAGAGCACCCATCGCCTGTGTAGTTGTTTTCTTCTCGGTAGGTACCGGTCTCTACGATGAGTGGTTCTTTGGAGGTATCTAAGTATTGAAAGATTTTTTCAAAGGTTAATTGCCTAGCACCAAGACGTGTTTTGATTGGATCGAAGTAGTCATTCCAAGTGGTTTGAGTTGATTTCATGGCTAGAGTTCTATGCGTGTGTAAAGGATCTGTAAGGATTGTAGCTCCTGTTCGTACATATCCGCATCTGTTTTACTCACGTCTTGACATGCAAAGCCAAGTAAGCATTCGGATGCAGGGCGATCTTCATCAAGATCAAAATAGAAACGTGTCAAATCAATTGTCATGTAAGGTGAGCATCAATGTAAAAAATCTGTTACAGTTTTACTAATACATCTGCTCTTGCGATGGCTGCTTTAAGCATAGTAGACGAGCTTACGGGTAAATACCAAGGGGATTCTGAGCTGCTGGAGAAGTTAAACCAGAAGCCTGCACGAGTCACCATCAATGGTAAGAGACATTATCACACTCCTTTTGTAACGGGACCGGCACCATCGGTAACTACTATTTTAAGTGAGACTGCATCTGAGGCCAACAAACAAAAGTTGGAGATGTGGTCTAAGAATAATCCAGGTGTGAAGGAAGCTGCTGCTGAGAGGGGTACCAGTATTCACTATGGGATGGAACAATATCTGAAAGGGAATAAGACTCCGGATATACCCGAAGATTATTCTCCGTTCTGGGATGGTATGCCAAAGGTTCTTGATCAGTTTGAGGAAGTGTTATGGGCAGAGACTCCTATGTTGGAACACCATCAGTTCACACTTTCAAATGATGGTATTGGCAGGGTGTGGGGCCAGGATGAGGAGGGGCGTGCTTGGTGTGGTAGCCCAGATATCATTGGTGTAGCAAACGGAAAACTTACGTTGGCTGACTTAAAGACTAGTGTTAAGCCATACTCACGGAACTGGCCAAAGAATGTAGAGAAGGGATCTCAGGAGTGGCGCGACTTGCTGGGGGGCAACCTCAAGTTTAAGAAGACGTTAAAACAATTGGCAGCATATGACTTAGGTGTACAGCAAACGTTAGGTATGAAGGTACAACAGGCGGCAATACTGGTATCTACACCAGAAAGAACTCAGGTCTTTAAGATTTCTCGTAACTTCTTGAATAAGATTCACGATGATTGGTATGCTGTAGTAAATGAGTACTATACACAGCTCGGTAATTGTAATGTGTATGATCCAGATTTGATTTAGATTGGGTGGGTAGATGAGGTAACGCCTGTGTTGTTAAGTTTTGTAAAGGTGAATATAGAGGCCATTATCAAATGGTTAAAGAAAGTTTGGTTTGAGGCAAAGCTTAGGGCGCGACTAGACATGATTGAATTCGAGAATCAGATTGAGGCTGAGCAAGAACGTAAACAACAAGCTGAGCCTATCTATAGGGAGTACGCTCCTGATCCAGAAAAACAGACTGGTGAGTCCTTGAAGTTAGGTGGGGAGATGCGTCTGTCTGCACCATGGGTTGTTGAGGACTCTGGTGAGGAACATAAGGGTTACTGATCTATAGAATTCCACTGGTTTTCTTTGGGTATGCCAGCCGTAAGATTGTAAGACACCGAAAAAAAAGAGCCATGAACACCCACGTGATTAGCGTGGGCGAGTGGTCACAATCTCTATTTAACCGCATGGATAGTGCGGTGGAAGGGGATGTGTTTTGCTTGCCGACACCCATGCATCTACATATGTATGAATTAATAAAAGAACAGTATTTCGACCAGAAGCAGTTTAAAGTGGAAGTCATTCAAACAAAGGCAGTAGCATGACCAGTACAAGTCAAAAGGCAGTAAGGCCAGGTGAGATTAAGATTAGTTTAATACCGATTGATTGGCCTCTTACTCCGTTAGGACCAAATAAAGATCCGTATACACATGGGTGGCAACTGAAACCCTTTACTATCACAGAGATTGAAGATGAACTTGCTTCGGGACAATGTAAGGCTATCGGATTGTTGGGCGGTCCTTTCTACAATCATCCTTATGGGTTGTGCTGGGTTGATGTTGACGGACCGAGCGTATTCGATCTCATTGAAAAAACAGCAGAGCTCCCATACGCTCAAGCATTGCCACCAACCTTGACTATATGTAGTGGAAAGGTAGGTCGTGAACGCCGTCTATACAAAGTAAGTCGTGATCACCAGAAACACTTCATAAGAAATAAGTACACCTGGCACTCAGAAACCAACAAAGAAAAACTTGAGATTCTTTGGTCTAAGCACCAAGGGGTGTTGATGGGTATGCATCCAGAGACTGAGGGTTACTTCACTAAAGACGGGTTGGGATTCGAGTGGGTACATAACTTACCTGAGTTACCTGAATGGATTTTGTCTGGCATCATCACTAAGAATGCAAGGCAAGGTAAACCATCCGTCGAGACTTCTCGCGTCATAGGTCCAGGGTTTGTTATTGAAGCTGAGATGGGTCTCGAACGAGATATCCAGTTGGCGAAAGAGGCTACATGGGGTATGCCACCAGAGGCTGCCGATGACTATGACATTTGGTTAACGGTAGGTCAGACATTACATTCCTTAGACGAATCTTTGCTTGATGAATGGGATGAATGGTCTAAACAATCGCTTAAATATAAGGAAGGTGTATGTCACAATCGTTGGCTTGGCTTTAATAAGCAGGGTGGACGCGGTGTCGGATCTCTTATTTTTATGGCAAAAGAACAAGGGTGGTCACCGTCTCAAGAACACCGCGCCATGAGCGTAGACGATTCAACCTTAGAACATATAGCAAAACAACTTGCGGAAATGCAAAGCACATTTGAGTATACACAGCAACAACAAGTGGAAGATCAACTGATAACAGTTGTTCCTATGTCAAACAAAGAGGAGAAAAAGAAAAGGACTAGGCGCACAAAAGAAGGTGATGGTGATAAGCCACCTAGGAATAGGGCTGCCAATGAAGTTGCCGATAACATAATGGCACTTTATGGTGAGCACCTTAAGTACAGCGAACAACATGGCTGCTTCTATCTATATGAATACCGTTCTAAAGGCGTGTGGTGTAGCCTGTCAGATAACGAAATGAAAGGCTCGGTAAAAGATAAGATTGAACATGTGAAAGGTGAGCTATTGCCTAATGGTTACAGTATGTCCATGATTACAGATGTCGTAGAACAACTACGCATTTCACTTCTGGATGACGATTGGTATGAAGGTTCAGACTATCTGTTATTTACTAATGGAATTTTAGATGTACAGACGCGAGAACTGCTGCCTTTTAATTGGAAACTACATATGACACAGCAGTTGCCATATGAGTATGACCCAGGGGCAGATTGTGAACAGATCATTAAATGGTTGAAGGTAGTACAAGCTAATGATTGGGGTCGCGTTCAAGTGTTAAGGGCGTGGCTTCGTGCTGTACTACTTAGTCATTCAGAGATACAGAAGTTTGTTGAGGTTGTAGGTCCAGGTAAATCAGGGAAGTCAACTTATGCAAATCTTGCACATGCTCTGGTAGGACAAGACAATGCTATGACATCTAGCCTGGAGCACATTGAGAAAAGTAGGTTTGAGACAGCGAATTTATATAAGAAAAAATTGGTATTGTTTAATGATGTTGAACGATATGGCGGTTCAGTGGCCATGTTAAAAGGCTTGACTGGTGGTGACTTGATACGTAAGGAACTTAAGTTTAAATCTGGGTCCCAGAATCCGTTTAAGTTTTCTGGTCTCGTCATGATCACAGCTAACGAACCTATCCAGACAACAGATCCTACTTCTGGTTTGGCTCGTAGACGCCTGACGATACCATTTGATAAACCATTTAAAGGTACTTCGGCAGAGCAACGTATCCTTATTGATATGAACGATAAGGGTAAGCCGTACGGAGACTTTGCTTCTTTGCTTCCAGGATTGGTTAACTGGTTACTTGATATGTCGGAAGTAGAGATGCGTGAATACCTTATGGAAACAACTACAAAAGTACCGTTCTTTGCTAAGCATAATAAAGAACAGATCTTGAAATCAAATTCGTTATTGGATTGGATGGAGCATTGTGTTGTTTTTGATGTAGATGCTGTTTGCCAAATAGGGCAGAAGAAACTTGCACCGCGAGAAACCAGTACAGTATATGTTAATGCTGGCTCACATTTATATCCAAACTATTGTGAGTTCTCTACTGGATCTGGTAACAATATAATGTCTCGTTCTAGGTTTGAGAATAATTTCTTGGATGCATGTAAGCACCAGTTGGGATTAAATGTTTATAAATTTAAACGTGGTAATATTTGGTTGTTTGGTAATGTTGCTTGTCGCGCCGAGTCTTCTCAAAAGCATTCAGACTATCCTTCTATTATTGAAGTGGGTTTGAATAAAGCTAAATGGTTAGAATATTATGGAGAAACACTGATTAAGGAAACTGATGAGACAATAGAGATTGGTGAAGAACAAACGTGGGACACGGTAAGCATATGATTCTTGATCTGTACGGTTGCCCCCGTGAGATTCTGGATGACTACGACTATTTGCAGGAGGTGATGGAGACAGCCATAAGCATGTCTGGCGCTACCTTATTGCGTATTTTTGGAGAGAAGTTTAGTCCGCAAGGCGTCACACTATTGGCATTACTTGCGGAATCTCATGCTTCTATTCATACATGGCCGGAGCAAGGCTATGCTGCTGTTGACTTATATACTTGTAATCCAGAAGGTGTGACTCCACATAAGGCGGTGGAATACATAAAAGAAAAATTGGGTGCAACAGATGTAAAAGAACAAGAGGTAGAGCGTCAAACTACTCTATAAATACGATATATTACATACAGTTAAACACATTTGAACATGAGTAAAAAGAAAACTAAGGTCCTTTGGTGCGCCGATCTGGTGGCAATGACCGGTTTTGCCAGGGTAAGTGGTGGAATATTACCGCGTCTACGCGATGATTTTGAGATTGTTTGCATGGCTTCTAACTGGTGGGGTGACCCATGTGATGAGCAATCTTTGTACCGCATGTACCCAGCCTCCAACAGGCATCAGACGGCTCCTTTTGGCGAGCAAAGGATTCGTGAGATTGTCGAAAAGGAACAACCTGACATCGTATTTAGTTTGAATGATCCATGGATTGTGAGTGAACAATATAAACAGATTCAGGATTTACATAAGGCTGGGAAGTTTAAGTTCGTTGGGTACCTCACCATGGACTCAATGAATTGGGTAGGTGGTATTGATCCACATATCAATGATTGGGATGCGTTGGTTGCGTTTACAGAATTTGGTGCGCACGAATTTGTGAAGGGTGGTGTGACAAAGCCTATCGCTGTTATTCCCCATGGGTTGGATACCAAAGATTTTTATCCGATGGACCAGGGGGAGGCAAGGAAGAAGTTGGGACTAAAGGAGGATATCTTTATTTGTTTGAATGGGAATCGCAATCAGTTTAGGAAGAGACAGGATATTACGATCGCTGCGTTTGCCAAGTTTGCGGTAGGTAGACCTAATGCACAGTTGTATATGCACATGGGGTTAAAGGATCAAGGTTGGGATTTGATGTCGTTATTTGGTAGGGAGATGGTCAAGAACGGCTTAGATCCAAATGGGAGGATCATTATGACAGCTAATAATCCTAATCCTCCTAACGTACCTGTGGACATGCTGCGGTCGATCTATAACTGTGCTGACGTTGGTGTTAATACGTGTAAAGGTGGGGGCTGGGAACTTGTTAACTTCGAGCATGCGGCATGTCGTGTAGCTCAAGTGGTACCGAACCATACGGCAACCAAGGAGATCTTTGAGGGTTACGGTAAGTTGATTGAATGTAATCACATTGATGTAGATACGAACTACTGTCGTGAGATGCCGTGCCCTAGCACGGAACACCTGACTGAGATTCTGTGTGAACTGTATGAGTCACCAGTGCTGCTGGAGAAGACTGCACAGGATTGTTACGACCGTGTAACAGATGCACAGTTCAGTTGGGACACAATAGCGTCTCAGTTTGGCGGCATCTTTGAGGACGTAATGAATGGGGTAGGTCATGAGGTTGCACCAGAGGGGCAGCAGATCGTGAAGGAGGAGAAGAAGAAGAGGAAGAGTAGGAAGGAACGTGAACGAAAAGAGGTGTGTAGCCTAAAGTAGGTAGTACATAAGTATTGATTCCTCCCGTAAGGGGGGATTTTTTTTGGCCTGAAACTTGTTGAAAACTCCAAACTATAGGTATAGCATGATTTTCATTAGGTTCATGGAGTTTCCGACATTTCTGCATCGAAATGTCGTTCGGTATACCGATTCTTATGAGACTCACCTAAATGCGTATACAAACCGACATTTCTGCATCGAATTGTCGGAAACCCTATAGAACTAATAAAAACATGGCTATACCTATAGTTTGGAGTTTCCATGGTTCTAAGCAACGCTATACTTATTTTGTACCTACGCCTCTCCTATGGGACGCAACTACAAACCAATGCCTCCTCTTTGGAGAATCCAAGAGTTAGTTGAGTTAACTGACGATCATCCCAGTGGCCTCTACTACCCCCGTAAAAAGAAGTTCGTCACACACAAGCACAAACACTCTGGCCACTATCTAGTGTCCCTTGACGCCGACGTATACCTTGCGCATAGGGTCGTCTACTACCTACGTACAGGCCGAAGCCCTGATCTTTGTTCCATTACCCACCATCCCTATAACAAAGAGAAGGACAACCGTCAGGAACTCTGTAGCACCGCACCTAAACGCACAACAAAAAAACCTAATCCTCCTTGGATGCAAGACGTCTAATGACAAACGTTCTCAAGAAGGTGTTGAAGACTAACTTTCGTTATGTCCCAGGTATCGACAACCTCGACGAAGCACAGCTTGACGAACATGGGTACTACAAAGGTTACCCTTGTCCGCACCACCACCACATCAGGGACAAACAAAATCACTGGTGTTACCACTGTGTCGTAAAGATCCTGTCCAACACCTGTGGCTTCAATACGAACTTCCTTCATCCGTACTACAACCACAAGTACGAACAACTGTGGAAAAATATTGAGGTGGGTGATCTTGATGAGTGTTGGGAAATAGACCTACCTGGGAGTAGAAGTCCTAAACGCATTGGCTTTCCTTCTTATCGCTCACGATTCACTGGACGTGCCATAGAAAATGTCACACCACACAAGGTGATCTACCAGTGTGCTTGGGGTGATATAGGTGCAATGACAGTGTCTAGGGCTTGTGGTAACCCCTGGTGCGCCAATCCCTTACATCTGGTCTCAAGCTGGAATATTGGCTTACCACCTTCCTCTATTACACCGTTCATACGTACGTTTGAACCTACGCATGTAATGGCACTCATCAAAGCAAAGAAAGAAGGACGAGAACAAGAGTTAATTCAGCGGTACCACAAACAAGTAATACGTAATCCCTTATGTGCAAAAGACGCACCTTACTACGATGAAGGTTGAGTTTTCAGAATTAGAATATACAAACGAAACATTGATAAAATAATGGCACGCACTTCTGTTGTACCCCAAGATCAGCGTAGTTTAAACAACCCATTAAACCTTGGTACCTTTTCTTCTACTTCCTTGCGTTATCTAAAAGGTTCTTTAGGTCCCAAGAATAAACTTGTTGGTTACGCTGACACCAATCAATATTCTAATGGTGGTTTTGGTGGAGGCACTTTAAACAATTGGTTCTCAATTACAATCACAACACCAGCTTGGATCATCCTTACCAAGGGATCACCACGTCCTAAATACATACAGGCATCAGCTTATGACTTAAACAAAAATCCTATTCAAGGAGAAGCAATATTTGACGCAGACTCTGTTCAAACATTAAAAGAAAATGGTGAAGTATATATACCGTATTTAGGTACGGTTATGAGTACACAATCAGATCTTTATAATCAATTTGAACGTACGCGTTTAGATCGTGGTGACGAACGTTACTATCCATTGGAAGCAGGAAGTTATTTAATATGTATATCTTCTACTCGTAATGAACCTCTTGATTATGAAGTAGGTATTGTTATTGAGTTTCCTGTTGCTGAAGCTTTTTTTGAATTGGAAGATTCCGATGGAAGCCTCTGCCTTCAGGAAACAGAAGTTGATGCACCCAGTATTCTTAGTCCTATTACAGCAAACACGACAATACTTGTATTGGTTAACGGTTTTACTGATACTATTTGTGTTGTAAACGCAACATTTACAGTGACTGTAAACGATGGTGCCACTTGGTTTATTGGTGAGCTTATCCCCGAAGGTGACTTTGATGATTTTAAAATAATTCTTGAGCCAGGGGACGCTTCTTATTTCGACACCATACATGATCACTCATTAGTTGAATGGCAGTCTTCTTGGAGTAGTGAACATCAGGATACAGATCGTTTTCCTG
>OFRA01000491.1_pt1 | contig 10388 bp, 8 predicted proteins | sample 1543001 | NCBI WGS metagenome assembly OFRA01 (sample SAMN07774221, study PRJEB24372) | wastewater metagenome | isolation source: Lake Maggiore Verbania | place: Italy: Verbania | collected 2015-12 | reverse complement strand
CCTTAAATTTGTGTTTAATTTCTAAGAATAGTAGATTTGATTCTACGTATTTCCGAATCCGGACTTTAAATCGATTTGTTTTTCCTTTGTGATGGTCTTGAAAAAATGAAAATTTCTCATCATCAAAATAGAGACTTTCGTATTTTGGTATGCGTATAGTATTTATTTCTAATATTTTATATTCTGCTCTAAGCTCGTGTAACAATTCTTCTAATAAGCCAATACGAAAAGCAAATTTGGTGTCGATACGGTTCATTAATTTTACCCTATCCATTTCAGAAAGTGAAATAGGTGAAAATGTATTTAGTATATTAAGTATATCTTGCATTTACGTTAACACAAAGTTAAGTGATTTAGGCAATAAATATCATAAGTTGATTAATAATGAAAGAAACTTGTTCAATGTCAATATTTTTAGTTTAATTATTAAACTTTTAGAAAAGCAAAAAAGTGCTTTTTTTACTTGTTTGTCTATCTTTGCTATATGAGGAAAAAAATCATGCTTTTGGGCTCAGGTGAATTAGGAAAAGAATTTGTAATTGCCTGTCAAAGATTAGGTCAATATATTATTGCAGTTGATAGTTATGTTGGTGCTCCAGCAATGCAAGTTGCCCACGAATTTGAGGTTATTGATATGTTAAACGGTTCTGAACTGGATCGTATTATTTCAAAACATCAGCCAGATATCATCGTTCCCGAAATTGAAGCGATTCGAACAGAGCATTTGTATGATTGTGAAAAACAAGGAATTCATGTAGTTCCAAGTGCGAAGGCTGCAAATTTCACGATGAATCGAAAAGCAATTAGAGATCTTGCTTCAAAAGAACTGGGAATTAAAACTGCAACCTATCGCTATGCTACAAGTTTTCAAGAATTAAAAGATGGTGTTGAAGTTTGTGGAATTCCATGTGTAGTGAAACCTTTGATGTCGAGTTCTGGAAAAGGTCAATCTGTTATAAAATCACATTCTGATATTGAAAAAGCCTGGCTTTATGCTATGGAGGGATCACGGGGAGACTTAAAAGAAGTAATTGTTGAGGGTTTTATTGATTTTGATTATGAAATCACGCTTTTAACAGTTACTCAAAAAAATGGTCCAACTTTATTTTGTCCGCCAATTGGTCACCGCCAAGAAAGAGGAGATTACCAAGAGAGTTGGCAACCGATGCCAATGAATCCAGATCACTTAGATGAAGCACAAAAAATGGCTGAAGAAGTAACCAAAGCATTAGGTGGAGCTGGAATTTGGGGTGTTGAATTTTTCATTACCAAAGAAGGGGCCTATTTTTCAGAATTATCTCCTCGACCTCACGATACCGGAATGGTAACATTAGCAAACACCCAAAATTTTTCCCAATTTGAATTGCATGCACGAGCAATCTTAGGATTATCAATTCCTGAAATATCCTTAAACCAAAATGGAGCAAGTGCTGTAATATTAGCAAGTGCTCAATCGGATAGCGAACCTGAATACAATGGTTTTGAAGCGGCAGCATTGATTCCTAAATCGGACTTTAAAATTTTTGGGAAGCCCACAACTCGCTCTTACAGAAGAATGGGAGTAGCACTTGCATATGGAACTGATAATATTGGAGAATTAATTGAAAAAGCAAAACTTGTAGCATCAAAAATTACTGTAAAATGAAAAAAATAGTTTTTATAACTCTCTTTATATCTTTTCTAAAAGTTGAGGCTCAATCGATACATTACAATCTTCGAATGCCAAAGCCTCAAAATCATTATTTTGAAGTCGAAATGATCCTTACAGATTTTAAGGATAAACAAATTGATCTAAAATTACCTGTTTGGGCTCCCGGTTCTTATTTAGTACGTGAGTTTTCTAAAAATATAAATCTAGTTAAAGCTTATGATCAAAAAGGAAATTTGATGGAGCTGGATAAAAAAACTAAAAATTCATGGTCCTTAAAAATTAATGGCGAAAGAAAAATAGTCGTAAAATATGAGGTCTATGCTTTTGAACTTTCAGTGAGAACTTCTTTTCTAGATTTAAGTCATGGTTTTGTTTCTGGCTCCGGTGTTTTTATGTACGCCGAATCGTATCAAAATAACAAAGGAACTTTGGATATTTTTCCACATTCAACTTTTGCCAAAATAACAACTGCTTTGCCAAAATCATTAATTCCTGAAAAAATAGGAGGAGTTGAGAAATTTACTTTTGAAGATTATGATCAATTAGTAGATTGTCCTATTGAAATTGGAAATCAAGTGGTTTTTGATTTTATGGCTTCAGGTGTAAAACATACTGTTGCAATGTATGGTGAAGGAAACTATGATATCCCAAGCTTAAAAACAGATATGACCAAAATTATTGAAGCTGAAACTGCTGTCTTTGGTGAAAACCCGAATAAAGAATATGTTTTTATTGTTCACAATGTTGTGGATGGACAAGGAGGTCTTGAACACAAGAATTCTACAACTTTAAGCGTAAATCGGTGGACGTATGCTACATCAAAAAATATCGACTTTTTAAATTTGGTTGCACACGAGTATTTTCATCTATGGAATGTGAAAAGAATCAGACCGATAGAATTAGGGCCTTTTGATTATTCACAAGAAAATTACACAAGCTTATTGTGGGTGATGGAAGGATTTACTTCTTATTATGATGAGTTAATTTTAAGACGAACTGGGCATTACTCACAAGAAGAGTTTTTAAATAAACTGCAAAGTTCAATAAATTATGTTGAAGGTTCAGTTGGCGCTCGTGTTCAACCTGTTGCTCATGCGAGTTTTGATGCTTGGGTAAAAGCATATCGTCCTACTGAAAATAGTTCTAATACTTCGATGACTTATTATTCTAGAGGATCAATTCTTGCAGCAATTTTTGATGTTATGATAATAAATAATTCAAAGGGCAAAGAAGGATTAGATGCATTCTTAAAACACCTTTATACAAAATTTCACAAAGGTTTAAATAGAGGATTTTCAGATGTTGAATTTAAAATTGAACTGGAAAAATTTGTTGGAAAGGATTTAACAGATTTTTATAAAAAATACATCAATGGCACAGAAATTTTACCTTATGCAGAAATATTCGATAAAGTAGGATTAACAGTGAAGGATTTAACAAGTTTTTCCCCGTCTTTCGGAGCCACATGCAGACAAGAAGGTGGTAATGTAATCGTGAAAAGTATTCGAGCTGGATCTTGTGCAGAAGATGCTGGTCTAAGTGTTGGAGACGAGATTATTGGCTGTAATACTTATCGTGTTGATCAAGGAATGTTAGATGGAATGATAAATAGCTTGACGATCGGAGAAACAGCAGAATTGCTTGTCGCAAGAGATGAAAACTTATTTTCCGTAAAAATTAGAATGACAAATTACCGAAAACCAGCATTTAAATTTGAAAAACAAACGAATTCGAAATATGATACAGAATATAATTTTTGGTTGCGTTAAATTTACTTTATTTACTCTTTTTTTAAACTTTTCCTTTGTAATCATCGGACAAGAAAAATATTTGAATATTCAGATTCCACCTGTCAATAAATTGTATTCATCAAATGAATGTGAACCTTCCATAGCAATAAATCCATTTAGACCTAATGAAATGGCTGCTGGTTCGATTTTGGCGGGCTATCATTATTCAAGCGATTCCGGAAAAACTTGGCAAAGTAAAGAAATAAAAAGTCCTTATGGAGTTTGGGGTGACCCTGTTGTTTGCTACGATTCAAAAGGTCGCTTGTATTATTTTCATCTTGCTAATTATGCGAAGACTTCATGGATTGATCGTATTGTTTGTCAAACTTCAGATAAAATAGAAGGCGAGTTTACTATAGGTTCATTTACAAAACCAAATGGAAGCAAAGCACAGGATAAGCATTGGGTTGTTGTAGATCCAATTTCTAATGTAGTTTATATGACATGGACACAATTTGATGCTTATGCTTCTCCTGATCCAAAGGATAGTTCTTTTATTATGTTCTCTAAATCAATGGACCGCGGTGTTTCTTGGACTGATCCAGTTCGAATTTCGAAATATGGCGGTGATTGTTTAGATGGTGATAATACTGTTGAAGGTGCTGTTCCTGCACTGGGTAAGAATGGAGAAATATATGTCGCTTGGAGTGGTCCTCGTGGCTTGGTTTTTCAAAAGTCGCTAGATTACGGGAAAACATGGCTAAAAGAAGAACGCACAATTTCACAACATACTGGAGGTTGGGAATTCTCTATTCCTGGAATGAATCGAGCAAATGGGCTGCCATTCCTTGTTTCAGATATGAGCGAAGGTAAAAATAGTGGCGTGCTTTACTTGAATTGGGCAGATCAAAAAAATGGAAAAGAAAATACAGATATTTGGCTGAAGTCATCAAAAGATGGAGGTGAAACTTGGACGGATGCAGTTATGGTAAATCAAGATAAGACAAAAAAACATCAGTTTTTTACTTCAATAGCAATTGATCAAAGTAATGGTGATTTGCATTTTGTTTATTATGATAGGAGTAGAGATGCTGCTAACAAAAATAAAACTGAAGTTGTTTGGTGTAGAAGCGAAGATGGAGGAATTACTTTTAAAAGTGAGATTATATCTACTTCAGCCTTTATTCCTACTAAAGAAATGTTTTTTGGTGACTATCTCGGAATTGCAGTCAATAAAGGTGTCGTAAGACCAATTTGGCCAAGAATGGATAAGCAAAAAATCACCTTATGGACGGCATTAATTAATTTTAAGTAAGTAATTGAAAAACATCCAATTAAGAATACCATTATCTTGGTCAAATGTAATAAATGAAGAATTTCATAAAGATTATTTCATACATCTGAATGAAACTGTCACCAAGTTTTATGCAGCAGAGACAAAACGTGTATTTCCGCCTAAAGAATTAATTTTTCGTGCTTTTGATTTATGCTCTTTTGAAAAACTTAAAGTTGTTGTTTTAGGTCAAGATCCATACCCAACTTATGGTAATGCAAATGGTCTAAGTTTTTCAGTTGCTGATTCTGTTAAAGTCCTTCCTAAAAGTTTAAAAAATATCTTCTTAGAAGTTCAAGATGATTTAAAAATTGATTTTCCAAAGAACGGAAATTTAGAGAGATGGGCAAATCAAGGTGTTCTTTTGTTAAATTCAATTTTAACGGTTGATGAAGGAAATCCAAATAGTCATAAAGATATTGGTTGGGAGAAATTTACTGATGCTATAATTCACAAAATCAGTATTGAAAAATCACAGCTTGTTTTTTTACTTTGGGGAGCGAAAGCCATTGCAAAAAAGGAAATTATTGATTGCAAAAAACATTTAGTTTTAACAGCGCCTCATCCCTCGCCACTTTCTGCTTACCGTGGTTTTTTCGGATGCAAGCATTTTAGTCAAACAAATCAGTATTTTCGGAAATTAGGGATAACAGAAATAAATTGGTGATTTTTTTCGTTCAAAAACGTAACTTTGCAGCAAATGAAAATTAAAAATGATTTGCTATTACGTGCTCACAATGGTGAATCATTAGAGCGATATCCTGTTTGGATTATGCGACAAGCAGGAAGAATCCTGCCAGAATATAGAATTGTTCGCTCAAAGCTTTCAGGATTTAAGGAATTAGTTGAAACACCAGAATTTGCTGCTGAGGTTACAATTCAACCAGTGGATTTATTAGATGTCGATGCAGCCATTATTTTTTCTGATATTTTGGTTGTTCCAGAAGCAATGGGTTTGCCCTATCAAATGATAGAACAAAAAGGTCCATGGTTTGAAAAGACAATTCGAAGCAATGAAGAATTAAGTTATTTAGACACTACTATTGATGTTGAAGATAGACTTTCGTATGTTTTTGAAGCCATTAAATTAACGAAAATTGCTCTCGACTCGCGTGTACCATTAATTGGTTTTGCTGGTGCACCTTGGACTGTTTTTTGTTACATGGTGGAAGGAAAAGGATCAAAGACTTTTTCTGAATCTCGAAAATTACTTTATACAAACCCAGTTTTGGCACACGAATTGCTAAGCCGAATAACTGATGTCACGATTCGCTATATGAAAGCTCAAGTTTCAGCAGGTGCTGATGCATTGCAGTTATTTGATTCATGGGCTGGAATTTTAGGGACAGAGCAATACAGAGAATTTGGATTAAATTACATTGAAAAAATAGTAGCTGCTTTTCCAAATTTTCCTTTTACTGTTTTTTCTAAAGGTGCACTTGCTTCTTTACCTGAAATTGCAGCGTTAAATTGCTCAACATTAGGATTAGATTGGAATATGAGTATAGAAGAAACTCGAAAATTAGTCGGAGAAACAAAGACTTTACAAGGTAATTTAGACCCTTGTGTATTGTATGGTTCTGACGAATTAATAAAAAAAGAGACAATAAAAATGCTAAAATCATTCAAAAGTCAAAGACATATTGTAAATTTGGGTCATGGAGTTTATCCTGATATTGACCCTGAAAAGGTAAAAGTATTCATTCAAACTGTTAAAAACTATGAAAATTAATCTTCCCATCTTAGGTTTTTTAGCCTTAATTATTACATCATCTTATTCATTTGCACAGAAAAATAAAGCTACTGAAAAAGAAGTTATAAGAATGACATTTGAGAGAATGCAATCAAATGATCCTGTTAATGAAATTGGTGGGGTTGATGCACTTGATAATGGAGTAAGTTCACCATCTGAACGCAAAGCCGATTTATTTACTGCTGAGGGCGGAAATGATGTAAGAGTTCCAGAAAATATATTTGGAAAAGAAGATCCTATAAAAGATATTGGTGGTTCTCAATATTTGGGATTGATACTATATAAACCCGGAAAGTTAGCAAACGAAAGAAGCTATGTGACTATTCCACTTGGAAGAGGAAAAGAACAAATTACTCTGAAAAAGAATTTAAAATATTGTGTTGAATTTTCAATTTCCTTGGCTGAGTCTTCTAAGTTTGCTGTAAATAATATTGCAGCATTATTTTCAAAAGAAGATTTCGGTTCAAATAATACAATGGCAATTTACAATTCTTCTGACAGATTGGTAAAGTCACAAAGTAATAAAGTATTTTCCGGTTTTTATGGCTGGGAACAGGTTTGTAATATTTATACAGCCAAAGGAGATGAGAAATTTATTACCATTGGTAATTTTGATAAAAATGAAACAACAAAATTTGAAGCGGTTAAAAAACCAAAAGATAGTGAAGTAGAATCAATAAGCCAAGCTTACTATTATGTTGATAATGTTATTGTAACTCTTATTGATAAAGATGCTGATTGTAAATGCTACAACAACGCTCCACCAAAAATTGAAGATTCATTTTCAAATTTAATTTATTCAAAAACACCTGAATTAACAGATAAAATGACACCTGCTGAAAAAGTTGCTGAACAAGTTGCATATTTCAGATTTGGAAAGGCAACGTTTAGTGAAAATTGCAAAGAAGCAATGAATTTTGTACTAAATGAGTTAAGCACTAATCCACAATTTCGAATTGAAATACAAGGGCATTGTGATGCTAAAGAATTGAAAGTTGGAGAGGGAGTAGATGAATATTATGAAATGGATAGAAAACGTGTTGCAGCTGTTGTAAAATATTTGGTAGACCAAGGAATTGACCCAACAAGGATTGATAAAACCTATAAAAGTGCAACAACTCAAAGTTCTGAAATTGAAGAGGACGATGAGGATGAAGTGAAAGAGGCAAAAAATAGAAGAATAAACTTTATTATAAAGTAAGAAAGCCAAACGTATTTATAGAAAGCTGACAAATCAAAGTCAGCTTTTTTTTTGCTAAAGTTTTTTCTAATTTTTAAAATTAAATTGCTCATTTAAGTTTTAGAATTTCAATTAATAAGGTTTAATTTTAAGTTCTTAATTTTACTTCATGAAGTTTATTTTAATTTTCTTCTTTTCTCTAGTAGTATCAAGTATCAATGCGCAAGCAATAAACCCTGACGATTCTTTTACATTTGAATTGGGTTTGCCAAATGCGACAAATAATAAAGCGTATAGATCTATTATGCAAGGTTTAGTTTGTATCTCACCATCTTATCAATACGCGCTTAAAAATGGTATTTCTTTTGGAATAGGATTACATTATTCCTATTTTGCAATCAATGAATTTAAAGTTCAGCCAAAAATATTTGGGGGAATTCATTCTGCTGCTACCTTCTTAAAACTTGGACATGAAAAATTTTGGACAGAACGTATTGGAACAGAAATAGGATGTAAAATCGGTTATTTAAATTCTTTTGCTGTAAGTGATTCAATAAAAAATTATAGGAGAACTGAAGCGACCTTTGTTGAGCCATTTATTTCATTTATAGCGACTTCTTCTGTTAATAGTTCGTATCGTTTTACAATTGGATTTCCTTTTTATGGATTTAATTTCACACCAGAAACGATAGGAATTTTAGATTCAAACTTGGGTTATTCCAATGCCGATTTCTCTAAAATAGCATCAGCATTCACAATAAGTTTTGGCTACACCTTCTATTTCAACGGCAAAAAAAATACGGACGACGATTAAGTTTGAATTACTCCAACATTGTATCTTTTTTCAATAGGTGCATGATTGGCCATTTCAATTCCCATTGATATTATTTTACGTGTTTCAACAGGATCAATAATGGCATCTATCCATAAGCGACTAGCAGCATAATATGGAGATATTTGCTCATCGTACTTATTCTTAATAGAGTCGAATAGTTCTTTTTCTCGTTTTGGAGTTATTTCTTCGCCTTTTCCTTTTAATGTAGCAACTTCTATTTGAAGAAGTGTTTTAGCAGCGGCAGCACCTGACATAACGCCAATTTCTGCACTTGGCCACCCAACAATTAAGCGAGGATCATATGCTTTTCCACACATGGCGTAATTTCCGGCACCGTATGAATTTCCCATTATTACGGAAAATTTTGGAACTACGCTGTTTGCCATTGCGCTTACCATTTTTGCTCCATCTTTTATTATTCCTCCATTTTCACTTTTTGAGCCCACCATAAATCCTGTAACGTCATGCAAGAAAACCAAAGGGATATTTTTTTGATTACAATTCATAATAAATCGAGCTGCTTTATCTGCAGAATCAGAGTAGATTACTCCTCCAAATTGCATTTCTCCTTTTGAATTTTTGGATATTTCACGGTTGTTGACCACGATTCCTACGCTCCAGCCATCAATTCTAGCATAAGCTGTAATAATTGATTTACCATAACTCTCTTTGTATTCTGTAAATTCAGAATTATCAAGAAGGCATTTCAATATCTCTTTTGTGTTGTATGGTTTAGAGCGATCTGCAGGAATAATGCCATACACTTTTTTTAAGGCCTCTTTTGGCTCGATACTTTCTATCCTGTCAAATCCAGCCTTTGGTTTTTCTCCAATCTTGCTAATTAAATCTCTAATTTTAGAAAGACATTCTTGGTCATTTTCAACTTTGTAATCACATATTCCGGATACCTCAGTTTGAGATCTTGCTCCACCCAATGTTTCATTATCAATACTTTCTCCAATTGCAGCTTTTACAAGATAGGAACCTGCTAAGAAAATAGTGCCTGTTTTATTTACAATTAAAGACTCATCCGACATAATTGGTAAATATGCACCTCCAGCAACACAAGATCCCATTACTGCAGCAATCTGAACGATTCCCATCGAACTCATAATGGCATTGTTTCTAAAAATCCTTCCGAAATGTTCTTTGTCGGCAAAAATCTCGTCTTGCATTGGAAGATAAACACCTGCAGAATCTACTAAATAAATAATCGGCAAATGATTTTCCATTGCAATTTCTTGCGCGCGTAAATTTTTCTTTCCACTTATTGGAAACCATGCCCCAGCTTTAACTGTAGCATCATTTGCAACAACAATTACTTGTTTCTTTTTAATGTAGCCAATTACGATTACAACGCCTCCTGAAGGACAGCCACCATGTTCCTTGTACATTCCAAAACCAGCGAGTGCCCCAATTTCAATACGTTCAGTTTCTGGGTCTAAAAGAAGATTAATTCGTTCTCGAGCAGTTAGTTTTCCACTGTCATGTAATTTTTGTCTTCGAGCTTTTCCACCTCCTTCATATATCTTTTCTAATTCTTGCTCTAAACCTCTTATTTTCAAGCGCATTTGATCCTCATTGAAGTTAAATGCTAATTCTTTTTCTGAAATTGCCATATGAATTACTTAGTAGTGTAAATATACAAAATGTCTCCAAAGTTCTAGTGAACTTGCGTATAACAAAACTATCTATTCTATTATTCTTGTCATGTTTTCACTTTTTCTTAAATTCACACATTAAAATTTAATGCAAGCAACTAAATTCAATGAAAGACAATTTAAATCCTGACAAGCAAAAACGAAGTTTCCTCACAATTTACATTCTTCTTGCAATGTTGCTTGGTGCCATTTTAGGTTCGATAATTCATACATATTATCCTCATTTAGCAGCTAATTTCAGTAAG
>OFRA01000489.1_pt1 | contig 10411 bp, 4 predicted proteins | sample 1543001 | NCBI WGS metagenome assembly OFRA01 (sample SAMN07774221, study PRJEB24372) | wastewater metagenome | isolation source: Lake Maggiore Verbania | place: Italy: Verbania | collected 2015-12 | reverse complement strand
GGAAGTCTTGTTGGCCCAATTGTGCGGATTGCTCATGTCGCCCATGTCTCGTACCGCAGTGGTACTTGGCGCGTTGGCGGCTAAAAAAGGCGAAGCGGTTGCAGCCTAAGGCTTGCAGCGCATTCAAAACATTTGCTGCCTATTAGGCGGCCCTGAAAATTGAAGGAAAAAACATGGCATTCGATAAAGACGCATTTTTGACCGCGCTGGACAGCATGACGGTCATGGAACTCAACGATTTGGTGAAAGCCATCGAAGAGAAGTTTGGCGTAAGCGCTGCAGCCATGTCGGCACCCGCCGGCGGCGGTGCTGCGGCGGCCGCTGTGGTGGAAGAAAAAACCGAGTTCAATGTGGTGCTGCTTGAAGCCGGCGCCGCCAAGGTCTCGGTCATCAAAGCGGTGCGTGAAATCACTGGCCTGGGCCTCAAAGAAGCCAAAGACCTTGTTGATGGTGCACCAAAGCCTGTCTTAGAAAAGGCCAGTAAGGACGATGCCGCAAAGGCAAAAGCCAAGCTTGAAGAGGCCGGCGCTACCGTCGAACTCGCCTAATACGCGGTTGAGGCGTTCGGGTTTCCGGACGCCAACCGAGGTCTTAATTTGCGAGTTTGGTGAATTTCACCAAAATTTGTGATTATGGACGAAACATCGCCTTTGGCTATGTAAACCGCTCATTAGCACAGATAGGCTCGTAAATCGCCGTGCGTTGCCCCTTGAGTAATTCTCAAAACTTTCTCAGTGGGCAATTCACTGCAAAATCCCTGCTTGCCAAGTTCTAAACCTAGGAGTACACTCGTGGCCCTTCGTGCTGATGCACGCGAACGCTATTCGTTCGCAACACTTTCCGATGCAATGGAAATCCCAAACTTAATTGGCGTACAACGCGAAAGTTTCGAGTGGTTTCTCACCGAGGGGTTGCGAGAGGTCTTTGAAGATATTTCCCCAGTTAAAGGTGTCAGCGATGACTTGCAGCTTGAACTCACTTTCGATCCAGATGATGCTGATTTAAATCCAAAACCAAAATTCACTGAGGCCGAGTGTCGCGATCGTGACATGACTTATTCGGTGCCAAAGTTCGTGAAGGCAAAGTTCTTGAACCGCCCAACTGGCGAAATCAAAGAGCAGACCGTCTTTATCGGTGACTTCCCAAAGATGACCGACAAGGGAACTTTCATCATCAACGGCACCGAGCGTGTTGTTGTTAGTCAGCTGGTGCGTTCGCCAGGCGTAATCTTCGAACCAGGTGAGCGCTTTCGTTTGCGTAACTTGTCGAAGTACCAACTTGTAAAAGGAACAATCCATCCAAGTCGCGGAGAGTGGCTTGAGTTCGATGTTGAGCACAAACCGGGCAAAGAAGTAACTGCAGGAACTCGTGTTGCTCGCAAGCGTCGCATGGGCATCTTCACGATCATTCGTGCACTCGGCTACGACGAGTTGAACGCTCCAGGGTTCATCGATCGCTTTGTCAATTACTTTGACTTCCTTGAAGATCAGTGGCGTCGTGAAAAAGTAATCGCGCCAACACGCGAAGAAGCACTTCTTGAAATTTACAAGCGCGCCCGACCAAGCGAGCCACAGAACGTTGAAGCGGCACGTGTTTATTTCGAGCAAGCATTCTTCGGTGTTCGATACAACTTGTCACGCGTAGGTCGCTACAAGTTGAATCGCAAACTCGGTGGCGAGTTGAAGAAGATTCAAGAAATGTTCGGCCTCAAAGTTGGGCCAGAACTTGGCAAACTCGATTTACCAGCTGAAGACCAAGATGTTTTGAGTCGTTGCGAAGTTTTGGCGACGATCAGCTACATGTTGCATCTCGTAAAGCAAGAGCCGGGCTATCGACTTGACGACCAAGATCACTTTGCAAACCGTCGTATTCGTTCGGTAGGCGAGTTGATTCAGAACCAAGTTCGTATCGGTCTTTCACGAATGGAGCGCGTGGTTCGCGAGCGCATGACGACCCAAGACTCTGAGGCGATTTCGCCACAGACTTTGATCAACGTTCGCCCAGTAGTGGCGGCGATCAAAGAGTTCTTCGGAACATCGCAATTGTCGCAGTTCATGGACCAAGTCAACCCATTGTCGGGTTTGACCCATCGTCGTCGCCTTTCAGCACTTGGACCTGGTGGTCTTAGCCGTGAGCGAGCAGGTTTCGAAGTTCGAGACGTTCACTTCTCGCACTACGGCCGTATGTGTCCAATTGAGACACCAGAAGGTCCGAACATTGGTCTTATCGGTGCACTCTCGACATATGCCCGAGTGAATCCATTCGGTTTCATCGAGACGCCATACCGTCGCGTAAAGGGTGGCATCGTCACCAACGAGATCAAATACATGGCAGCTGACGAAGAAGAAAATTACGTCGTTGCACAGGCCAACACTCCAATTTTGCCAGACGGTCGTTTGCGTGACGAGCGCGTTCTTGTGCGTCGATCACCACAGGCAGCAAGTTTGGAAGACCTCAAGAAGATGCTTGAAGCAGAAAGTTTCTTCGGCGCGACTACTGACATCGGTTACGTAACGCCGGCAGAAGTTGACTTCATCGACGTTTCACCAAAGCAGATTGTTTCAATCGCAACTGCGTTGATTCCGTTCCTTGAACACGACGATGCAAACCGTGCGTTGATGGGTGCAAACATGCAACGTCAAGCAGTGCCGTTGATTCGTGCCGAAGCGCCATACATCGGTACCGGTGTTGAAGCCCGTGCTGCACGCGATGGAGCCGACTTGGTTTTGGCAAAAGATGACGGTGTTGTCGAGTCAATTACTGGTGCGACGATTGTTGTCAAATACGAAAACTTGCCGAAGCGTGAACACGAACACAAGTTGTATAAGTTCTTGCGTTCGAACCAAGACACTTGCATCAACCAAATTGTTCGCGTCAAAGAAGGACAGAAAATCAAGAAGGGTGATCTTCTTGCTGACGGTCCAAGCACCGACGAAGGCGAACTTGCGTTAGGTAAGAACTTGCTCGTGGCGCTGATGCCATGGGAGGGCTACAACTTCGAAGACGCAATCATTTTGTCAGAGCGTCTCGTCAAAGAAGACGTGCTCACTTCAATTCACATTCACGAATACGAAGTTGATGCCCGAGACACAAAACTTGGTGCAGAAGAAATCAGCCGTGACATTCCAAACCTGTCGGAAGAAATTCTTGCCGACCTCGACGATCGCGGAATCATTCGCGTCGGCGCAGAAGTAGGACCTGGCGACGTTCTTGTCGGCAAGGTGACTCCAAAGGGAGAAACCGAACTGACACCTGAAGAGCGTTTGTTGCGCGCAATTTTCGGTGAGAAGTCAAAAGAAGTTCGTGACACATCACTTAAAGTTCCACACGGTGAAGGTGGCAAAGTTATTGACGTCAAAGTTCTCAAGCGCGCTGCCGAAGGCGATGACGAACCAGGCGATGAGTTGCCACCAGGTGTAAACCAAATCGTAAAAATTCACGTGGCGCAAAAGCGCAAAATCAGCGTCGGCGACAAGCTCGCGGGGCGTCACGGAAACAAGGGTGTTATCTCCAAGATTCTGCCTGTCGAAGACATGCCATATCTTGAAGACGGAACGCCTGTAGACATCATCTTGAATCCACTTGGTGTACCAAGCCGAATGAACATCGGTCAGGTACTCGAAGCCCACCTTGGCTATTGCGCGAGATGGGGTTGGTACGACGAGAAGAACCAGAAGGCTGTGGGCGCGAACCCGATTCGCGGAACAGAGTCAAAGACTCGTCCATCCACACCGCCGGCAACTTTCATCTCAACACCAGTATTCGACGGTGCACATTGGGACGAAGACGATCAAGCCGGTTCACACCCAACGATTCAGTCAATTCTCAAGAACTTGAACCCAGAATCAGTGGACGGCAAGCGAATGATCGGCACCGATGGCAAAACAGTTTTGCGCAACGGTCGCACAGGTTTGCCATACGACAACCCAATCACAGTTGGATACATGTACATCTTGAAGCTCAACCACTTGGTTGACGACAAGATTCACGCTCGTTCAACTGGTCCATACTCGATGATCACGCAGCAACCACTTGGTGGCAAAGCGCAATTCGGTGGCCAGCGATTCGGCGAAATGGAAGTGTGGGCACTCGAGGCCTACGGCGCTGCGTATTGCTTGCAAGAACTCTTGACAATCAAGAGCGATGACGTACTCGGACGTGTTCGCGTGTACGAAGCAATCGTCAAGGGCGACAACATTCCAGAGCCTGGTATTCCAGAAAGTTTCAAAGTGTTGATGAAAGAAATGCAAGCACTTTGTCTCGACGTAGAAGTTATTTCGCATGAAGGCAAGCAAGTTGAGCTCACAGATCTCGACGAAGAAGTCTTCACTGCAGTGCGCGAACTTGGCATCGATATCAGCCGCAACGAACGCGGTTCTGATGCAGATGACCGCGAGCGTGAGCGTCGCCGAGAGAAGGCTTTCTAATGATTAATCGCAGCACTTTGAAAGGGTTGGCATCAACATGTCAGATGTAGTAATCGACGACAACAAGCGCAAGTTGGACATCAACAGCTTCCAGCAATTGCGCATCGGTTTGGCAACTGCCGATGACATCCGCAACTGGTCGCGTGGCGAAGTTAAGAAGCCAGAGACCATCAACTACCGAACATTGCGCCCTGAGCGCGACGGTCTGTTCTGCGAAAAAATCTTCGGACCAACCCGCGACTGGGAATGCTATTGCGGCAAGTACAAGCGCGTTCGTTTCAAGGGCATCATCTGCGAAAAGTGCGGCGTTGAAGTAACACGTTCAAAGGTTCGTCGTGAGCGCATGGGCCACATCGAACTTGCTGCACCGGTAGTGCACATTTGGTATCTCCGCGGCACACGTAGCTGGTTGGCATATTTGCTCGGCGGTTTAGAGTCGCGCGAAGAAATCAAAGCAAAACAGCTTGAAAAAGTTATTTACTTTGCTGCGTGGTTGGTAAGCGAAGTCAATGTTGACAAGCGCCACGAAGAAATGCCAGATCTCGAAAAAGAATATCTCGAAGACCGTGAATTGATGGTCAAGCAACGCGAAAAAGAGATCAAGTTGCGTCAGAAAGACGCTGAGGCAGAACTTAAGCAGCTCGAAAAAGATGGCGCAAAAGAGAGTGACATCCGTGCGCGTCAGAAGTTGATTGACAAAGACATTCAGATGATCGGTGATCGACACACGAAAGATCTCGACCGTCTCGAGCGTGCGTTTGAAACCTTCCAAAAGCTTCATCCACGAATGATCATTGACGACGAAGAACTTTGGCGTGAAATCAAAGATCGCTACGAAGATTATTTCACTGGTGGTACCGGTGCAGAAGCGATCAAGGTCTTGATCGACACAATCGACTTCGATTCCGAAGAAGTAATTTTGCGCGACGCAATCATGAACGGTTTGAACGGCAAGCCGCTCTCGACACAGCGCAAGCAAAAGGCGATTAAGCGTTTGAAGATTGTTGCTTCGTTCAACCGTCGCGACAGCGATGCGCGATTGGTCAACAATCCAAAAGCGATGATCCTTGATGTGATTCCAGTGATTCCGCCAGAGTTGCGCCCGATGGTGCAGCTTGACGGTGGTCGCTTTGCGACTTCAGACTTGAACGACCTTTATCGCCGTGTGATCAACCGCAACAACCGTTTGAGCCGCCTGCTCGAATTGGGTGCGCCAGAGATCATCGTCAACAACGAAAAGCGAATGTTGCAAGAAGCAGCCGACGCGTTGTTCGACAACGGTCGTCGTGGTCGCCCTGTAAGTGGTCCGGGTAACCGTCCACTCAAGTCGCTTTCAGATGGCTTGAAGGGCAAGCAAGGTCGATTCCGTCAGAACTTGTTGGGCAAGCGCGTTGACTACTCGGGTCGTTCAGTAATCGTGGCCGGACCAACTCTGCGACTTCAGCAATGTGGTTTGCCAAAGTTGATGGCACTCGAATTGTTCAAACCATTCGTAATGAAGCGACTTGCTGATCAGCAACTTGCGCAGAACATCAAGTCTGCCAAGAAGATGGTAGAAAAGTTACAGCCAGAAGTTTGGGATGTACTCGAAGATGTTATCAAAGAACATCCGGTTATGCTGAACCGTGCACCTACACTGCATCGTCTGGGTATCCAGGCATTCGAGCCGATTCTGGTAGAAGGTAAAGCAATCAAACTGCATCCGCTGGTTTGTACCGCATTCAACGCCGACTTCGATGGCGATCAGATGGCAGTCCACCTGCCGCTGTCCGCCGAAGCCCAGGCTGAGGCCCGTTCCCTGATGATGGCTTCCGACAACATCCTGAAGCCGGCAGACGGCCACACCGTGACCATGCCGAGCCAGGACATGATCCTCGGTCTGTACTACCTGACCACCGTCATCGACGGCGCCAAGGGCCAGGGCCGCGTGTTCTCCTCGCTGGAAGAGGCCGAAATGGCGCTCGACAAGCACGAGATCGACATGCAGGCCAAGGTGCTCATCCGCCTTCCGCAGGACTTCGTGCTGCCGAAGGACTGGGAGCCGGGCGAGGTCAAGGTCGTCGATCCGGAACCGGGCAGCCCGGACGTGGTCAAGGAGGAGCGTTTCCATGACGGCTCCGTCCTGTTCGCCACCTCCTACGGCCGTATCCTGTTCAACGGCACCTTGCCGGTCGACTACCCGTTCGTCAACGAGCAGGCGCCGAAGAAGCGTCTGAGCAAGATCGTCGACGACATCGCGACCCGTTACTCCACCGCTCAGGTGGCCGTGACGCTGGACGCCCTGAAGGATCTGGGCTTCACCCGCGCACCGTGGTCCGGCGTGTCCTTCGCGTTCTCCGACGTTATCCAGCCGCCGGAACTGGACGAGTACATCGAAAAGTACGAAGGCGAAGCCGACAAGGTTAACGAGAACTACGAAATCGGTATGCTCACCGAAGAGGAGCGTCGTCAGGAACTGGTCGACCTGTGGACCAAGTGCACCAGCGAGGTCTCCGAGGCGGTTGAGGAACACTTCGATTCCAAGAACAACCTGGCCATCATCGTGCAGTCCGGTGCACGAGGAAACATGATGCAGATCAACCAGATCGCAGGTATGCGAGGCCTGGTGGCAAACCCGAAGGGCGAGATCATTGAGCGCCCGATCAAGAGCAACTTCATGGAGGGCCTGTCGGTCCTCGAGTACTTCATCTCCACCCACGGAGCCCGCAAAGGCCTGGCTGATACAGCCCTCAAAACAGCCAACTCGGGTTACCTGACCCGTCGCTTGGTGGACGTGACCCAGGACCTGGTCGTGACCGAACAAGACTGCGGCACCCACGATGGCGCGCTGATGCGAGCTATTGTCGAAGGTGGCGAGGTCATTGAATCGCTGCGCGACCGGATTTTGGGCCGAACCGCTGCCGACGACATTCTGCATCCCGAAAACCGCTCGGTCTTGGTCCTGGCTGGCACCATGCTTGACGAAGACCTGATCGAAGAGATGGAACTCGCTGGTGTCGATGAAGTCAAGGTCCGCACCGCGCTCAACTGCGAAACCCGCTTTGGCATATGCGCCAAATGCTATGGCCGTGATCTGGGTCGGGGCGGTTTGGTCAACGGTGGGGAGGCGGTTGGCGTGATCGCCGCCCAGTCCATTGGCGAGCCCGGCACACAACTTACCATGCGCACCTTCCACATCGGTGGTGCAGCTTCACGTGCAGCGGTTGCCTCAAGCGTCGACGCCAAGTCCAATGGTGTGATTGGTTTCAATGCCACCATGCGCTACGTGACCAACAGCAAAGGCGAGTTGGTGGTGATTTCTCGTTCTGGCGAAATCATCATTCACGATGAACATGGCCGCGAGCGTGAGCGTCACAAAGTGCCTTACGGCGCCATCCTGACAGTCAAGGTTGGCAAGGCCATCAAGGCCGGTGCTATTTTGGCCAACTGGGATCCGCTCACACGCCCAGTCATCACTGAGTTTGCAGGTCAGACCAAATTCGAGAATGTCGAAGAAGGCCTCACAGTGGCAAAGCAGTTAGACGAAGTGACCGGTTTGTCCACCTTGGTGGTGATCGATCCAAAGCGTCGTGGCTCTACCAAAGTGGTTCGCCCTCAGGTCAAACTGATCGACGCTGCTGGCAAAGAAGTTAAGATTCCAGGTACCGATCACTCCGTGACCATCGGTTTCCAAATCGGCTCACTCATCCAAGTGCGCGACGGCCAAGATGTGGGCCCAGGCGAAGTCTTGGCGCGTATCCCTGTTGAAGGTCAAAAGACCCGCGACATTACCGGTGGTTTGCCACGTGTGGCCGAACTGTTCGAAGCACGCAGTCCGAAAGACAAGGGCATGTTGGCCGAGATGACCGGTACCGTGTCGTTTGGTAAAGAGACCAAAGGCAAGGTTCGTTTGCAGATCACCGACCCAGACGGCAAAGTGTGGGACGAACTCATTCCCAAAGAGAAGAACATCGTGGTCCACGAAGGCCAGGTGGTCAACAAGGGCGAGAGCGTTGTGGACGGCCCAGCCGACCCACAAGACATCTTGCGCTTGCTCGGCATGGAAGAGTTGGCTCGCTACATCGTTGACGAAGTGCAAGACGTTTACCGTTTGCAAGGCGTGAAGATCAATGACAAGCACATCGAAGTGATCGTGCGTCAGATGCTGCGCCGTGTGGTGGTTGAGAACATTGGTGAATCCAACTACATCTCGGGTGAACAAGTCGAGCGTTCAGAAATTTTGAACACCAACGACGCATTGCGCGCCGAAGGCAAAATTCCTGCAACCTTCAGCAACTTGTTGTTGGGTATCACGAAGGCTTCTTTGTCAACCGACTCGTTCATCTCTGCGGCTTCCTTCCAGGAAACCACCCGCGTGCTCACCGAGGCTGCCATCATGGGCAAGCGCGACGAGTTGCGTGGTCTGAAAGAGAACGTCATTGTGGGCCGCTTGATTCCTGCCGGCACAGGTTTGGCTTATCACAAAGCCCGTGCCGCCAAAGATGCGATGGACGAGGCAGAACGCCGCGCCATCACAGAAGCCGAAGCCGTTGAATTGGCCGAAGCGCAACAGTTGACCGAAGACGCAGCCAACGCTGCCGAATCGAAAGCCTGATCAACTTCCGGCTTAGGTCGGAATGAAGAACGCCTCTGATCCGTGAACGCGGGCAGGGGCGTTTTTTTGAAGACGTTTTCATTCACAATGACAACAACATGGCACTTCTGATTTTTTCTTCTATCTTGGCAGTCCTGTTTTTTTGGGCTGTTGGCGCCTACAACCGCTTGGTCGTGTTGCGCGCAAGCGTGGCCAAACAGTTTGCAGCGGTGGATGCACAACTGATTAGAGTGTTGGTGTGGCTGCAGGGCAACTTGCCCGCGTCCATGCGCGATATGCTGAGTGAAATGGAAGAGGCGGCATTGCCAGAAGCGCTATTGAAAAACGAACGTGACCTGACACTATTAGCCATCCTAGAAGAGCTGTCCGACAGCTTGGACCTGGCGCGAGCGCAGCCCCTCGCGCCTGTTGTGATGCAGAAGGTCAACCAAAATAGATTGGCCTTGGCGGCGTGGGCCAAGGTCGAAGTGCGAGCCGGTCAGAGTGGCGAAGCCACGTGGTTCATTGATCCACTGCCCTACAAATTTGACCGCTTAAAAGCTCAGGCTTGGCCATTGATGGACGCCTACAACCAAGCCGCCCTCAAGTACAACGACGCTGTGTCGCAATTTCCAGCCAGTATGCTGGCGAAGCAAATGAATTTTGTACCTGCTCAAACGCTGGATATTACAGATTTGCTCGCCTAATGCTCAGGCATCTCTGAAGGTTAACTTGCAGCCAACTTTACAAGCCCCGCTTTGGCAATTGTTGCAAGCTGCAGCGCAAGTGGCGCAAGCTGTTCAAACGGGCCGTTCCATGACGGCAGCCATCGACGCTGTGCCCAAAGACTTGCGACCTGGCGCGCAAGCCTTGTCGTTTCAAAGCATGCGCTGGTGGGGCCGCGCCGTGGCCTTGCGAAAATGCTTGGCCCGCAAAGCACCCCCTGCGCAAGCAGACGCCTTGTTGTGCACAGCCTTGGCCTTGTCATGGCAAGACGAATTGGCACCCTACCCAGTTCACACCTTGGTGAACCAAGCGGTAGAAGCTGCTCGCAGGCACAAAGACATGCGCGCTCAAGCGCCGTTCATCAACGCTTGCTTGCGCCGTTTTTTAAGAGAACGTGAAGCCTTGCTGGCTCAAACCGAAGCGGACATCACGGCGCAGTGGAGTCATCCAGCTTGGTGGGTCAAGCGTTTGCAAACCGACCATCCGCAAAAGTGGCAAGGCATTTTACAGGCCGCTCAATCGGCAGCGCCCATGACACTGCGTGTCAACGCCAAACATCACAGCGTGCAAGCTTATTTGCAGGCCTTAGAGGCCCAAGGCATTTCGGCCAAAGCAGTGGGCGATGTGGGTGTTCAATTGGCCAAGGCTGTGCCTGTGCAACAACTGCCTGGATTTTTAGAAGGTC
>OFRA01000488.1_pt1 | contig 10417 bp, 16 predicted proteins | sample 1543001 | NCBI WGS metagenome assembly OFRA01 (sample SAMN07774221, study PRJEB24372) | wastewater metagenome | isolation source: Lake Maggiore Verbania | place: Italy: Verbania | collected 2015-12 | reverse complement strand
AACCCACGTGGCAAACGAGCCTTTATTTAGTGGGTCACTGGAAGATACACTAATAACCTGGACAGATTACGTAGGTAATCCAGTTTCCAAACAACCAGCGGTGTTATTGCCCTTTGGTGCCTTTATAGAAGACGGAGAACTTGTAATGTCGCTAGGAGTAAACGACGCTTTTATGGGGATTTTACGTTGCCCTATAGATGAAATACTAAAAAAATTACAGGAAGTAAGTTAAGATTTTTCTTCGCGTTCTAAAGTAGACCAAATAATTAAACCTGCATCTTCAAGTAAAGACGATATTGTAGGTTGATCTTGGAAAGTATTCGCTAACTCGCGTAAACAACGATCCGCGCCAGCTAACAGTAGTCCTCTACGATCTAAACCGTCAGAAATAGCACGTACTGTTTGTATGTGGGATCTTAGTTCTTTTTGTAAAGACGCAATTTTTGTAGCTGCTGTGGCATAATCAAGCATACCTTGAGTGGTCATATTCCTTACATTTGTAATATCCATACGAAGTTCATCGATTTCAATTAGAAGAACTTTACGTAAATCTTCTTTTGGGTACTTTTCTTGAGTCCACGCGGTTAAATCTGCGATACTACCTGCGTAAGACGGTTTTAAGAAACGTGCATAAAGATAAGATTCTATATCGCTTGTCGCATTTTTAGCGTAATACGCAAAAGCATCCCGGTCTGATTTTTCTAACGAATTTAACCAGTCCCCTACAGTGGTACTATTTGCAATAAGTGTTGTCATTAAGCCTTCGACGAGTGTGCTGCCCAGGCCATTTGAGCGCCAAGCCGTCTCATCGCCATCTGTCCTTCAACTAGACCTCGTTGGAGTGCCAATTGATTTCGAGTCTTTTCTTGATCCCTAAAAACAGCTAAATTTGTACCCGCTATATCGGAAGCTAGTTGGTTTTGTCCAGCTAAAGCCTGACCGCCTGCTTGAGCTAAAGTTGTGGCTGTTGGTTGTAGTAGGGATGTTTCTCCTGTAAGAGTTTTACCCGCAACATCGGCTTGGCTTGCAAGAGTTTGTTGTCCTAATTGAGCTGTTCCTTGCTGCGCTCCCACACCTAGTTGGGAAGCTCCAGCTATTTGTTGTCCGCCAAGAGTTGTCTGAGACTCAATACCAGACCGACCCACAGCGCCTGTTTCGCCGACTAACTGCTTACCTATTTCACCTATTGATTTAGACCCTGTTAGAGCTAGGTTAGAGGCAGCTTCACCATATTGTTTAGCAAAATCTTTCGCTGTTTCAACAGGTGTTAGCTCAGTGGCAAGCTTGCTTTCTGCTGCTTTAGTTTGAAGACCAATATCTGAACCAGCATATTGACCAGCAATACCGGCTTGTAACCCAGCCGCTGCTCCTTGTTCAGCTATAGCTTCGTTTCCAGCACCTAATTGCAGCCCTTGAGAACCACCGGCTTGCATTGCTGTTAAGCCGTATAACGCTCCTTGCGAAGCCGCAGCTCGCTGTTCGGCTCCAGTTAAACCTACATTACCAGCAGATAATGTACCGCCATAAAGCATATTAAAATCCGCCATTGGATCTTTATATTGTTGCTGCTGTTGCGGCTTATTAAATATGGCACTACCTACAGATCCAAGACCTCCAAGGACTGATCCAATACCGGCGAGCGTAACAAAAGGTTCTGGCATATCAGTTTTTTAGTACTTTCTTCTCATTATTCTAAGCACGAGTGCGAACACGGGCCGAAAATGGTGCCGCCCCAGTATTAAAAGCCTCACTGAGCGCACCCATAAAATTAACATTAGGTTGCTGTAAAGCTGTCATCAACGATGCGGTTAGTGCTGCACTACGAGTTCGCATTTCCATTTCAGCTATAGATTTATCACGCCACGCCTTAATGTTCTCTAGCTCAATTTGACTCTGTTTATTAAGTCTTGACTTTTCTAACGCACCGCGTTCGTATTGAGCTGCAATTTGTTGCTGACGTTCAAAATCTTTAGCTCTTTCGGTTGCAACAGCTAAGCGTCCTTCTCGTGTAAGCTCAAGTAATTCCGGGGGAAGTGCTGGAGGGTTTTTTGTCTGACCAGTTATGCTCGTGCTTTCCGAACCTTTAGACGCTGGTGCATTTAGTTCTGTTGGACCTTTTTTGCCGGGCTCAGTATACCCGGTAGGAAAAGCACCTCTAATCACCTTATAAGAAGGGGCTGACTGGTACCCATAATCTTTACCAGCATAGAATTTACCGTCTTTCTGCGCCCCCAGGATTAAATCCTCTAATTCTTTTTGTTCTTTAGTTTGTTCTTCTTGAGCTTGCTGCTTTGCTGCTTCATCTAATTGTGCTTTTTGTATTTCCCTATAAGAACGTGGATAACCGCCATGAACTTTTTTATACGATTCCGGACTTTGGTACCCATATTTCGGCCCTGCATAATATCTTGCATCTGCATTAGGCGTTACAAACCCTTGAGGAGCTCCTACGTCTGGAACAGCAGATTTAGAAGCAAAAAGTGAACCTAGATCTGCACTAAAAGGATCAGGAAGAAAAGCACCTCCTCCGATATCTAAAGACTTAAGTCTTTCCAACACCGAGCTTCCCACACCGGGTAGTTCCTCTAACCTGTCGTTTAAGAATGCAAAAGGATCCATGGTTATACAGGGGTAGCAACTTGACGCAAATCGGGATTATTTGCGTACGAACCTTGACCAGAAATAGCAGTAATCGTAGAGTTTAATAAAGTTTTTGCTGCGTCATAGGCAGATGAATACTTTTGTCGCTCAATATCTCCGATAGCTTTTTGTTTAACTTCTTCTAGACTGAAACCTCGTTCTAACCCAACTCGCGCTTGTTCAAACTCCTTTTCCATTTGAGCTTGCTTAAAAGTTTGACCTCCCACAAGCTCTTGTTGCTTAAAGGCAATCTGACCGGCAAGTTCTTTTAACATCCGTTCACGAGCACTTAAGCTTTCCGCTTGACGCTCCCTTGTCTCTTCAAGCCGTTTATATACTTCTGCAGTCGGTTCGACGGGAGGTAAACCAAGGAGCCTACGTTTAAAATTTTCTTCAAATTCAGACTGCTCCCTATTAAGATAGGTATTAGTTGGAAGAAAATATTTACCTGTACTTTCATCTACGGAAGCCGGAGCATAAGCAGCAGGAGAAAAAGCACCAGCCGCTTTTTGAGCAAAAAGTTCAGCAAAACCCTGTATCCCCAGTGTTTTAATTAGCTGCGCCACCATTTCTCCCCTACCAACAGTGGCGGCAGCAGCACCAGCAGGAGCAAGAGCAGGAGTCATATCAATCAGGAACTAGCTGGATTATCGAAAGATGTGCCTGAGCGAGGCTTCTTGTTATATTCTACACCTTTAGTCTGTAACTCAGCTAAAACTCCATACTCATTTTGTTTAGCAGATGGGTGTGCAGCTGTCTGAGGAAAATTAGACTTTAAATAAGCCTGCAAAAAAGCAGACGAATTTAAATCCGGGCTTTCCCGACGTACATCCCTCTCAATTAACTGATGTTGTTTAGCGTTCATCAGCCTAGTTCTTGATAAGCTTGCGATGGAGGAATTACAGAACTTGCAGGAGCGTTCAATATCGAATAGTTTGACCCATAATTAGGCATATCATACGCTGGAGGACGTTGAGCGCTCAACATATCCATATGCTCATCCCCTTGATTTTCTAAATTATGCAAGAAATTGAGGAACATTTCCCCAACTTCAGGATTATTTGTAATTAAATCAATAAGATCTAGAATTTCTTGTTCGTGGTGTGAGTCAGTAACCCCAGCTTGGAGCCTGTGCTGAAGTTGATTGCGATAAACGGGCTGAGTGTTGTCTGGGGGTGCGTTTAAAGAGCGAGTAGCGCCCATATTCATCATATGTTCGTCTTCCATCCCAGGAGCGGGAGGCAACGTCTGACAAAAAGTCCTCATAACCACAGCGGTCATGGGTGCGGCAGCGGCTTGTTCGGCTGCGGTGATCGGAACGGGAAGCCCCAGAATCCGAGCAGCTAATTCATAATCCTGAGGCGAAAACACCAGAACACACCACTACTGATTCCTCTATTGTAGGCATTATTTTCAATAAATCGCCGGGGACAATGTTCAACGTCAAACAAATCCGTTCGATAACGTCTGGAGAAGGTATATATTTGGTGTCGTAGTAGATCTTGCGCGTTGTAGTAGGCGACAGATCTGCTAGTTTACTCAGCTTAAAAGAAGATAAACTTTGTGCGTCGACGATTGACTTTAAGTTATTTATTAATTTACCATACGTTGTGTACGAAGAGTAAAAAGGCATAGGATTAGTGTCAGTATAAAATTAGTATAGTAGTTAAAACCCAAGATTTTTACGTCTTACAAAGCTAAGATCGTAAGTTGTGAAGTCTAACGGAAGAGTAGGTGTATTAAAAGGAGACTCATACACCTCACCTTCTATATGTGCTTGCCACGCTGGTGACCACTTGGCATGAAGATACTGCTTATTAAGCTCATGAGCGACATGTATTCCTTGAGCTAAGGCTGGCTCACTGCGCCAAGTCTGACTCCCGTCCTCATACGACTCCGTGGCCCACCCATGGTAATAAGGAACACCGACAGACATCTCACGTTTAATCTCTTGATGCTTAAACCGCATACCGTAATCCATATCTTCGCAATAGCCAGGGTATAAGTTTTCATCAAATAGACCAAAGTTTTGTACAACCCAGTCTTTAAGAAGAAAAACATCCCAGCTTCCGTTTAGCCCGTGGACAATACCTGTATCCGGATCGTCAGCTTTTTCCTTCATGGCTTTTAAAAAGCCAGGGGTAAACATAATATCGTGATTCGTGATCACCCAATAAGGGTTCATCATGGCCGACTTAATAATTAAGTTCCACGCGCCAGAACATCCGAGATTTGCAGGAAGGTGACAAACTTTAACTTTCTTTACGAAAGCATGAGGAATGTGTTCTAGCGCATCAAGTTCGCGTGTAATTTGATCTCGGCCATTATTGTTAAAAACTATAAAAGTATCAACAGGGTAATCAATACTATAAAACAAGCGATAAACCCAATGAGGGGCGTTAACTACCGCTGTACCAATAACAGGAATAGATTCCATTTTAAAACCAATGATGCTAACATAGTAGCACTCACAGAAGCCTTATGACTAAATTTATTTGGGGACCAGAAGAAAGTTTAATTCTTCCTCTACCTGAAATTTCTTTTCTTATGAATAACGATGACTCTGGTAGGTGCCAAATGCACCAAGTAGGAATACCAGAATACGAAATTATAAAATGGGCAAAACAGTTTGGAGATAAAACAAAAAGATTTATTGACTGTGGTGCCCATATGGGAACCTATTCGTTATTACTTGCAGACGAATTTAAACATGTAGAAGCGTTTGAAGCTCAGCGAAGAACATATTTCCAGCTGTGCGGCAACATCTTTATGTTTGACAAAAACAATGTATCTCCTTACCACGCGGCGGTTACGGACAAAGAAGGAAGTAATGAAATTGTAGAGTTGTTTATTGTGTCCGAAGATGGTGGCGGATCTACAATCTTATCTTTACCAGAAAACCAACCCGTACTAGCAACCGAATACATTGACACGTGCGACATAGATAACTTCGAGTGGAACGACATAGGACTGATAAAGCTTGATGTAGAAGGAAATGAACTCGCTGTTTTGCGAGGAGCGCACGATACGATTATTGACTCTGGGTATCCTCCAATTATTTTCGAATCAAACTCACACGCTTGGAACGTAAAACACAAAAGTGAATTATTTAACTATTTACAAGTTAAGTTTGGTTACTCGATTGGTGAAATTAAACCGTTTAACAATATGTTTATCGCGGCAATTAAGGATAAATAACTATTTAGATTTTTCTAACAATCTGCTTTCTGACGCTCTCTTTGCGTTGTACTTTGCAGAACATTTATAGTGACAAAAAGGTCCTTTACGGTCAGGTTGTTTTTGTTTCTTGCCGCACCACGCCTTGAGCTTTGATCCTTTCAGGGAAAACGAAACGCCGCACGTCGGACACACAGCGTGTAAAACAAAAATTTTCATAAAAAAAGAGAGACTCAGTTATTAAACCTGAACCTCTCTTCGGAGACAAGCTAGGAAAAATAAACTTATTGTGAAGACAGCCCGTATTTTGCTTTGACTGTATAGCGAGCTAACGCAAAACAATCTACCCTTGGATACCTTTTTACAACTTCTCCCGTAAGTCCGTAAACAACTGTGTCATTGTAAGGATTTTCCAGCCTGCATCGATCTAGTTCCTGGCTATATACCTCTCTATATTTACTAGAGCGGTCATATACATCTTTAGAGTTCTTCATTCCTGTTTGAAGAATTGAAGCTCCAAAAAGCATTACAGCCCAAAGAGTTGTAAATCCTAAGATAAGACCCAAAAGACTAGGAGACTGGTACGCAAGAGCAGTTACAGGAAGGTCTTTACCTTTGAGATCAAGTTTAATGTCGTTAGTCATGTGAAGTAGGTGTGAACCATACGTATGGTAGCACATTATGACCTCTTGTCAACCCTCAGGGGGCTGCTAGTATACTGATGTCAACAAAGAGACACAGCACATGGCCGAGGCTCCACCTCTAGATCAAAAATATACAGTAACCCACGGCTGGTATAAACATCTTACCGATGGTTATGAAATTATCAAAAAACATGAACCAGCAAAAAAATTAGTTTTTGATCCTAAAAGCAAAAGGCTTATTGTCGAAATAGGCATGTATGAAGGAGCATCAACTGTTTGGTGGATCGATAACTTCCTAACGCACGAAAATAGTAGGTTAATCGGAATTGATCCGTTTACCGGGTCAAAAGAGAACATTGAAAACCCAGAAGCACACCCGACCTTAGATAAAATTGAAAAAATTACAAAGAAAAACGTATCTTTGAGTCAACACCCAGAAAAAGTTGATATTTATAAAGGTTGCAGTTGGGATTTGTATTCAAAATTGCAACCAGAGTTCGAGGAAGGGATTGACATCCTTTATATAGATGGTGCCCACGACAGTTTGTCGGTTTGTAGAGATATTGCTTTGTACTACCCTCATGTAAAACCAGGTGGAGCCTTGATTTTTGACGACTATGGAGCAGAATCTGTCAAAAAAGCTGCGGACTCCTGCCTAAGTTTGTTTGGGAATATTGAAAATGCTTTCTACACAGGATGGCAGCTCTGGTGTGTCAATGGAAAGTAATAAAACAGTTAATCTTATCTGGTTTGGCGAAAGCGCAAACTTGTGGGGTAAGAGTTGGATTGAAGAACTGCTAAAGGATGTGGACTTGGTGTACCACTACCCAAAAAACAAAGAGGGTGCGGTTTTACTGGACAATTGCATTGTGGTCACAAACAATAGCGAGTCATACGAATACATAGAAGCGTTAGATCGAGCTAATAAAAAGTATGCGGTGATTCTGTTATCGGACGAAACTTTAACAGAACCCATGTTTTACTTATCAAGCCCTAACTGTATATACGCGGCACGGAACTATTTTAGTCCGCGTTACTGGCGCGACGATAAAGTATTTACTTTTGGCCTCGGCCACAGGCACAAATTCGAACACTACGTAACTCCGAAGGTATTAGCCTCAAAAAGACGACGTACGTGGAGTTTTGCAGGTTCTTTAAAAGCAGACCGAATACACGCATTTGACTGTTTTAAAGATATAAAACCCTACCAATTAAACATAATTGAGTTTTTTAACGATTCAAAAGGGCTGACTACGGAAGAGTATGCAGATTTGTTGTCGGATACAGTTTTTTGTTTGGCGCCACAAGGTGGTTGTAATCTAGATTCTTTTCGAATCTACGAGGCTTTAGAGGCTGGAAGCATACCCGTGGTACTAAAACAGACGGAATATCAGAAAATACATCCTTCGTACTGGCATTCTATTTTTATAGGTGAAAAAGATATGCCTTTTGTGTGTGCGTCATCTTGGGAAGAAGCAGCGCAAATTTGTAAAAAAATAATTCAAGAAGATCGTGCGAACGAAATTCAGAAAAAATGTAGTGTTTTCTGGGACTCGTGGAAACTTAAATGGCGTTCTACCTTTGCCACGCGGACCGAGCAGCTCAAAAAATAATAAACGCTAAAAATAAGAATTAAATTTTTTTAACCAGGGCCTGTCAATATAGTGCTATACTCAGGTTTGGGGTCACTTCACCCCGCTGATTGTGAAAGGGTTCTCGCGGGCCCCGTCGTATAAGTGCTGTATATAAAAAAAAGGCCGGATTGCGGGCAGCTAATTGTTACATTGCGGCGGCCTAAGTAATACATAGCAATCGCGCTAAATGTTACTTAGTGTGCGCTTAGTTATCTAATAGGCACAGAGTAGTACCTATGTACTATCCCGCTTTTGGTTTTTCCACAGGCTGTGGAATACGGGGGGCACGTTAAGATTTATTTCAATTAACCAAAGCTTAACCTTGGTGTGATATACGCGGGCGCGTACGCGTTCGTTATATGATCCAACCAAACCAGTCAAGTAGTACATCTGCTCAAAGGTTAACCGAACCTTAACCAAACCTTAACCGAATGTTAATTGACAACGGATCCGATCCGGTGCATGCTTAGCTCATCGATCCCAAGGGATTGATTGAACCTAGACAATCGAATAGATTCAAGCCAAGCCGTGAACCGTTCACCTTGCCTTGCCACGGGGTCCCCGTCTCGCCATAGTTAAACCTATGAGATGAGACCGGATCCTAGGATAGGCTTAGTGTAACTATACGTGAGCAGCTTAAATCTATTTGATTCTAGGTTTGTGAACCTTGACAATCCGATTAGTTCGCCCGTAGCTAGATAGCTAGCACGGATAGCCTACCCTATGGGTGAACCTATCTACATAGCTTCCCATCTTTATAGTTGCAGATATGCTATGCAATTATATAAAGATGTAGCGTAGAAAGCGTTACCTGGGCGCGGTGAATCCCCCAGAGTATAAAGTCTGATCTAGCAATCTTCAGCTAGATACTTTATCACGCTCACAAACATATAGTGGCAGCATATTAACTCTAACAACTACTACAGCTGAACCCTACAGTTCGCAACTGTAACTAGCCCACACCTTTAAGTTATCTTATTGACAGTGTGGAAACTTAATACATAAGATCTAAGTGTATGAGTTAGCTACCCTTTGCAGTTCATTCTGTAACGTGTAGCTAACTCTATGCACTGTTTAAGTTTATAAGTTAATTAATCTGGTTGCATCTGTTAGGTGCCATGGTTAATGTAACTAACTAAGATCTTAGTTTAGTATAGGATCATTCGTGATCTTATTAGATCATCATGCTTAAAAGTTCTCCTCCTATGTATTACATAAGATGAGAACCTTTAGGTTCTCTATCCACTTAATCCAGGTGTTAATCATGACTGATTTCGATTACGATTTGGCCTATGAGTTAAAGCTTCACGCAGACAATTTAAGTGTGCACTTTAACAGTGTAGGTAAGACCTTAAGTAAATTTTGGCGTAAGGGTTCTTTTGATTATGAACGCGCCTCTGGTTACATCTACCGAAACCTAACTATTCCAGCTGCTAAAGATTACCACAGTCTATGTGGTTCACTAACGCAATCTTGGTTTGGGATGTTTCCTATTCCAGAGCGTAAGTATGTCACAGAGAAGATCTTAATGGAGTTCTTAGATGAGTTTCATTCAGGTAACTTCTGGGAGTAATACTTTAACTTTAATATCCACTTGCACTTCAACATTATGACTGGCCTAAAACCATTTGCTGGCACCTTTATCTACAAAGGTGTGCAGGTTAATTGTATTGATCCATCACGTAGATTAGGCGGCGATTTGTTTTACTTTCAGTCGCCACTAACTAACAAGATTGTTTGGACATCCACGCCTAACAAAGCCCGCAAACTTATTAAGGAGACTATTTAGTCATGCTTCACATTGTATCCGACAAGTTTCACGTTGTATGGACGTCTAAAGATTGCGAAGATCTTTTAATATCCTCGCACACTGATTATGAGCAGGCACTAAATGCTGCTGATAATCTTATTCAAGATTCATACAGTTACAGACTCTTTCCTAAGGGTCACGTGCGCATCTCTCACTCCCACGCATTTAATAAATGATTATGGATTTTCACTCACAACTTGATCATTATCTCACCCAGTGGGATATTAAACAATCCACAAAGCGTGGATACAATCCATTTGCTCTAGGTATCTACTTAGAACGGGCAGCAGATTTAGCTAACGATGTAGCTCAAGGCGCCACAATTAGTGACGCCATTGATATACATTTCAACGACAGAATTGCAGCCATGCTGCATAAGAAGTTCTCTTAATTCACCCACTTAATTGTTATGAAGATTCACTTCCGCAATAGACAAGTTCCTCCGGTAACTTGTGACAAATTATTATCAGTTTCAATCGACCCTTGTGATCTATTTTGGTCACCAACTTTTC
>OFRA01000482.1_pt1 | contig 10475 bp, 10 predicted proteins | sample 1543001 | NCBI WGS metagenome assembly OFRA01 (sample SAMN07774221, study PRJEB24372) | wastewater metagenome | isolation source: Lake Maggiore Verbania | place: Italy: Verbania | collected 2015-12 | reverse complement strand
AGTGATCGCACAATTGCTTCTGGTTCGTCACAGCCTGTTAGTACCCGACCTTCTTCGAAGTTTGGAAAGAAAATATTGATATTTAGATCTTTGGTCCACGAGAGAAATTGCTCAACGCCCATCTCTTGAATCATTTGAAATGAGGCAGGGTCAAAAGAAATCGTCAGATTGTTTTGGTGCGCAAGTTGAGCGGCGATTCGAGCAGCCGAGCGTGGGGGATCGGTGAAGAAACTCCAGGCGGTGAGATGCAGATGACTTGACGAAGTAATTACGTTTCGAGGAAGTTCGGAAGGAATCAAATAAAAGTCTGCGCCATGTCCCGAAACCATGCTGCGTTCACCGGTTTGGTCGACAAAAACTGCCACGCTACCTGTGAGGTGAGCATCTGTTTCTACGAAGTGATGCGAAACTTTTTCGTTGTCCAGATCTTCGCGCGCCAATTGACCGAAGCGATCTCTGCCAATCTTGCCAACGAAACGAGTTTCTAATCCGCATCGCTTCGCCCAAACTGCGAGATTGGCTGCACTGCCACCTGGTGTGAGCATCACCTCGCCGAACGAGTCGCCACCTTTGAGCAGGTTGTTGTTCGTGCGGATTAAAACATCCCACGCAAAGTCGCCGACAACGCAAAGTGATTGTGACATCACCCTTAACGGTATCGTCGCGATTTACTGGTGGATGATGCGGGCCGCGGTGCGCGATTCTGCAGTAGCCAAGACGCCGACGGCGCCAATGACGAATGTCGCGCCGATTATGCGGGGCAACGTGAGTGGCTCACTGAGAAAAATAACACCTGCGAGAATCGATGCAACTGGCTCGAAAGTTTGAATTACTGCGGTTTTGCCCGTGCCGATCAAGTTCATGCCGGCGTACAAAGTCGCCGTCGGAATAACCGTTGCGACAACCGCGAGCATCAGCACACTGACCCATCCGTTAATCGCATTCGGAAAGATCACTTCAACAGACGATGGTGCGAAGAGAGCATAAATTGCAAAAGAACTTGCGGCGCCAAACATCACAATGGTCACGCCCGTGAAGAGGTCGACTTTTGGCAAAACTTTTGAACTGATGATCATGTAAAAGGCATATTCGACGGCAACGATCAACACGAGAATCACACTGATTGTGTCGGCGTTGCCGACTTGGCCGGCTGCGATTGCGACACCAATCAAGGTTGAGACCAGACACCAGACGATTATTCGGCTCGGCTTGTTGCCCAGAAGCCACCATGACAGCAGAACGACGATTACCGGATTGCAGTAGAAAATAGTGATCGCCAAGCCACTATCAATATTTTGAATCGCCGTGAAATAAAGGATCGTCGCCGTGAAGTATCCGAGAGCCCCAAGTAAAAAGAGTTGACCAAACAGAAGTGGTCGCGGCCACTTGGCTTGTCGGCCTGAAATTTTGCGCACGATCAGCATGAGAAGAGTCGCCACAGTGAAGCGGGCGAGCAAAGTGCCAACTGCATTGCCGCCGTTGCGGTAAGAAAACGTGGCAAAGGTCGGCGCAAGCCCAAACCCGATACTGCTAACGATGATTAGCGCAACTCCGAGAGAGTTAGGGTTTTTGCGCATCAAGTAAATCTATTACATCGCTCTTGGCAAGGTCATCTAAAACATCAAAGTGGTTGCGTGATGCAATCTCTTTGGTTCTCGACAGGCTCGCTGGGTTACTAACAGACCATGCTGATGCAAACTCACTTGATTGACGCTTAAATTCATCGGTCTCGTTTTCTCCCCACACGATTGCAACTGGGGTGTTGTTTTTGACTTTGAGCGTCGTATTTTGAGCAAGATGTTTTATCGGCGACAGGTTTTGCGCACTTGTCGCGTTTAGCTTTATGTCGTTGTTGATCGATGTATGCAGAATCGGTTCGAGATCATAGATTCCTGAAATCAAAAGAGCACCTGCGTATTTGGTCTCGTGATTTGTGCAGAGATTCATGGCCACGAGATGCGCACCCGCCGAGTGACCGACGAGCAACATTTCAGACGGTTTATACATTGTTGTTAAAAACTGAATCGCTCGCGCAGTCTGGTCAACCAGCACTTCGAGTGACTCACTAGGGCAAAGCGAGTAATTGATCGAAGCTATGTCGTATCCGAGATTGCGCCATGCTGGAGTTAGAAAAGTTCCATCGTCTGCGCTCAACCGGCGCCAAAATCCGCCATGTACGAATACAAATATTTTGCGAGACTCTGTTGCAGGCGAATCGATCGGTGCGTGCCACAACCACTCATCGGGATGCTGACCGTATTTAACTTGTTGATGAGAAATTGTTTGGCGCGCATGGTCGCCACGTGTGGCATAGTCATCCAAATAAATTTGAATATTTGCGATGCGTGAAGCCGGGGTATATTCGCGTTCTAATTCGGTTGCCGAATACTTGCGCCAAGTCATCGCTTTTTTGTCACAATTGCGTGTTCACGAGGATGCGCGTGTCATGAGAGTTTTGGAGCGGGTGACGGGGATCGAACCCGCATAACGAGTTTGGAAAACTCGGACTCTAGCCATTGAGCTACACCCGCAAAGATTAAAAAGTGTAACTACCCAATAGCGTAATAGGCATGAGCGACGACATTCTTGACGTTGATTTGTTGGCGTTTGAGAAGGTGTCGGCGACCGCGCGCAAAGCCGTGGTTGAGGGCGTTCGTCGAAGTCTTGAAACGGGCTTCGTCTATACAAGCCATGATCTCTCAGAAGATTTGCTCGACACGGCATATGGCATGCTCGCAGAATTTTTCTCGAAGTCAATTGAAGAAAAACAAAAGTTTGTCGCCCGCGGCACGAACGGTCAAACGGGGTACACGGGAGTTCTGCTTGAGACTGCAGCATCCAGCGATAAACCGGACTGGAAAGAAATGTTGAATTGGTCGACGCCGATTCCTCAGGGGCATCCGTTGCGTCGTCGATATCCGCAGTCGTATCCCGAGGCGCTGTTGCCCGAATCAGCAGTGCCCGGCATCACCGATGTGTTGTTCAAGTTCCACGATGCAATGATCGATTTGCAAACTCGCTTCTTGCGCATCATCGCAGTTGGCATCGGTTGTCACGAATCGTTCTTCGATGAAATGGTTAGTTATGGATCAGCATTGACTCGCGCAATTCGATATCCGCCAATGAAACAACTTTCGGCCGAGGGCCACGTTTGGGCTGCCGAGCACGGTGATATCAACTTGATAACGGCGTTACCTCGTGCAACTGCGCCAGGTTTGCAGGTCAAATATAAAGACAAGTGGATCGACGCAGTTCCACCAAAAGGTCGCGTGATCATCAACTCAGGAATCATGCTCGAGCGAATTACTAATGGTGTCTTGCCAATTGGCTGGCATCGCGTTGTCGCTTCGCCAGGTTTTGAGGGCGAGCGATACAGCGTCGTGCAATTTTGCCACCCGCAACCGAGCACGATGCTCGTGCCTGTGCCGAGTTGTGTGACGCCAGAAAATCCGTTGCGATTCTCAACAGTTTCAGCCGCCGACGCACTTGACGAAGTCATCTATCAAATCAACTTGGTTGAAGACGCTCGCCGCGTTGCCGACTAAGTGTTTGTGATGTCAGCGAAATTATGAAAATTGGCGTACTCACCGGTGGCGGAGATTGCCCGGGGCTTAATGCCGTAATCCGCGCGATTGTGCGCAAAGCAGTAGATGTAAAAGGTGACACGGTCATCGGTTTTTACGATGCATGGGACGGTGTCCTTGAGCAGCGTTATACCGAGCTGACAACTCCGGTTGTGCGTGGCATCTTGCCGCGCGGTGGCACAATTTTAGGAACACGACGTGGCAGCCCGTTTGATTCAAAAGACGGTGTTGAGCGCGTCAAAAAAACTTTCGCTGATCTAAAGCTTGATGCGCTCATTGTTATCGGTGGCAATGGTTCGCTGACTGTTGCTTCAATGCTGCACAAACAGCACGGCTTGCCGATTGTGGGTGTACCAAAGACGATTGACAACGACGTAGTTGGCACAGACGCAACATTTGGTTTTCAAACTGCTGTTCAAATCGCAACAGATGCGATTGATCGTTTGCATACCACTGCAGAAAGTCACGATCGCGTGCTTGTAGTTGAAGTTATGGGGCGCGACGCAGGATGGATTGCGTTGCAGGCGGGTATCGCCGGCGGTGCAACAGCCATTTTGGTTCCTGAAGTTCCATTTGATATCGACGAACTCTCCCAGATAGTTCGCAAGCGTCATGACCGTGGCAGATATGCATCCGTCGTTGTTGTGGCTGAGGGAGCAAAACCAAAACCAGGTACGTTGAAAATGCCAGCACGAGTTCTTGATGCGTTTGGTCACGAGAAACTCGGCGATATCGCCCACGCGATTGCGCCAGAAATCACCGCGCGCACCGGTTTCGAAACTCGGGTTGTGCAACTTGGCTACATTCAGCGCGGTGGCACGCCAACAAGTTACGACCGAGTCTTGTCGACACGTTTCGGCTTGGCCGCGGTCGACGCTGTGCACAACAAAGAGTTTGGATCAATGGTCGCACTTAGATGTGGCGAGATTAAAAGTGTCGATATGTCGGCAACCGCGAATCAAACCCGCACGATTGATCTTGCGCTATTCGCCGATGTTGCGGCGACATTTTTTGGCTAGGTAAAAGTTCTCAGTGCGGTGGGCCGAATTGGCGATCACCGGCATCGCCAAGACCTGGCACGATAAATGCGTTCTCGTTCAAGTGACTATCAACTGATGCGGTGATGATGTGCAGGTTCATGCCAGTGGATCGTAAAAATTCGATACCTTCTGGCGCAGCAAGCACGCAGGCAATCGTCAGCGGCATCGGTGCGCCGCGGTCGGCGAGAAGTTTGCAACCGTGGGCGAGTGATCCACCTGTTGCCAACATCGGATCCAAGACCAAACATGTTCTGCCATCCAAGCGCGAAGGCAGTTTTGCCACATATTCGCTAGGTGCGTGAGTTTTTTCGTCTCGTTGCACACCGACAACAGCGATATCGGCATCAGGCAGTAGTTCCATCGCGGCTGGCAACATGCCAAGACCTGCACGCAAAATCGGCACGAGAACAGGACGACTCGCCAAAGCAATTCCGTCGGTTTCCGCAAGTGGTGTTCGCACGCGAGTTTTAACTGTCGGCAAATGTCGTGACGCTTCGGCAACTACTACAAGTGACAAGCGCCGTAACTCGGCACGAAAAAATTGGTTCGTTGTATTCTCGTCTCGCAAATGAGTTAAAGCTTCGGCGGCTACTGGATGGTCAACGATGGTTACTTCAACAGTCATGGCGTCCATCATTGCCGAATAGATAGTGTTTATTCAAATGACAGTCATCGAAATGGTGGATAACACCCAAAAAGCCCAGCAACTCGCCGACTTGCTAGCCGATGTTTGGGGTGGAGAGCGTTCAATTCAAATGGATGTGATCGTCGCGGTTGTTCACTCTGGCGGTTACGCCAGTCTTGCGACCCAAAAATCTGACGGTAAAACTCAGGTCGTGGGTGGCTCTCTGGCGTTTATTGGTCAGCCTGAAAAGAAATTGCACTCACATGTAACGGGTGTAGTCAAAGCTTCGACGAACGCTGGTATCGGTAGCGCTTTGAAACAGCATCAATGGAATTGGGCCAAAGAGAACGACTTCGTTTCAATTACGTGGACATTTGATCCGCTCGTGCGACGTAATGCGCACTTCAATTTGATTTCACTTGGCGCCAAAGTGATTAGTTATCATCTGGATTTTTACGGTGAACTTGACGACAAATTCAATGCCGGCGATAAGACCGATCGTCTTTATGTCGAGCGTCAAGTTGCCGGGCAGATCACGCCACCGAGTTCAACGCCATGCATCGCAACCAATGATGACGTGTTAATCGCAACACCGTCAGACATAGTCGCGTTACGCCAGTCGCCGAACCCTGATAACCGAGCTGAAATGTTGCGGCTTCGTCAGATGCAACGCGAGAACTTTCAATCAGCCTTGGCCGACTCGCGATTTGTGCGAGGCTTCACTAGTGATGGATCATTCGTCTTGTCGCGCATCTCAGGCAAAGAGAACTAAATGACTCTGCAAGCAATCGAATTGTGGCGTGGTGCAATTGACCTTGTTTCACCGTTTCGCACGTCGTTTGGCACCGATACGGCTCGTGAGCTTCTTTATGTTCACGCAATTGGTGACAAAAATTCGGGTTGGGGAGAATGTGTCGCTGGTGTCGAGCCAAACTATTCGTCTGAATATCTCGAAAATTGTCAGGAAGTCGTCAAGCGATTTCTTGTGCCGATGCTGCGTAGCGAATCAACCGCACAAAGTTTCGTCGCCAGTGTCGCACCGATTCGCGGAAACTACATGTCTAAAGCCTGCGTCGAAGTTGCGCTTCTCGATCTGCAGCTGCGTGATCAAAACACATCGCTGGCAAAGTTTCTCGGGGCAACTCAAACCAAAGTTCGTTCTGGCGTCTCTGTCGGAATTCAAAACACTCTTGACGATCTGATTCGCGTTGTTGGCGAATACATTGCGCAGGGCTATGTGCGCGTCAAGCTGAAAATAGAACCCGGAAGCGACATCGAGCTAGTTCGCACTGTGCGCAAAGAATTTGGCGATGATTTACTTTTGCAAGTTGACGCAAACGCTGCTTATACGGTTAGCGATGCTAAACACTTGCAGCAACTTGACGCATTCAATTTGCTGTTGATCGAACAGCCGTTGCCAGAAGATGATCTGGCCGGCCATGTTGAGCTTTCTCGGGCTATCAAAACTCCCGTCTGTCTTGACGAATCAGTGACTTCGCTTGACACAGCACGCGGGGCGCTTGATCTCAAAGCATGTTCGGTGATCAACATCAAACCCGGACGCGTTGGTGGATACCTCGAGGCAAAAAAGATTCACGACTTGTGTCTAGATCGTGGCGTGCCGGTGTGGTGTGGAGGAATGCTTGAAACGGGTATCGGTCGCGCAGCTAATTTGGCGCTCGCGGCACTGCCAGGTTTCACCTTGCCAGGCGATATCTCAGCCTCTGCTCGTTACTTTGCGCGCGATATCACAACACCTTTCGTTCTTGATCAAGGGCAAATCGCTGTACCTAACACTGTCGGCATCGGCGTCGCACCGTTGCCAGAAATGCTCGCAGGATTTAAAAAAGTCGCGACTTTTGAAATTGCTAAGCGCTAATTAGTTTTCGAGTTCGAAAACAATATTTGTTTCTGGCAGGTGATCTTTCTTTTTGAACAATCCAGATACGAATAGGTAGACAGTAAAAAGCTTGTAGGTCAGGCCGTATCGCTTGGCAATTGCTTTACGCACAGCCACGGCTTCATCACCCACGACGAGCCTTGCCGTGCCAGAAAAGCGCTCGGCATTTGCTTCAACTTTGCCTTTGACGTCGCAGGCTTGCACTTCAATTCTTGAATTTGCACGAATTCGCTTGACTTTGCCGACATTCGTTTCGGTAATCACGCCATAACTGTTTAGATTCTCGCCGAATTGCACGAACCACACTGGGCTGCGAACGGGTTCGCCAGATTTTCGGAATGTGATCAGCGAGACGTACTTCGCCGATTTCAAAACTTGCGCTGAATTACTGTCACTCATTTGTCGGGGAGGGGGGACTTGAACCCCCGGCCTCCTGGTCCCAAACCAGGCACGCTACCAACTGCGCCACTCCCCGGACTGAGTAATGCTAGCGACTAACAAGCCCGCGAACAGCGGTGATGAAATTTTTTACATCGTCATTATCTACATATCGTGCAATGCCTGCCCGAACCACGCCACCGCTTTCGGTTAGGCCAAGTTGGGCGACGACTTCCATCGCATAAGAATCACCCGACCAAACTGCGATCTTTTTTGATGCCAGTTCTTGTGCGACTCGGTCTGGCGTCATTGAGTCAATCGTGAACGAAACAGTCGGCGCACGAGAAGCCAAATCTTGTGGTCCCCAAACTCGCACGCCCTGTGTTTCAAGAAGTCCTTCAAGTAGTGGTGCGAAAACCGCACTCTCAATTGCCTGAAGTTTTTGCATGTCTTCTTCGATCAAAAAACGCGCAGCTGCTTGTGTCGCAGCTATGCCTTCGAAGTTTGGCGTGCCAGTCTCGAATCTGCGCGGACCGTGGTCTTTTGCAGGCCGAACCTTGGCAATAGGCAACGAGTCGAGCAGAGTCGGTTCTACATACATCACACCAGCGTGCGGCCCGTACCACTTATATGGAGAAGTTGCCAGCACGTCGCAACCCAACTCACGAATATTTATTTGCTTGTGTGGTGCCAAGGCGACAGCGTCGACAAAGACTCGTGCCCCATTTTTGTGCGCGATCGTAATAACGCTCTTTAAATCTGGCATGGTGCCAATCAGATTTGAAGCACCAGTGACTGCAACCCACTTCGTGCGATCGTTGACGAGTTTTTCAAACTCTGCCATGTCGAGCCGTCCGTCTTTGGGGTCGAATGGCGCAAGAACATGTTCGGCTCCTGAGAGTTCGCAAGCGATTCGCCAAGGCGAAACATTTGCCTCGTGATCAAGTCGAGTGCCAACAACTCTGTCACCAGGTTTTAGTGTGCGAGCCACAGCCCGTGTGAAAGCCAAGGTCATTGTCGTCATGTTGGCACCAAGACAAATTCCATTCGGGTCGGCACCAAGAAACTCACCAACGACACTTCGCGTCGACTCTAGAAGGGCGTCGCATGCATCTGCGGCAGCAAAAAATCCGCCTGTGTTCGCATTTGATCCGTTTGCGGCCCACTCGGTCATCGCGTTGATTGCAAAGTCGACCATTTGTGTGCCTGCGGGTCCGTCGAAACGAGACCAGCCGTCTCTCACACCGGGGAAGTGGTGGCGAAGAGAGTTAGTTTGCGCGTTTGGCAATTTTTGCTAATCGCTTTGCAGTTTTACCGATTGGCTCGATGCTGCGCTGGTCTAGGTCGCCAACCTCAATACCGTTCGAAAAACGCACTCGGTAGCGCAGCCAGTTAAAACCGTTGGCGAGAATCACTTTGCCTTCGCTTCCTAGAGCGACGCCCGTAAGTTCAACTGTTGAGCGCACCGTGTCGCCCATACTCAGGTCAATTTGATTTGCGTGGGGATTCGCTAGGGCATGCGGTTTCCAGCTTTGCTGAACAACTGGTGTTGAATTTGTATCTGGCGGGTTCATAGTCATAGTTTGCCACAGATACACTGCTCGGCACTGTGAAAACGACACTCGAAGCCTTAGAAGGCAACAAAATCAAACTCTCAATCGAAGTTGAAGAGACCGAATTTGACCGTTATTTAGACGGCGCATTCCGAAAAATTTCAACACAGATTCGAATTCCAGGCTTTCGTCAGGGCAAGGCACCGCGCAAGTTGATCGAAGCCCAAATCGGCCTTGAGGCTGCGCGCTCTCAAGCGATTGAAGATGCAATTCCAGCATCCTTGGCGCTTGCTGTTCGCGAACACGACCTCGACATCATTGCCACTCCCGAGGTAAATCTCACAGGTGGACAAGAAGCCGGCAATATTGCTTTTGACGCAACTTGTGAAGTTCGCCCAGTTGTAAAAATTTCCGGATACGACAAGTTGAAAGTTGAGATGCCGGCATTAGTCGCGTCAGACGACGACATCGACGAAGTCGTGAAGTATGAGCGCAAACGTCATGCAACTTTGGCTGATGTTGATCGTGTTGCAAAAGTCGACGACCAAGTGACGTTAGATCTTGTGGGTTCCCGTAACGGCGAACCGCTTCCAGGTTTGAATGTCGACGACTGGTTGTATGAAGTTGGTCGCGGTTGGGTTGCCGAAGACTTTGATAAACAAATCATTGGCTCGAAGACCGGTCAAAAACTTGAGTTCAGTTCAATTCCATCTGGCATGACCGAGTCAGCCGATTTTGTCGTAACGGTGAAAAAGATTCAAGAGCAAGTTTTGCCAGAACTCACAGACGAGTGGGTTGCAGAGCACTTGGCCGAACACGAAACAATCGACGCATGGAAGTCTGCAGTGCGAACAAGAATTGAAGAGTCACGACTTAATCAAGTGCGCAACACCGTTGTCGAGAAAACAACTGCGGCTCTCGCTGGCTTGCTCGAGATCGAAGCACCCGAGGCGATGGTCTCTGGAGATTTGCGTGGACGCGTGCAGAACACATTGAAGCAGTTCGAGTCACAAGGCATTTCGATGGAGCAGTGGTTGTCGGTAACTCAGCAGACACCTGAGCAGTTCATTGATGCGTTGAAAGAGCAATCAGTGTTGGCTGTCAAAGTCGATATTGCTTTGCGTGCAGTTGCGCTCGCCGAATCACTTGAAGCAAGCGAAGAAGATTTAGAGCGTCAATTCACTCGTATCGCGGCACAGGTAAAAAAGAAGCCAGCCGCAATCCGCAAGGCTTACGAAAACAACGACGCGATTGCCGACATGAAAGCACAAATTGCAAAGTCAAAAGCAATCGACTGGTTGTTGCATAATTCAACGTTTGCAGACGACAAGGGCAACAAAATTGAGAACGACACAATCCTTGGCGAGCATGACCACGAACACGAACACGATAGAT
>OFRA01000480.1_pt1 | contig 10525 bp, 10 predicted proteins | sample 1543001 | NCBI WGS metagenome assembly OFRA01 (sample SAMN07774221, study PRJEB24372) | wastewater metagenome | isolation source: Lake Maggiore Verbania | place: Italy: Verbania | collected 2015-12 | reverse complement strand
CAGATATAATTCTCTTCTTGCCTTTTTTACTATTAATTAAACCTTCAGCAGTTACTGAAAATAAAGCTAAAGCACCCATCATTCCCATGTAGGGAGGAAGATGTGTTAATGTTTCAAAAATAGGAACAAAGATGATTAGAATTAGTCCAAAATAGAGCATAAACTTAGAATTTGGGTTTACTTTTTTCGTTTTAACTTTTTCTTCGTCAACAAGTTCAATTTCCCCTCTAAATACAGGCATAAATAATGCAGCGATAAGTGGAAGTAATATACATATTAAGGATGGGACACCTACTTTCAACATCAAATTCCCTGTAGAAACTTGGTGTGCAGACCATAGCATTGTAGTTGTAATATCACCAACGGGAGTCCAACATCCACCAGCATTTGCAGCAATAATTATGAATCCTGAATACCACATACGATCTTCTTTGTTACTTATAATTTTTCTCAAAACAGTTATCAATACAATTGTAGCCAACATGTTGTAAATAATGGATGATAGCAAGAAAGCTATTATTGAAACAATCCAAAGAATAGTGGTTTTTTTACGAGATTTTATCAGGTCTTTAATGGAAGAAAACCCATCAAAGTACTCTATCATTTCAACAATCGCCATTGCCCCCATCATAATCACTAATATTTCTACAGTTTTCCCAAAATGATGGAGTAGTGTTTTATTTACATGTTCAATTCCCAAATAATTCCCTCCTGTAAATTCTTTTGCAATTCCTTCTGCATCAATCCAATATGTTATATTATCTACATTAATTGCTATGACTGTCCAACAGGCAACCATCATTAAAAGTGCAGGGATTAATTTATCTAATTTTAGAGAATGCTCCATTGTTATTGCTACGTATCCAAGAATAAAAAAAGCGATGAGATAAATTTCCATTTGTAAATTAATTAATAAACTTGATTTCAACAACAAAAATGCGAAGCGAAGATACACAAATTGTCTTTTTGTGAATTTGTTTTTTATTGATAGTTACGAACAAGTTAATTGTGAATAAAGTGCAAGATATAAGCGGCTTAAATTCGATGATAAACACCTGTGCAAAGCGATAATTTAGCTCCTGTAACACTTGAGATAGTTGTAGCCTCATTGCGTAAATAACGTGCACCTAAAAATGCAAAAACGATTGCTTCTTTGAAATCTATAAGTTTAGATTGAGGAACAATTATATTTCCTGAAAAATGCTGTTTAAGGCATTCTATTAGGAAATTATTGTGAGCGCCTCCTCCTGTTATAAATACAGACTTGAGTTGTTGGTCATTAAGAACAGCTGATATTTGAAAAGCGATATGTTCTGTTATGGTTCTTAATTTTATTTCAGGACTTAGTTCTTTAGGAATTAATGGTAAAAATTGTTTTTCCAACCATTCTGTTCCGAGAGATTTTGGAGCTGACAAAGAATAATAATTAATGTTATTTAATTCTTTGAGTAAGCTGTGGTCTAATTGTCCATTTTTAGCAATTTCACCGTTTTTATCATATTTTAAACCTAGTGTTTCTGCAAATTTATTCAAGGGTAAATTTCCAGGACATATATCAAAAGCTGTAATTTCATCACCTTTTTTAAAACTAATATTTACAAAACCCCCAATGTTTAAAAAAGCATCCGCTTGCTCCGAAAACAGTAAAAAGTCACCAATAGGAACCAAGGGCGCTCCTTGTCCACCAGCAACAACATCCAAGCTACGAAAATCATTTATTACAGGAATTCCAGTGAGAAAAGCCAATGTAGTCCCACAACCAATTTGCTGCGTAAAACCATTTTCAGGTTGGTGAAAAATAGTTTGCCCATGACTAGCAATTGCAGCAATTATTTTGGAATCAATTTTATATTTTTTTATGAAATCTACTACTTTTAGTGCATAAAATCGGCCAATTTCTTTGTCTAACATCAGCATTTCAGGAACTGAAAATGTCTTTGCTACGTTTAATTTTGCAAGAATTTCATCGGAATATGGAAGAGTTTCTGAATGCAGTAATTCAAATGTTGGAAGCGCTGCAGAAAAATCAAATGCAACATGAGCGATATCCAAACCATCGAGAGAAGTTCCGGACATTAAACCAATTATTTCAATATTCTTTAACATGTAGAACTATGTAAAAAAGATTTGCATTATTTTTGTCAAAATTAAATGAAATATTCCAACAATGAATTTTGAATTATCAGAAGAACACATTGCAGTTAAAGAAGCAGCGCGCGATTTCGCTCAAAATGTATTAAAACCTGGTGTTATTGAACGCGATAACCTTCAAAAATTTCCAGCAGAGGAAATGAAACTTTTGGGAGAACTTGGTTTTATGGGCATGATGGTCGATCCAAAATACGGTGGAAGTGGTATGGATACTATTTCATATGTTTTAGCAATTGAAGAAATTTCTAAAGTTGATGCTTCCGCTGCTGTCTGCATGTCTGTTAATAATTCCTTGGTAGCGTGGGGAATAGAAAAATTTGGAACAGAAGCTCAGAAACAACATTTTTTAGTTCCACTTGCTAAAGGCGAGAAAATTGGCGCTTTTTGTTTATCAGAGCCAGAAGCAGGTTCCGATGCAACATCGCAACAAACTACAGCAATTGACATGGGCGACTATTATCTATTGAATGGCGTAAAAAATTGGATTACAAATGGTTCAACAGCATCTACCTACATTGTAATCGCACAGACGCACAAAGAATTAGGTCATAAAGGAATTAATGCCTTAATTATTGAGCGAGGAATGGAAGGATTTATTGTTGGCGCAAAAGAAGATAAATTGGGAATTCGTGGAAGCGACACACATACTTTGATGTTTAATGATGTGAAGGTTCCAAAAGAAAATAGAATAGGGGAGGACGGCTTTGGTTTTACTTTCGCGATGAAGGTTCTTGCTGGCGGTCGTATTGGAATTGCTGCACAAGCTTTGGGAATTGCGGGTGGCGCCTTTGAGTTAGCATTAGCTTATTCTAAGCAACGAAAAGCTTTTGGCAAAGAAATCTACAAACACCAAGCAATCGCATTTAAATTGGCAGATATGGCTACAGAAATTGAGGCAGCTCGACTTTTAGTTTACAGTTCTGCCTTGGATAAAGATTCCGGGAGAAATTACGACCAATCCAGTGCAATGGCAAAATTATATGCATCAAAAGTTGCAATGGAACAAACGGTTGAAGCGGTTCAAATTCATGGTGGATATGGATTTGTAAAAGAATATCACGTTGAGCGAATGATGCGAGATGCAAAAATTACACAGATTTACGAAGGAACTTCGGAAGTTCAAAAAATCGTTATTTCTCGTGGGATTTTAAAATAAGATTCCTTAGGCAATTCGCCCCCAATTTGGTTTTTTGCGTAAAATTTCCTGAACACATTCTTTTAATTTTTGGTGTTTTGGCATGCTAAAATCAGCGTCTTCTTGAATTAAATTTCGTGCAGCATCTCTAGCGATTGTTACTATTTGTCCATCTCTTGCTAGGTCGGCAATTTTCAAATCCAAAATGCCACTTTGTTGTGTTCCCATAAGATCGCCAGGGCCACGCAGTTGTAAATCCACTTCAGAAATTATGAATCCATCATTTGTTTGTACCATTGTTTCCATTCTTTTTAAACCTTCTTTTGAAAGTTTTTCACCGGTCATTAGAATGCAGTATGATTTTTCAGCGCCTCGACCTACACGTCCGCGCAATTGGTGCAATTGAGATAAACCAAATCTTTCCGCACTTTCAATTACCATTACGGAGGCATTTGGGACATTCACACCAACTTCAATCACAGTAGTTGCGACCATTATTTGAGTTTCACCTTTCACAAAACGCTGCATTTCAAATTCTTTATCTTCAGGTTTCATTTTTCCATGGACAATACTCACTTGATATTCTGGCATAGGAAAAGACTGTGATACTGCCTCAAAGCCATCCATTAGATTATGAAAATCTAAGGTTTCGGATTCTTTAATAAGCGGATAAACAACATAAATCTGTCTTCCCAAGGCAATTTGTTCTTTCATGAAACCAAAGAGTCGCAAGCGGTGACTTTCAAAGCGATGAATTGTAGAAATTGGTTTTCTTCCCGGGGGAAGTTCATCGATTACAGAAACCTCTAAGTCACCATAAAATGTCATTGCCAGTGTTCTTGGAATTGGTGTTGCAGTCATAATGAGAACATGAGGAGGCACAGAATTTTTTCGCCACATTTTTGCTCTTTGCGCCACTCCAAATCGGTGTTGTTCATCGATTACCACAAGTCCTAAATTCTGAAATTGGACAGTGTCTTCCAATAAGGCATGAGTGCCGATTAAGAGTTGAATACTTCCATCTAATAATCCTTCGTGAATTACTTTTCGAGCTGCTTTTTTTACCGAACCAGTCAGAAGTGCAACTTTAAGATTTAAGGGAGCTAGCAGTTTTTGAATGGATTCAAAATGCTGTGCAGCAAGAATTTCTGTAGGTGCCATTAGTGCCGACTGAAAACCACTCCCAATTCCTATTAACATTGTAAGTAATGCAACTAAGGTTTTTCCACTACCAACATCTCCTTGCAGCAAGCGGTTCATGTGTTTTGCACTTAAAAAGTCTTTCCGAATTTCTTTGATAACCCTTTTTTGCGCATTTGTAAGTTCAAAAGGCATGTGTTGGCTATAAAACGTATTAAAAGGTTCTCCCAATTCTTTGAAAACAAATCCGTTTAATTTCTTCGCACTAACCTCTTTTCTAAGCAGCATTTCAAGTTGCAGGAAAAATAATTCTTCAAATTTTAAACGCAAGCGTGCTTGTTGAAATTCTTGCTCGTTTTTTGGAATATGAATTCCCAACAGTGCTTTTTCTCTTGAAATAAGGTTGTGTTGCGTGCTTATCCATTCTGGAAGTATTTCTGGGATAAAGCCAGATATTTGTGGAATTAAGGCATGAACTAGTTTTTCAATCCCTTTTGAATGAAGGTTTCTGGCACTTAATTTTTCTGTGCTGGAATACACTGCTTGTAAGCCAGTGCGAATTGTAAGTTCTGAGAAAAGCGTTAATTCCGGATGTGGGATATTCCAAGTTGAGCTATATAACTTTGCTTTACCAAAAACCTGGTATTCTACATTAAGTTTTAAATTTGGTTTTATCCATTGAAACCCTTGGAACCAAACTAAATCAATAGTTCCGCTAGCATCTTCAAAGCGCGCTGTTAATTTTTTATAGCGTCCGGCACCACTTTCTTTTACCTCTTTTAATACGCCTCTAAGTTGAACAGATGTATCAACATAAGGCAAATCAGAAATCCGATGGTAAGAAGAACGATCTAAGTAACGAAATGGATAATATTCAAGTAAATCTTTAAAGGTAAAAATCCCGATCTCTTTTTGTAACAATTCAGCACGCTGAGGCCCAACACCTTTTAAAAACTCAATAGGTGTTTGTAGCAATTGGTTCATTTAGAGCAGCTTAAAAAGGTTATTTCCAAACACCCATTTTATTGAACTTCTCAATACGTTGTTCAACTCTAACATCGGGTTTAATGGCTTCTAATTGTTTGATGTATTCCTTCACCTTCTCTTTTACAATGGAAAACATTTTTTCCTGTTCGCGGTGTGCACCATTGAGAGGTTCTTTTATCACTTCATCAACTAAGCCATGTGATTTCATATCTGTTGAAGTAAGTTTTAGTGCTTCTGCAGCTTTTTCTTTGAAATCCCATGAACGCCATAGAATAGAAGAACAAGATTCAGGAGAGATAACAGAATACCATGTATTTTCAAGCATCACAACCTTATCGCCAACACCAATTCCAAGTGCACCACCAGAAGCTCCTTCTCCAATAATTATGCAAATAACAGGAACTTTTAAGCGCATCATTTCGTAAATATTACGTGCAATTGCCTCTCCTTGACCTCTTTCTTCTGCTTCAATTCCAGGAAAAGCACCAGGAGTATCAATAAAAGTAACAATTGGCTTATTAAATTTTTCTGCTAATTTCATCAAGCGCAAAGCTTTACGATATCCCTCAGGATTTGCCATTCCAAAATTTCGGTATTGACGCATTTTTGTATTTATTCCTTTTTGCTGTCCAATAAACATCACACTTTTCCCATCCAATAATCCAAATCCACCAACCATTGCTTTGTCATCTTTCACATTTCTATCGCCGTGAAGTTCCATGAAATTACCGTCCGTTAAGGCATTTATGTAAGCAAGCGTGTAGGGGCGATCTGGATGGCGAGAAAGTTGTACCCTTTGCCAAGGACTTAACTTTGAAAAAATATCCTTTGTTTTTGCTACTAATTTTCTTTGAAGTTCAGATACTTTATCGCTCATATCCACATCTGTGGTTTCACCAATTTTTTTGGTTTGTTCGATTTGTTCTTCTAAAGCTTTTAACGGTTCTTCAAAATCTAGGTAAGTTGTCATTTATATTAATTTGAAAGAACAAATTTAAGAAAATTGCTTGGTTCTTTTAACTTTGTAAGATGATATTGTTTCCACCGGCAAAAATAAATCTTGGTTTACAGATACTTAGTAAGCGCAGCGATGGCTTCCATGAAATTGAGACCTGCATGGTACCGATTCCTTTTTATGATATTCTTGAGCTAACACTTTCTGCTGATTTTTCTTTCGAACAAACAGGAATAAAAATACCGGGTGTTGTAGGAGAAAATTTATGTGAAAAGGCATTTTACTTAATGAAGTCGCGCTATGAAATAGGAAATGTACGTATTCATTTACGCAAACAAATTCCAATTGGTGCAGGTCTTGGTGGAGGTTCTTCGGATGCTGCACACGTTCTCTTAGCTTTAAATGAACTATTTGCATTAAAATTAGACATTGAAATTTTATGTCTCCTAGCAGCTGAATTGGGAAGTGACTGTCCTTTTTTTATTCGGAATGAACCACAACTTGCAAAAGGCCGCGGAGAATTGCTAACACCAATTTCATTAAACTTAAATGGTCTTTACTGTGTTCTTTTTAACCCAAAAATTCACGTTTCAACTAAGGAAGCTTATTCAGGAGTTTCCCCAAGAATGCCAGATAAAACAGTAAGGGAACTACTTTCTCTTCCAATAGAAGTTTGGCCTGCATTGCTGAAAAATGATTTTGAAGAAAGCGTATTTAAAGCTCATCCTGAAATTGCCCAATTGAAAAGTGAATTAGAAAAAACGAGTGCGTGCTATGTTTCTATGTCTGGATCAGGAGCTTCTGTTTTTGCACTTTACAATGAAAAACAGGAAGTTCCAAAGGCCTTAAAAGCAGCTGTGATTGCAGCATTTAAGTTTCAGTTAACGAAATCTTGACGTCATTTTAAGTAAAATTAATTTTATAAAGTTTATATGTCATAAAGCCAAAAAAGTTTAAAACAAAAATCTGTAATTTTTTAAGTCAATCAGTATTTTTTTTAATTTTACCAAAAAAATGAATTTCTCCTTATCCTTTTTTACGTTTTTATTTCTAGCTGTATCACCTTTATTTTTCACTCAGACTACGGATGAATACGAAATACCATTTGAAGAACCAATAACATTTTCCTCTTCTCGAATAATAAATGGCCATTCCAATGAAACGCTTTCAAAAGGAACATATGAAATGAGAATTGAACATCGCTTCGGGGATTTTTCAGGACCAAATGGTGGATACCAAAATATGTTTGGTTTTGATTACCTCTCAGACATGAGAATAGCAATAGAATATGGCGTAAGTGATAAATTCATGCTTGGATTAGGAAGATCTAAAGGAACAGGAGCTCCTTATCGCTCTCTTTTAGATGGATTTTTAAAATACAAAGTCCTTGAGCAAAAAAAAGGCAGTATGCCTCTTTCTATGACTTTGATTTCAGGTTCTAGCTTTACCTACATGAAAAGTTCAACCCTTGAATCTGACGTTAGTTTTTTTCCAAAAGCTTCTCATCGACTAGCTTATTTTACACAAGTTAATTTAGCAAAACATTTTGGCGAGCGATTTTCCCTTGCTCTTGTTCCAACGCTTCTCCACCGAAATTATGTTACACAAAATGATCAAAATACTCTATTTGCTCTTGGAAGCGCATTTCGCTTGAAAATTAGTAGCCGCTTTGCAATACTTGCTGAATACTATCATGTTTTTCACAATGAACAATTTCGCCCTTCAAGTTTTTATAAGAATAGTTTAGGCATTGCTTTGGAGTGGTTTACTTTTGGGCACAACTTTACTGTAAATTTTACTAATTCTGGTGGTTTAGGTGAAACTCAATTTATACCTTACACTACAGAAAATTGGTTGAAAGGGCAATTTAGGTTCGGTTTTTGTGTAGCTCGTAAATTTTAATACTTTATCTTATGAAAAAATACTCAGTCATAATTGCATATTTTAGTTTGTTAATACTAACAACTTCGTTGGCTTTTTTGCCCATAGATCGTTTTGAAATAACAGATGCTTTTTCCCTTAATTTCAAAAGTGCTGACCCTTCAGGTTCCTTTAAAAAAATGGAAGGGACAATCGATTTTAACGACCAAAATTTAGCAACCTCAAAATTTAATCTTTCAATTGACATTTCCTCGATAAAAACAGGCAACGGAATGAGAGATAAAAAAGCACAAACTGAAGAATGGTTTAGCTCTAAAAAATTCCCCGCTATTAAGTTTACATCCACAAAAGTAGAAAAAGAAGGTGATTTATATAAAATTACAGGAGATTTAACACTCAAAGGAACAACTAAAGTATATGTCGTTAAAGCAAAGAAAAGTGGGTCAGGAAATACTATTTCTTTTGCAGGAAGTATTAATGTAAACAGAATGGATTTTAAAATTGGAAAAAAGAGCGATGTAGTTCCAGACATCATGAAAGTTTCTTTTGATTTACCCGCAGTAAAAAAATAACATGTTTAAGTCCTATTTTCTTTTGGGTTTAGTAGTTTCCTTAATTTCATCTCTCGGAGCATCTGTTTATGTGACCAAATACTATGAGGTAATGGCAAACTTTTCTCTGATACTTCCTCTTTGGAAAATTATAACATGCTATTTTTCTTTGGGTTTAATTGTATCAGGTTTATGCTTTCTCAGCACTAAATTATTACCAAAATTTGGGGGCATTATTTTTAATATAGTTTTTGTTTTTGCATCGTTATGCAGCATACTCCTTCCAATAATGAAAGAGGATTTTCCGGAGTCATTAGAAATGACTGAATTTTATCCTGGATTTGTAATTCCTTTGTACTTTATTTTTCCACTTTTTTGGCTAGCCCTTTCACCACTAATCAAAAAAAATGAAAATTAGCAGCTTTTTTATACTATTTATTCTTGTTTGCAGTTGCAAAAAGGATAAAGTTGAGTTTTATTCAAATGCAAATTGTTCAGATACTGTTTCTTTTAACGATGAAATTCTACCACTCATTCAGAATAATTGTTCAGGCTGTCATGACAACCTAAATGGCTACTCTTTGACGAATCATGCAAATATTTCATCTAACTCTTCAGCTATTATTGGTGCAATGAGAAATAGTGGTTATAAGTTGATGCCGAGAGACGGAAATGATAATGGATACGCCTTGCCTGATAGTATCATTCAACGAATGGAATGTTGGGTGAATCAAGGTAAAAAAAATAATTAGTAAAAAGTTACAAGTCGCAGATGAAACTAAAATATCTTTTGTATCCATTAATAATTATGCGGAATCAGTTGCATTAAGAGGAACGGGCAGTGGTAAAATTGCGGTGATATATGCAGATGGGGATGTGGTCATGGGGAAAGGTCAAAATGAAGCTATTGCAAGTGATGATTATAGGGTGTTGATTCAAAAAATTAGAAACGATAAATCCATTGATGCTGTTGTGTTAAGGGTTAATTCACCAGGCGGAAGTGCATTAGCGAGTGATATTATTTGGAGAGAGATTGATTTACTTAAAAAAGAAAAACCAGTGGTAGTCAGTATGGGGGATGTTGCCGCTTCAGGAGGTTATTATATTGCATGTGGAGCTGATTCTATTTTTGCTGATGCCAATACCATCACTGGTTCCATTGGTGTATTTTCAGTGATTCCCAATGCGGAGAAATTTTTAAAAAATAAAGTGGGTATTACTTTTGATCGCGTTAAAACAGGGCAATATGCAGATGCGCCTTCTGCAACAAGAGCTTTAACTGTTACAGAACAAAGGTTTTTGCAAGCAGGCGTGGATAGTGTTTACCATACATTTAAATCAAGGGTAGCTGCAGGCAGGCAAAAAAGTGTTGACTATATTGATTCGATAGCGCAAGGGCGCGTTTGGACAGGTGCAGATGCAATTAAAGTGGGGTTGGTTGATAAAATCGGGACCTTAAATGATGCATTGGCATCTGCCGCTAAAATGGCCAAATTAAAAGGATATACTATTAAAAAATATCCAGAAAGTAAGTCCTTTATTGAAGAATTTTTTGAAGGCTACAAAAATGAAGTAAAAACCAAAGCAATTCAACAAGAACTTGGATTAGAACAATGGCAGGTATTGCAACATATAAAATCAATGAAACAGTTAATGGGCCAGCCGCAGGCGCGATTGCCTATATTTGAATTTAATCAACGTTAATTTATGCCTGAGTATAGTCAA
>OFRA01000477.1_pt1 | contig 10539 bp, 10 predicted proteins | sample 1543001 | NCBI WGS metagenome assembly OFRA01 (sample SAMN07774221, study PRJEB24372) | wastewater metagenome | isolation source: Lake Maggiore Verbania | place: Italy: Verbania | collected 2015-12 | reverse complement strand
ATAAATTGATTAAGAATATTATCTATCTCTAAAATATCCTCTTCCATACTTTTTTTAAGCCCACTCTCAATTTTTTTAGGCAACATTTCAATAGCAATCCTGAGCCTCGTAAGGGGGGTCCTTATGTCATGAGACACACCTGCTAAAAGGACTTTTCTCTCTTGATCTACCTTACCCAAGCTCGTAGCCATTTCATTAAAGGTTTGGCTCATAGTGCGGAATTCAGTCACGCTATCCAAAGGAAGTTTTTCGGGTATTTCACCCTTTTTAAGTTTTTCAGTGGCCTGAATTAAAAGATTAAGTGGGCGATTTATTCTTGTTGCGGTTGCATAGGCGCCGATAATTGAAAGCCCTGCAACAATAATGCCCCAGCCGATCCAATGCCATGGGAACGCTCTGTCACCTGGGGTTGGAATTACCGCCCAAAATTCATCTTGATCAATAGAGAAACTGACCCAAAGACCTGGCACGCCATAGTGATTAGTAGTCACGATAGTCTTTTCACCAAGCCTTTCTTTAATTTTACCTGCAACAACTTTTAAAAAAGGATCTGGGGGTAAGGGTTCAATATCTTCAAAATAATAGGCTGGGTAAATCCTTATCTCGCCCTTAGACGATAGCTCGGATATGAGCGCAAGTCTCTTATCTTCTCTTGAAGATATCAGAGAGGCCCTTGTGAAGTTAATAACTGTTTCAATCTCCTGAGCGATTGCTTCAGCTCTGGGGCCTCTTTCAAAATAGTCAAATATTCGAATTGACACAACCTGCGCAATGATAAGCACTGTTGCGATAAGAATAAGAAATCTAGCGAGAAGTGTATTTGGAATGAATTTCAATCTACAGCATCACCATCTGGAACAAATATATATCCAAACCCCCACATTGTTTGAAGAAATTTAGGGCTCGTATGATCTTCTTCTAAAATTTTTCTTAATCTTGAAATTTGAACATCGATACTTCTGTCAAAAACATCAAGTTCACGTCCTTTTGCTAATTGCATAATTTGATCTCGGGATAAAGGCTGGCGAGGGCGATCAATAAATACCTTTAATAACTCGAATTCACCAGATGTAATACTGATAGGCACACCATTTTTTGTGAGGCTTCTTGCGTCTGAACTAAATACAAAAGGGCCAAACGCTAAGTTTTCAGAATTTGAGGCCTGCGCTTGTTTTAAATCATTTCGTCTTAAGACTGCATTAATGCGCGCCAAAAGTTCACGAGGATTAAATGGCTTTGATACATAATCATCTGCTCCCATTTCTAGGCCCACAATGCGATCAATCTCATCCCCTTTCGCGGTGAGAATAATAATTGGGGTAAAGTTTCCAGACCCCCTCAGTCTTTGACATATAGCAAGCCCACTTTCCTCAGGCATCATAAGATCAAGAATGATGAGGCTCACAGGATGGCTCACAATAAAGTTATCCATCTCTTTGCCACCACTGGCTGCGTGAACATTTAAACCCTGATCAATGAGATATTTAGTCGTAAGATCCCTAATTTTTGGATCATCATCAACTATTAAAATAGATTCTGAATTGGTTGCCATGGCATTAGTCTAGATTGCTGGGTTCATCTTGAAGTTAATTTATTAGTTTACATCAAATTAAAAATGATCTATTGTTACAATTGGTAACAATTTGGCATTTTCTTGTAATAAAATATTTACATTTAAGCTTGAATATAACCTTCCTTCCTAAATAAAAACCAACCAATTGCATAATTTTTTAAGATATTTTTTGATTTGTTTCGCTGGATTTCTGGGCCTATCTTTTCAGGCTTTTGGCGGACCAAACAACCAATCACCAAAGGTCGAATCAGAAACTAATACCTCTGTAGCAGGCGCGCTTAATAAGCTAAAGGACAGTAGCTTATTGTCCCCAGAAGAACGCGCAAGAATTAGACGTGCTCTTGCAGAGTTCGCAAAATCCTCAGGTAAAGAAAGTAGCCTTATTGAAGAAAAACAGAGGGAGATGTTAAAGGGCTTAGAATCTCGCTTCATGGCTTGCGATGAAGATAATGACAATACGCTCGATTTAGCAGAAACAACTCGCTGTTTACCCCAAGTCGCTCGTCAATTTAACCGCCTTGATCTCGATGAAAATGAAGTTATATCATTAGATGAGCTGGCTTTATTAGCAAAAGAATTTGAAAGATCCTACTCAGAACCCAACAAACGTAAAAACAATCAAGCCTCTTCACATAACAAAACACCCATAAATTAATCCTTAGTGAATCTTCGTTAAAATAGATCACTATGGCGGCTTTAGAATTTCAATCTAGCTTTAAAAATATCAATCAAAAAGAATGGAATGACCTTACAAAATCCAATCCTTTTTTAAGGCTTGAATTTTTTCAATCACTTGAAGCATCAAAGTCAATCGGAGAGGGTACAGGATGGCAGCCTTTTCCTGTAACCGTGACTGATCAAGGCAGGCTCGTTGGTGCTTCACCTATATTTTTAAAAGAACACTCCTATGGAGAATACGTATTTGATTGGTCTTGGGCAGAGGCCTATCAAAAATATGGGAAAAACTACTACCCAAAGATCGTTTCATCTATCCCGTTTACTCCAGCTACAGGGCCTAGAATTTTTGGATTAGACCAATCTATTAAAAAAAATATAGTCACGCAATTAGAAGATTTGGCTTATAAAAATAAAATGTCATCAATTCATATTTTATTTTGTGATGAGCGCGAGCGAGACATGCATGAAGATTCGAAATGGATGTCAAGGGAGGGTGTTCAATTCAAATGGCAAAACAAGCAGTACAATAATTTTGAAGAATTCTTATCTCAACTTTCTCATGACAAGCGAAAAAAAATAAAGCAAGAAAGAAAAAAGATCAAAGATCTTGGATTCGAAATCAAAAAAATAAAAGGCCCAGAAATTACAGAAACAGACTTAGATTTTTTTTATGCTTGTTACTGCAATACCTATCAAGAGCATCATTCACACCCCTACCTCACAAGAGATTTTTTTAGCCTTATCAGAGAAAGTATGCCTGAGAACTTATTATTGGTATTGGCATACGAAGGTGACCTACCTATTGCAGGATCATTTTTTATTCATGATGATAAAAAATTGTATGGGAGATATTGGGGCTCAAAATCTTTTTATCCTGGTTTGCATTTTGAACTTTCTTACTACCAGGGCCAAGAATTTTGTATTGAAAATAAGATTTCTATATTTGAAGGCGGTGCTCAAGGCGAGCATAAAATGGCAAGGGGGTTTGAGCCTTTCAACACATTTTCATTTCATAGAATCTTCGATGAAAAATTTGAGCACGCAATCAAGGATTTTTTAAAAAGAGAAAAGAATGGCATTGATCAATACACAAACGAACTTAATGAAAGAGTACCGTATAAAACTGAGTTAAATATTTAAAAGATGGTGGTGATGGAGGGTCACGATCCCTCGACCTCAGGATTATGAATCCTGCGCTCTAACCAGCTGAGCTACATCACCCTTTTTTGAAACAAACGAAGCGTTGAATTATATTTTTTTAAGCACTTAAAGTCAAAGATTGATCGTTAAACGTTAAACCTGAAATGCATCACATCCCCATCTTGAACAATATATTCCTTACCCTCTAAGCGCATTTTTCCTGCCTCTTTAGATTTTTGCTCGCCATTGTAAGTAATAAAATCATTGTAAGAAATAACTTCTGCACGAATAAAGCCTTTTTCAAAGTCTGTATGAATAACACCGGCAGCTTCAGGAGCAGTTGCACCTTTTTTTACAGTCCATGCTCTTACTTCTTTGACACCTGCTGTGAAGTAGGTTTGCAAACCTAATAGCGTATAAGCTGATCTAATAACTTTATCGAGACCTGGCTCTTCAAGACCGAGCTCGCTTAAAAATATTGCTTTATCTTCGTCTTCTAGGTCAGCAATTTCAGCTTCAATTTTTGCACAGATAGAGATCACAGGAAGATTGTCTTTCTGAGCTAATGCTTGAAGTGAGTCCAGTATAGGGTTATTAGTGAATCCTGTTTCATTCACATTAGCAACAAACATGACAGGCTTCACAGTAATTAAGCAAAGAGGCTTAATAAGTTTAAGCTCATCCTGATCTAAATTTAAATTTTTAGCCAATTTTCCCTGATCAAGGTGTGATGCAACTTTTGTCAGAATTGAAACTAGTTGAATAGCTTCTTTATCTCCTGATTTTGCTTTTTTATTTTCGCGGTGAAGTGTTTTGTCCACAGTTTCCATATCCGCTAAGATAAGTTCTGTATTAATGACTTCAATATCAGATAGAGGATCTACTTTGCCAGAAACGTGAACGATGTTGTCATCTTGAAAGCAGCGCACTACGTGCACAATGGCATCTGTTTCTCTAATGTTAGCTAAAAATTTATTACCAAGACCTTCTCCCTTAGAGGCTCCCGCAACAAGACCTGCGATATCAACAAACTCAACAATGGCTGGCTGAGTTTTTTCTGGATTAACTATTGCTATTAGCTTTTCGATTCTAAGGTCTGGAACTTCTACAATCCCAATATTGGGCTCGATGGTACAGAAGGGGTAATTTTCCGCGGCTATACTTGCCTTAGTAATCGCATTGAATAGCGTTGATTTTCCGACGTTAGGTAATCCGACAATGCCACATTTCATAATATATTTTCTTTATTTGTTAGTGTGAAGATTAAGCATAGCTTTTTCAAATTGCCCTGATGCAATTTCATTAAAAAGCTGACTGCTTTCTTCTATAGATTCATCAATGAGACTTCTCTCTTTAGATGAAGGATTTTTTAAAACATAATCAACGACTAAATGCTTATCTCCTGGATGACCAATACCAATTTTTAAACGCCAAAAATCCTGAGAGCCGATGGATGCAAATATACTTTTAAGTCCATTATGTCCGCCATGACTTCCACCAAATTTGAGCTTGGCTTGACCGACGTCAATATCAAGATCATCGTGAGCGACTAAGATTTCTTCGGGATTTATCTTATAAAACTTTATGATTGCTGCAAGTGCTTTTCCACTATCATTCATGTAAGTACTAGGCTTAGCAAAATAAATTTCATCCGAATTGGATAACTTTCCAATACTTGAAGAAAACTTTTCACTATTTTGTAGATTGATATTATGTTGATCAGCGACGAGATCAATCCACCAAAAACCAGCATTATGTCTAGTATCTGAGTATTTTTCGCCAGGATTTCCAAGGCCTACAAATAATTTAATTTGGTTCATATGAAAAAATAAGGCGCACTTTTTTTAAATTAAGCGCGCCTTATTTGTATCAAAAGTTAAATTACTTAGCTTTGTCTGATTTAGCTTCATCAGCTGGGGCTGCACCTTCAGCTGGCTTAGCACCATCAGCTGCTGGAGCCGCTGCATCAGCTGCACCTTCAACTGGTTTAGCTACGACTTCTTCAACCACTGCTCTTGGTTTAGCTACAGATGCAACTGCTGCATCGTTACCATGAGAAAGCTGAACGAATTCAACACCTTCAGCCACTTTAATTTGTGATAAGTGAACCGATTGGCCAATATCAAGCGCTGCCAAATCAACCTCAATAAATTCAGGAAGATCTTTTGGTAAGCAGGAGATATTTGCTTCAGTCATAATGTGAGCCACAATACCACCGTTAAGTTTAACGCCTGGCGATACTTCGGCATTAGCGAAGTGGAACGGGACTTTCACGTGAATTTTTTCATTTTCATTGACGCGTTGAAAATCAATATGCTGAATGGTGTTTCTTACAGGATGCATTTGATAATCTCTTAACAAGACAGACTCTTTGCCGCCTTCTAAGTTGAGCGTCAAGATAGATGCATGAAATGCTTCATGTCTAAATTGTAAAAATAAAGATTTATGTTCTAGGTCAAGCGAGACAGGTTCTTTGCCTCCACCATATAAGATTCCAGGAACAATTCCAGCGTGGCGAAGACGGCGGCTCGCACCCGTACCTTTCACACCACGTTTTGTTGCATTAATTTCGATTTTCATTTACTACTCCTTAAATTAAATCTGCATTCCGCGACCAGACTGCAGCAGTTTATTGGTCAACATGACCAAATTTTTTATTCCATAAAAAGAGAACTTACGGAATCACCTTGGCTGATACGACGAATCGTTTCTGCTAGTAGTTCAGCAACGCTAAGCTGCCTAATTTTTTTACATGCCATTGCCACTTCATTAAGTGGAATTGTATTTGTTACAACTAATTCATCTAATGCTGAATCAGTAATAATTTTTGCTGCATCCCCTGAAAGAATTGGATGTGTAGCATAAGCTACTACTTTAGTAGCGCCATTCTTTTTTAAAGCAGCAGCAGCTTCGCAAAGTGTGTTTGCAGTGTCGACCATGTCATCAATAATGACGCAGGTTCTATTTTCTACTTCACCAATAATATTCATCACTTTAGACACATTCGGTTTTGGTCTACGTTTATCTATGATCGCAAGATCTGATCCTAGTTGTTTAGCGCACGCTCTTGCTCTCACAACACCACCAACATCCGGCGACACCACTACAAGATTTTTATGATTTTGTTCAAGCAAATCTTTAAGAAGCACAGGTGTTGCATATATATTATCAACAGGAATATCAAAAAATCCCTGAATTTGGTCAGAGTGAAGATCCATAGTAAGTAATCTATTCACACCAACGCTTGTAAGCATATTAGCCACAACTTTAGCTGTAATCGCAACCCGCGCTGATCTGGGTCTTCTATCTTGTCTTGAGTAGCCAAGATAAGGGATCGCAGCTGTAATTCTCGATGCAGATGATCTTCTTAAAGCATCAACAATTACCATAATTTCCATTAAGTTATCGTTGGTTGGATGGCTTGTAGATTGAAGAACAAATACATCTCTACCGCGAACATTTTCAAGGAGCTCAACCATGATCTCCCCATCACTAAAACGACCTACGTCAGCGCGTCCAAGGTGAATGCCTAGATTCTCTGCAACCTGCTCAGCAAGAATAGGATTGGCATTGCCCGTGAATATCATGACGCTGTTATTATCCAAAGTCTCGGTCCTGGTTATAAATGGTCAGTCTCTAAAATGGCAGGGGAGGAAGGATTCGAACCTTCGCATGCTGGAATCAAAATCCAGTGCCTTAACCAGCTTGGCGACTCCCCTATTATTATTCTGTTCCCAACATTAAATTAAAATGAGGGTGGTTATTTAACCCTTTAACTACAAAGCCTAGTGTATGTTCTGGCCTTTTCTCTGCTATTTTTTTACCTTCATCTGCCGAACTCAAAGATATAAAAAAACATGATCCTGAGCCTGTCATTTTTGCGTGGCCAAACTGGTTTAACCAGTCAAAAACAAGGGTAATTCCTTTAAATTTTTTTAAGACCCCTTTTTGCAAATCGTTAGCTAAATTTTTAGCGCCTAATTCATTGGAAAAGCCTGCTATTTTCAATGGAATCCGGTCTTTTGTCAATTCAAGTGACTCAAAAACCTCTCTCGTGGAAACCTTCTCCTTAGGGGCTATGACAAGGTAATCTTGTGGCGGGGTCTGGAAAGGGGTGAGGTTTTCACCTATACCTTCAGCCCAGGCATTTTGGCCAAAAATAAAGAACGGGACGTCTGCGCCTAGCTTTAGAGCCAATCCTTGTAATTCTTTCTGTGTTAATTGGCATTGCCATAATAAATTCAGGGCAATAAGTGTTGTTGCAGCATCCGAGCTGCCTCCCCCAAGACCGCCGCCCATCGGGATGGATTTTTTAATGAAGATATCTGCACCTGATTGCTTGTTTGCAAATGGCTTTAATAAGTGAGCAGCTTTAATGGTTAAATCATCACTTTCTTGAATGTTAGCGTGATGAGAAGTGCGACGTATCAACCCAGACTCGTTTGTCTTTATAAAAAGATTGTCATAAAGATCAATGAGCTGAAAGACTGTTTGAATATTGTGATAACCATCAAGCCTTTTATTTATTACATGAAGAAATAAATTTAATTTTGCTGGCGCCAAAAATTCTTTATAACCATTTTCTTTAAGTTCATTTGCCTGCAATGTTAATAATCTCTTCCACAATAAAATTAAAACTAAATGTACCTTGGGTAATCGATATTCTAGAGGGGATGGTCAAGCCATCCTGAGTTTTAAAAGCATTGATTAAGATATTCCACTCATCATTATAAAAATGAGTTGTACGATTAAGTTGATTTTCGTCTTTATGTAAATTTTTAATTTGATCAACATGATTTGTAATTAGATGTCTAAAAAGATCTGGCGAAATATTTTTACCAAACAAAGATTGTATGTAGCGATCAAAGTCATCACCCGACAAAACTTTCCCATTGGCATCAATGATACGTTTGTCATTAGATGAGTAAATAATTTTTGCGACTTGGCTATTAAAGGGCGAAAAGATATCAATCTCATCTTGATTATTTTCATAATGCCAAATGAGACGGCCTGAGCCTCCTTTATAATCGATAGAGTAAGAAAATTTAGCTTTTATGGAAAATTTTTCGATAAAACGATTTTCGTCAATCGCTTGGAAGGTTTCAATAGCGGGTGAGTGGGATTTAAATATCTCAAATGGATCATTCAATGTTGAGCAGCCTGAGAAAAAAAGTGCTGCTAAAAGAAGAAGGGCGCTAAAAAAATTCAATTAAATAAAAGCTCTGTTAAGAATTAACGTAGTCTTTTAAATGTTTCTTTCAGAACTTCATTATCGGGAAATGATTGAAGCGACAATTCAAGAACATCACCAGCTTCCTTCTTCTTTCCTTGCGCCCACAAAATTTCACCAAGATGCGCTGCGATCTCTGGATCTGCTTGAACGTCATAAGCTTTCTGAATGAAAGAAAGAGCTGAATCTAATTTGCCGAGTCTGAAATATAACCAACCCATACTGTCTAAAATGTAATGATTATTAGGCGAGATTGATAAGGCAACCTCAATATATTTCTTTGCATCATCTAAATTAATGTTTCTATCAACAAATGAATAGCCCAGTGCGTTATAAGCTACAGCGTAGTCAGGTTTAATTTTAATAGCTTCCCTTAAAAGCTTTTCCATTAAATCATATTTATTTAACTTATCTGCAAGGAGCGCATAGTCAAATTTAAATTCAGCAGATTGAGCGAAGTTAGATGCTTCATTCTGCATGAGCTCAAATGCTTCTTGATGTCGATTGAATCGGGTAAGTAAAGAGGTTTTTAACTGAACGACGCTTAATTTTTCATCCGGCGAATTAGATTTTATCGCATGTAAAAATTCTAACGCTTTATCGACAGATTCTTTTTTAGCAATGATTTCTGCTGTAATTAGTTTTGATTCAATAAAATGAGTTCCATTGCCTACTTTATTAAGCCAAGTAATTGCCACATCACTTAGATTCTTTTTATCCGCAATCTTTGCAAGATAGATAAAGACTTGATCTTTGTCTTTTGGCTTTCTTTTAAGGCTTTGTAAAAAATACTTTTCAGCAAGATCGTAATCTTCAAGTTCAACTGACAATAAACCTACTGCAAGTGTAATCTCTGCAGAGCTATTTGCTGTGTTCACAAGTTTTATAAATTCATTTTTTGCTTCATTAAATTTCCGACCATTTGTTAGTAGCTTTGCATATTCAAGCCTTACGTCGTTTGATTTTGGATATTTGTTTAAGAAACTGCTGTAGAAATTAAGGGCATTTTCAGGACTATCTTGAGCCAAGATTTGCCCTTTAAATAAAATTGGCATTTCCCAATCTGGTTTAATTTGTGTGATAGCAGCCAATTCTTTTTCGTAAGCTTTTTGATCTTTATTAATCCAAGCTGCATGTACAACAGCAAAATGCGCTTCTGCTAATTTAGGATAGGGTTGAGCGAGCTCGGTCACTAAAGTCAATACAGCTTTCTTATCCGGAACTCGTGAAAGCATGCTATTCAGATATAAAAAGCCACTCGCTCTGGTTTTTTCTTTGAGGAGTAGCTTTTGTAAAATTGGCTTTGCTTCACTAAGTTTATTGTTAGCTATAAGTATTTCACTTAAGGCTTGTTGAGCATCAGCAGAATCCTTATTAAGCTCATTCCAAACTTTGGAAGCTTCTAGAGCCAATGCAGCATTCCTTGTGAAGCCAGTCAGTTTTGTCGCGCGTTCGGCAAAAAAACCGTTATCAGTTTGCTTAGCTAAATCTAAAAAGAGTTCGCTTGCAAGATTAAGATCTCCACGTTGAGAAGCAATTTCAGCTAATAAGAGCCTAAAAACAAGATCAGGATTGGTATAATTATCAGCAGAACTAGATGTGCCTGGCTTTGCATTAGCTAAAATACTAAACAGGAGAATGGTAATAAGTGTAAATATTCTAAGCAGATGCATAAAGATTCCTGAGATTTGATTTCCACAATAGTTTAAACTAATTTGACAAATAGCTGTCAGCAATGATCCGGGGCTTAATAAAGCAAAACAAGATATTTTAATATGTATAATCTATGATTCATTTTTTCAATAAAAATTCAAAAAAACATCTATGTCAAATTTAACCTTAGAAGCTATAGAGCTGACGCGCCTTTTTGGGGGTCGCGAGGCCGTTAAAAATGTAAGTTTTCAACTGGAAAAAGGTG
>OFRA01000476.1_pt1 | contig 10540 bp, 24 predicted proteins | sample 1543001 | NCBI WGS metagenome assembly OFRA01 (sample SAMN07774221, study PRJEB24372) | wastewater metagenome | isolation source: Lake Maggiore Verbania | place: Italy: Verbania | collected 2015-12 | reverse complement strand
AAAAAGAAACAAAAGAAAAATACCCTTTTCAATATTGGCTAAGAGAAGATGTTTATTATTGGTTTTATTCCTTTAAATGGAAGTGGGACGATTTCTTTTACAAAGTAAAATGCTTCTTCAAGCCCAAGCATCAAGAAATTCGCAAAGCTATCCCTAAAACATGGGCTGATATTAGTAGTCTTATTGTGGATGTTAATTTCGCAATGATTGTTAGTTTCAAGAAAGAAGCAGATCAATCTTACGTTGATTGGGATGGAACAGAAAAACATCGTGAATTTAAGAATTGGCTTGACTCTTCCTATCATTGGATTACTGTTGGCAGACCAAATTGCGAAGCTCAAGCAGACGCTCTTTATCCTCCCCATCCTCTTCCAAATCATTTAAAAGGTAAATCTTATAACGAACTCTATGGAGAAATGAACAAAATGAATCTTCTTATCGCAGAAACAGACGCTAATATCTTAAAACAAATGATTGATTACCGCGAGTATTTTTGGACTTAAAATTATGAAACCAAACTATTATCTAATAATCTCTGATTGCGTAGAGAAAGGAACCGCTTTAGGTTACAATCGCGCATTTAAACACGACCCCAATCCAAACAAACACTTCATCGAAGAACAAATCAATGATGCAATTATGCAGCTAATAAACGAATACTTCGTTTTCGACTCTTTACTATGAAAGAGAAAAATAAAATCATATTAGTTGGAGACATCCACGGCGCTTTTGACTCTTTAAAACACGAAATCAAAAAAGGAATTTCTGATGCTTATATTATTCAAGTAGGAGATTTTGGAGTAGGCTTTCATAAACCTAACTTCTATAAAGATAAATTCACTTGGTTAAACGACGTATTAGAAAATAAGAATTGCCACTTATATGTTATTCGCGGAAATCATGATGACCCATCCTACTTTACAGAAACTAATAATCCTTTTGGATTTAATAATATTACTTTACTTGCTGATTACAGTGAATTAAACCTACTTGGTAAAAGTATTCTGCTAGTTGGCGGAGCAGTTAGCGTTGATCGTCGCTTTCGCAAAGAAGATAAGATGGGAGTTAAAACCTCACAAGCGGTTTGGTGGAGTGATGAAGTCTTTAACCTCAAGCTAGAAGATCAATTCCCTTATAAGGATCGTCAATACGACTTGGTTGTGACGCACACACGCCCTGGTGTATGTGGTGCATTCAAAGGCTTTGATAACGTCAGATATTGGTGTGATCAAGACCCTGATTTAATCAATGATTTGATTGAAGAAAGTGAACAATTAGACTATTTATACGAGAAAACTAAACCAAAATGGCATATATATGGTCATTTCCATCAATCTCTGACAATTATTCATGAAAATACTACATTTCGCTGTTTAGATATTGATGAGTGCTGGGAATTGCCTATTTAAATGTTTAAAAATTGACGAGTCTTACATGTCTTTTTATGTGTAAATACAAATATGAACGCTATCACTTGGATTCTCATTCACAAAATCGACATTCTTAATATTGTTACGTCTATCGTAGCAACATGCTCCGCAATCGCCGCTCTGACCCCTACACCAAAGGATGACGGCTTTCTCAAGAAAGCTTACATGGTAATTGATTGGCTTGCTTTAAATGTTGGCAAAGCAAAAGACAAATAACCCACATGCCCACTAAACCCCTCTCCGTTTGGAGAGGGGTTTTTTATTGTCTTGAATCAAGAATAATTTTAAATACTTTTCTGGCAAGAAATCATATTGTTTTTGCATTTTAGCGGGGAAATGTTTCAAAAAATACTGTTGTTTTACACAGTAACCAATCCATTTTCTACTTTTAGCCATCCATAAGTAAGAAAACATATAAGCATTAGCGGATTTAGAATAGGTTTCGCAGTCTATAATATGTGACCAACGTTTTTTAATTTTTCGCAGCGTTCTTCTTTCACAATCAGCTTCAAGAATAATAATATTTTTTGCTTCTCTCAAGGGATAACTGATTTCAGAATCTTTAGATAACCAAGAAAAGAAACGCTGAAAACTATTATAAATTTTGCGATTATACCAAACAGAAGTTTCATCTAACCATTGATCCAAGTGAGACTCTTCGTGAAGAAGAGTTGCTAGGGTCCATTTTAAAGGCGCATTAATAGCTATTGCCAACTCTTTATTGTAATCATCGAACCATCCGCCAGACCTAGAGCCGTCAGCGTTTAAACCTTTCCCGCCGCTTAATCTAAGCTGGACTTCATGCTTTTTACATTTAGCATCAACTTCGTAAAAGTAGTTTTTGATTTCGACAGGCATTTTGTTGAATATTTGTTTAGCCTTGGAATCAAACTTCATACTAGAAATTACACGATTCAGACGTATATAAAGGTATGAATTTTAATTCTTTTGATGACAGTTGGAAATTTTGGATTTGGGATAACGTTAAGAGAGGTTCTCCCAAGAGGGAACTCGCAGGAATCCTGCTTGAAAAGGGATTTAATAAAGAATTAATTATCAATGAATTTGGAATGCCAAGCATCTTTGACGTTCAAAACAGTGCTCCAGAATTGGATATAGAGAAGATTCTTACTAATTCTAAGTTTCCAGCTAAAAGACTTTCGGATAAACTAAATATTTTTGAAATTAAAAACATCTTTAATGAAGAAGAATGCGCCAAAATCATTGAAGTGATTCGCGAAAACTGCACAAAGTCTTCTGTTATTGATTATCAAACTGGCGGCAACACTCTTTCCGACTTTCGCACTAGTTCAACAGCTAACTTGTATCGCGACAAATATGAGATCATTAATCTAGTAGAGGATAGAATCTTTAGTTTAATTAATATTCCCGAAAAATTCACCGAACAAATCCAAGGCCAGTACTACAAAGTTGGCGAACAGTTCAAGCCTCATTTTGATACTTTGTTTCCAAACTCTGAGTTTCAAAAGAAAGAGATCGACTCCAAAGGAAATCGAACTTGGACAGCAATGATTTACTTGAACAATACTCCCAAAGGAGGGCACACTAAATTCACTAAAATAGATTACGAATCAAAACCTGAATTGGGCAAAATGATTTTATGGCAAGATACGAAAGACGGTCAAAACATTGCAGAGTCTATGCACTGGGGAATGCCAGTAGAAGAGGGAGAGAAATTTGTTTTGACTAAATGGTTTCGCGAAAAGATTTATCAATCAGCCCTTGACAAATAAACAAACAAATATAGATTACAAAATGAAAAAAATAATTGAATATTCGACATGCATGGACGAGTCTTGGACAGTCGATGGAAAAGATTTGCGAGAAATGGATAAAACTGAAACAGATAATTTTCTTCAATACTTATTGATTAAAGTTCAAGACCGTATTAATGATGGGGGTTTATTTGTTACTGATTTAATCAAATTATTTCAGTATGACGAAATACATTTCGACGCTCATGATTGCGAGCAGTGCGGTCACACAACTTCAACAACAACTTGGGAGGTTTAATATTTTGGGCATGTTCGATAATATCGTTATTTCTAAATCTAGACTATTAGGAATTGACGAAAAAATAAATAAGTATTTAAGTCTAATCGAGGATGAAAAAGTCTGCTTCCAAACTAAAGACTTTGATCAAAGCTTATCCACTTACTACATTAAAGACGACTCTTTAATTCGCGAAGAGAGAGAATACGAATGGGTGGATGATAAAGATCATTTTTTGAAGGGTTATATGAAAACCATCTCTACAGAAATGGTTCCCTATGACATTACAACAACTATTGTGTGTTACGATTACTCTCAAACAGAGACTTTAGATTTTTCTGTTGATTTTAAAATTGTTTTTATTAACGGCAAAGTTAAAGAAATCTCTTTAGAGCGATACGAAGAAAAAGACGCTGCTCCCAGAATCGAAAGAGAAAAAGAATGGGCAGAAAAACATAAAATAAGTTTAGCTTTTAGCAAAACCATTCGCGGAAAATGCCAAAGACAGTTGAGCAAAATTTTATATAAAATCGGCAAAATTATTTTATCAATAGGCTCCAAGATTCAGCATCTATCATTCAAACTTTAACTTGACTCCTTTAGAAACCAAAGTATAGTTTAGATTATGAACGCAATGAACTCTATATACGACAAAAAAAACAGAGCCTTATACGAAAAAAGAGGCAATAAATATGTTCAGGTTAATGATGTAAGCATCATAGATGGTTTACGCCAAGGCTGGCACTTAGTTAAAGTAGAAGACGGCTGCAAGTCAATCTATCACAATGTTTATCCTGCTAAAGCAGAGCTTATTGCAGCGGTAAAAGATAAGCAAGATAAGTTGGTAAAAATTATTCGTGAAGCTAGCGAAGCTAAACCAGTTAATCAACCGCTCAGTGAGCAAGCCCTTGCAGATTGGAACTGGTTCATGAGCCGCAACGGAAAAGAATTTAATACTCTTTGCTATCCATCTTTACACGAAAACGCAGAAAAGATAATTCACGCCCTGCTAGAAAAATAACATGCAAGAATATTACCTAAAAAGAGCAGTCTGCTACAAACGCGGTTTAGAACGTATCAACTATGGCCAAACAGGCTTGGCAACAACAGACGCGAGCACTGGAGAGGATTATTGTTGGTTTATCCCTGATGGCGATAGTAAACCAGTAATCAAAATAAAAGTTCTTGACATCTTCTTTGATGATGTTGGTTACATTAACGGAACAGAAGCTTAATATGGAAAACTTTGAAGAATATTTAATCAAAAAATATCCTGACTTATTTTATAAGAAAGAGGATGGAAGTCTAGAATGCCCCTGCGGTGCGTGGGTTCCTGAAGGATGGGAAACTATCGTCGATGAATTGTGTGGCGCTATCACAAATTATGTAAAAGGTACATACCACTCAGAAAGAATAATCACAAGCAAAAAATACTACTTCTGGTTTGGGTGTTATAAATTCCTTGACTGGAATCATAAGCAGTTCATCAAGCTGTTCCCAAAATATAACAAATGGGAGTACAACAAACCATATTTTGCATTTGTAGAAAAGTTTAGAGCGCAATATTGCAAATATATAGGGTTTAACAGAGTTTATACACCAGCAGTTAAGATTGATCAGATCAAAGAGAAGTTTGGTGGTCTGAGATTCTATTATTCTGGTGGTAATGATAAGGTTGATGGCATGGTTACTTTTGCAAGTTATCTTTGCAGCAAGACTTGTGAAGTGAGTGGTGAAAAAGGTGAACTTTGCTCTAGTGGTGGTTGGTATAAAACCTTAGCACCAAAGCTTCGTGAGGGAGAACGTAGCGGTTTAGGAACTTTAATTTATAGCAATTATAAACCAATATGATTATAAATTATGGCAATAAGTTTGGAATTCGAAATATTCAATGTGAAATTTTAAACTATAATAATTTTAAAGATAAAAATGCTTGCTTTTTAGAGTTATGGTTTCAAACATGCAGAGCGTTAAACCTTGCTAATTGTGGTCTAACAGTTTTACCGTTTACGTTTTGGAAAGAAATCGGTATTAGTTATAGAAAAGATTGGCGAAGATTTTATTTTGGTTGTGGTTTATTCTCTTTCTTTATATCTTTTTTAAAAAAATAAAATAGCATGGACCGAACAGAACTCGAAAAAGACCTTAGCGAACGTCTTCATTGTTTGAGAATTTTTCTCAATAATAATTATATGGAATTCTCCCCTGAAATGAAAAAGACGTTCAAATCAATTATGGATGGGCGAGTAAAATATAACAAAGAAAACAGGAAGCTTGAAATGAAATAATATGAGTGATGAAATTTTATATTCTGAAACTGATGTCAAAAAGATGATTCAAAAAGCTTTGCAAGATAATCATCTTCGTAAACATGAAAAGATTTGTGATTTAGATTGGCTATTGTATAGAATTAGATTAGGTGGCGGGTGTATCAGAATGTTTGCAAATATAAACGCTTTGTTTCGATCAAATGAAACGCTACCCAGAGAAAGATTCAAAGAGTTTGAAGAAGAATTTATTAAAAATATTAACGAAGAATATGATTCCAGTCAAAGATAAAAAATACATGATCTACTGTCAAGGTCCATACGACTATAACAAATATGAAGGGGAAGGTATTTGTACAGGTCGAACAGACATTATGGATGAAGAAACAGTCTATGGTTTCAGAATTCCTGGCACCACTGAAATTTGTTATTTTATTCACCAAGAAATTATTGCAGAGTTTAGTAATGATGAAAAAATGAACGCAAATTATAGCCCAGATATTCAAAACCAAATTGATTCAGAAAACAACTACTGCGCAAAATGCGATAGCTGCGGAGAGACAGGTTGCTGCCCTCCTATCAACTGCGAAGCAGTGGTTTGTAAGTACGGAGAAATAAATTTAAAAGATTACAAATGCTTCCAAGATCAATGGAGCGTGATGTATGAAGCCTTGAAAGATATTATTGAAGAATCTTGCGAAGAAAACGTTAGTAAGATTGCAGGTGATGCATTAAAAGTAGTTGATAAATTGTGGGATAAACTCTATAGTAAAGAATAATATGACTATTGAAGAGAAGAATAACGAATTAGCTTTTTTTGATGACTGGCAACTTCACTGGCAAAACAAAGGTGGGGGTGAATTATTCAATGTAAAACCAAGTGGTCATTGTTGGTCAGTTTGGACACCGCCTCTAAAATGGTGGAATACACCAATTGGACAAGCTGCAATATTATCTGGTGATTTTGACCCAAGACCACCCAATTATTTCAAAGATTTGAACGCAGTACATGAGTTGTTTAAATGTGTACCACAAAACTTAAAACCAAAATATTTTACAATTCTTTGTTCGCAGGTTTCTTCTTTAATCACGCTTAATGGATATTACGAAGCAACAGAGGCAACAGCCGAACAACGTTGTGAAGCAATTGGTAAAACTCTTGATCTTTGGTAAATTATGTGTGAGCATAAAAATGTAAGTTTCGAAGGAATGTTTTCAATGATTGGCTCTTATGTTTGTCAAGATTGTAAACTAAAAATTGAACCATTTGTTTTTCATGCTTTAGAAAAAAGTTGGCATGTTTTATTTCACCCTGAACGCAAAGATGATTTACGAAAAGCAATCAACCTTCTGAATGCTGAAAATTTAGAACTTTGGAATAAAATTACAGCATGAAATATTCAGAAACAAATCTAGAATTCTTTAAGCATTTGAAAGAAAGCAAATGGCCTAATGTTGGTGATAAAGTAAAATTCAAAAGTGCTGATGGTTGGTTCTATCCTCATCACACCAATGTTATTCAATTTGCCAAAGACAACTTGAAGGTTGGAGAAATCTACACTGTTCGCAAGTGCGAAGTTTATTCTAGCTGGTGCGCTGTATGGTTAGATGAAATCGAAGGCGACAATCTTTTTCACCTCTCAATGTTTGAATGGCCAATAAAGGAGGAAGCAAATGAATAAACTATTACCAATTAGTATTTATTATATTTTACCGCTTGTAATTAATTTTATCTATTTTAAATTCTTTTGCGAAACAGATGATTTAACTTCAGGGGATTATATTGGTGTTGGAATATTAACTTTTATGCCTATTGTTAATTGGTTGGGTGTGATGGTTTTGTTTTTTAAATTTTTAGGTAGATTGGTTTTATCATGAATAGAGAATTAAAATTCCGAATCTGGGACAAGCAATACTGTCATTGGCTTGAAAATAGTAGCAGTCTGCATTGCTACAGCAATTGGACAATTTGCCCATTCACAGGCAATCTTGTTGATTATGTTGGAGCTTATAGCTGTGACAGCTTTACATCTACCCCTGCTGCTGATTATTATTGGCAAGGAACAACCATCATCAAAGAACCGCGATATATTATCCAGCAATATACTGGATTACAGGACTGCGATGGAAAAGAAATTTATGAAGGTGATATTGTTTCTGGCTCCTTTTACGACGAAGAATACCGTCATGCAGAAATCACAAAGTGTGAAGTTAGATTTAATAACGGAGCGTTTAATATCGCTTCAAGAAATTGGCATCGACTAACGTTAAAGGTAGTTGGCAACATCTTCGAAAACCCTAAACTAATTAAAAACAATGAGTAGATATAATGATCCAAATAATGAAGTAATGGATGGCTGGCCAACATACATCCTTTGGTTATTAACTATTTTAGGTATATTATACTTGATGTATCAGTACAACTAACTGTAAAACAATGAATAATAGAGAAATAAAATTCCGCACTTGGGATAAACAATTAAAACAATTTGCCGAATGGACAAACCGTGATCCATTTTTTGATACCTCGCATGGTCAAATTTTCTTTTGGGAAAGAGTTCAGAGAGAAGATGGTTCTTATGATGGAGATATTATTCTGCAAGATCATGGTGATCGTTTCATTCTACAGCAATACACTGGATTGAAAGACTCTAAAGGAGTTGAAATTTATGAAGGCGATATTCTTAAATATCAATCAAGCAATCCAAAAATTACCACATGTATTGTACGCTGGACAAAAGAGGACGAAGATAATCACCCTGGTTTTGTAATTAGTAATAGTTATTCACAGTATGGTAAGCCAGAAATTATTGGAAATATCTTAGAAAATCCTGAACTCACAAGTGATGAAAAGCTGTAAATTTTTAATCTATAACTTTATCAGAGTAGTGACAGCATATTTAATAAAATTTAAAATCATAAAAAAACAATGAATGGCAAAGGTATGAAATTATGTGTAACTATTATATATGGTTACAAAAAAGTTTTTAAGAGGAGATGTTAATGAAGCTGGTTTAATATTTTTTACATATTCAAAAGGTAAAGAAAAATGGGTTTCCAAAGAAGAATTTTTGCTTTTAAAGCAAAAAGAGCTAGAAGATTCTAGAAAGCCCAATATAGTTGAAAAAAGAAAACTAAGAGGAAAAGAGTATTACCGTAAAAATAAAATTCAAGAGAAAGAAAGAAAGGCGAAATTTTATAAAGAAAATAAAGATAAAATCATCGAAAGAACAAAAGAATATGACAAAAAAAACAGAGAAAAAGTTAATAAAAGAAAGCGTGAATACCAAAAAGAAAGGTGGAAAAACGATGAAAAGTTTCGGTGCATCGGACGCATCAGAAGTAGAATAAGATGCTTTATTAAAAATAATAAAGGAAAAGATAAAAACTTTTTAACATGGGATGCCCTTGGGTGTACATGGGAAGAATTAAAAATTAGATTTGAATCGTTTTTTACTGAAGAAATAAATTGGGACACTATGGATAAATGGCATATTGACCATATTATTCCCTTGTCATCAGCTAAAAATTCAGAAGAACTTAAAAAATTATGTCATTATACAAATCTACAACCATTAATGGCAAAGGATAACTTAAGCAAAAAAGATAAAATTCTTTAAAATGAATCATAGAAATGGCAAAGGTCCAGAACTAAGAAAAGGCGCAAATCTTGAAGCGTACTGGAGCAATTACGACAACATTTTCCGCCGCGAAAAAGTCGTTGAAGATGGTCTTGGCTCAGAATGGGTTTGTTGCAAAAGAGAAGACTGCGGTCTTCACGTTGTTAGGCCAGGAAAAGTTCAATGCTGGTGCGATGAAGGAGAAGGACCATTAAAATGAGCGAAACACTCGATAAATCACAAATCAAAAGAATCTTTGGTAAAGCTCTTGCAGAGGCGCAGCTTGAAACGGCTTATGATAAATTTGTCGTTCTTGGCTTTAGTCAAGACGAAGGCCCAGACATGTTTACTAACTGCACAAATGAGCAGGTTCTTTTGTTATTAGAAGTCATTAAAAAAGCATATGGACCCAGCGAGTCTAACAGTGACTTATAAAATCATTTTATTATTGATTGGCTTGGCAGGAATAGTAGCGGGAATGTATTTAATTTTCTCGAAAAAAACTTGACACAAGCTTTATTCAACGCTATCTTGTTTTCCCAAATGATAACACTCTATCTCTTGCTATTAACAGCCTCACTAACCAAATGAATAAATCCCAAAAATCCGCATTAAAAGAAGCAATACAATTTATTGACTCTGTAGTTAACGCTGGAACAGGTAACTACGGCGAATTCGGCCAACCAAACCTCGGAGAAATGGCGGTTCTTGGAATCGTAAATTTAGATATTTTAACCGAAGCTTTCCCCGAAGTGGCCAAAGAAATTTTCACTCAATCTGAACCAGAAACAGAACACAAGGATCAGATTTTATTCGATTTCATTAATTAATCAGTTGACAAACAAACATCAAACACTAAAGTCAGTTATGAAACAAAAAGCCATCATCCACGGAGAGTGCATTATCTTTGAGAGCAAAGTTCCCCAAGACGCCATTCTTGAAGAACAAGATAAATCGTTTGTGATTATCGCAAACTCAGAAGTTACTGGCAATCATCATGTGATTGATCGCCCATCCAACGCCGTTCAATTCTTCACAAAAGATAAGAAGCGTTATATGCGCAATTCTCAGCCAACAAATGTTCGCTGCGTTATTGCAGATCGTCACACATCTATTCCAATTCCAGCAGGTGATTGGGAGATCGGTATTCAACAAGAATACGATTACATCGCCCAAGTTAAGCGCAACGTCCAAGATTAAAAAACAAAAA
>OFRA01000475.1_pt1 | contig 10556 bp, 7 predicted proteins | sample 1543001 | NCBI WGS metagenome assembly OFRA01 (sample SAMN07774221, study PRJEB24372) | wastewater metagenome | isolation source: Lake Maggiore Verbania | place: Italy: Verbania | collected 2015-12 | reverse complement strand
TTCGGTGTAATCCAAGCCACGGAAACTGTTAAAATCATCACCGGGATTGGTACCACATTAAGCGGCAGATTATTGCTATTTGATGCCCTTGCGATGAAGTTTAGAGAACTTAAGTTGCGTCCCGCTAAGGAGCGACCAGTGATTGAAAAATTGATTGATTATCAGATGTTTTGCGGCGTTGGAGGCAGTGCCCCTGGCCAGGAGGAATCCGGCTCTGTGGCAAGCATAAGTGTTGCAGATCTCAAGGCACTATTAGATAGTGGCGCTGAAGACATATTGCTATTGGATGTGCGCAATCCGCCGGAAGCTCAGATTGCAGTAATCGCTGGTGCTGTTTTAGTGCCTTTGGATTCCATTGAAGATGGCACTGCCATTGGGCGTGTGCAAGAAATCAGCAGGGGTAAGCGCTTATATGTGCATTGCAAGTTGGGAGGTCGCAGCGCTAAGGCCTTGATCGCTTTAGCTCGCCATGGCATTGAGGGCACCAATATCAGCGGTGGCATTGATGCCTGGAGCCAGGAGATAGATCCCTCAGTGCAGCGTTATTGATTACTGAATTGATTACTGAGCTGGATTCTCGCTATTAGTGGGTTGCCGAATGCTCTAAACCAATGGCTGCCCTGGCGCTGCCCCTGCGCCTCTGGCCCTATTTCGGTAAGCAACGCCCCAAGGTTTTGCTGGCCATTTTGGCTGTGTTGCCCGATCCCCTTTTGATGGTGGGGATCCCAGTGTTGTTACAACTGGTGATCGATAGGGCAATCACCCCTGGGGAACCAGCCAGGGCCATACCCCTGTTGGTGTTGCCCTGTTTGTGGTTGTTGTTAGCGGTTGGCTGCAATGGTTTGCAGGTGAGACTATTTGCTGCCCTTGGCGGTGAACTGGGCAATGATTTTAGGGAGCATTTATTTCAACAACTGCTGGAGTTAAAGGCCCCTGGAGAAAGAGGTTTGGAAGGGGAGGAACAGGCCCTGTTGGCCCAACAGATCCCCACCATCGAAAACGTAGTGGTGGTGCAATTCCCCTTATATATCTGGACCCTGGCGCAACTTTTGCTCAGTGTGTTGTTGCTATTCCATATCAGTTGGCGGCTTGCCCTTGTGGCGGTGGTGCTCACTCCCCTACTGCTATTAAGCCAAGTGGCATTTACCCCTGCCCTGGCCCGCAGTGAGGAGGGAAGGGTTGCAAAAGCTGCCCTGTTGTTGGAATTTGCCATGGAACGGCTGCGCAGCCGTGAATTGGTTGATTTATTTGGCCTAGGCCAGGCCACCCGGATGGAATTTGGCAAACGCAACCACGCCCTGAAGCGCAAGGGTTTGCAGGTGGGCACTGTTTCGGGATTGCAAAATGCTGCCCTCACTGCCTCTGCTTTGCTCACTTTGGTGAGTGTGTTTGCTTTGGGCACATGGTTGGTGCTGAATAAACAACTAAGTGTTGGCCAATTGGTGGCTGCCCTTGGGATTGCAACGGCCCTCGTTAGTGGCATGTGGCAGTTGGGTCCCCTTTTGCTGCCCCTGCAAGCGGCCAGCACCGCTTTGGATTTACTCGAGCGCAAAATACCTAATAGGCATGGGCTGATAGAAAAAGAGCAAGCGCTGTTAGCTCCTCCGCCTTTACGAATCGGCCTTGAGTTAAATCAAATCCAATATCGCTATGCCGAGGGTGGCGGCCTTGTGGATCTTTGTTTACAGATTCCAGCTGGCAGCTCCCTTGCCCTGGTGGGCCCAAGCGGTGGCGGAAAGAGCACGGTGCTGAAAATGCTGCTGCGGCAATTGCATCCCCAGGGAGGTGATCTACTGGTGGATGGTTTGCCGCTAGCTAGTTTCAACCGGGAGCAATGGTTGAAACAGGTGGCCCTAGTGCCGCAAGAACCGGTGCTTTTTAATCTTACGATCGCAGAAAATATTCAACTGGGCCGCCTTGATGCCAGCAGCGCTGAGGTAACTGCAGCTGCCTATGCGGCTGAATTGGGTAGTTTTATCGAAGCACTACCCCAAGGTTTAAATACGCCTGTGGGTAGCGATGGTGGCAGATTGTCGGGTGGGCAACGCCAACGAATTGCCATTGCCAGGGCAATACTGAGGGATCCGCATTTATTGCTCTTAGATGAGGCCACTAGTGCTTTAGATCCAGCAACGGAACAAGCGATTAATGCAACCCTTGCCCGCTTGGGGGAAGGGCGCACGGTGGTGTCTGTTTTGCATCGTTTGCGCGCCGCTGCAACCATGGACCAAGTGGCTGTAATTGCAGCCGGCAGGGTGGTGGAACAGGGTTCACACCATGGCCTGCTGGCAGCGGGTGGGCTTTATGCCTCTTTTTGGCATCGTCAGATGGGCGGTTTTGACCTGCGGGCCGGCCAACGGGTGCGCATTACTGCGGCAAGGTTGGCTTCTATTCCCTTATTTGAAGGGGTGGAGCCTTCTTTATTGGAGTGGCTTGCCTCCGAATTTGTGAGCGATCGGGTGCGTCCTGGGGAAGAGGTTTTTCGAGAGGGGGATGCCCCCGATAGTTTTTATGTGGTGGTGGCAGGCACCCTAGAGATGTTGCAGGCTGATCTTTGGGGTGGAATTCCTGTGAAGCAGGGGGTGCTTGAGGAGGGGGATTTCTTTGGTGATGCAGGCTTGTTGGAAGATCAACCGCGCAGCGTAACTGTGAGGGCCAGGGGAGATGGATTGCTGTTGCGCTTGGATCGGGATAGGTTTTTGGATTTACTTGAAAAAGATCCGGATTACAGGCGCTTCTTTCTTCATTCAGCCCGTGCTAATGTGTAATTGATGTAAATAAATTAAATTAATTTAAATAAAATGGCCATTAATCTTTTGCGTTTGCTTCCTGCGATTTGCTTGGGATTGTATTCTTCAGCGGTGCTAGCGCAGCAGGATGTGCGCAGCATTAAAGATGTTAATTATGTGAAAGTTGTAAATTCTTCCAATGCTAAAGAAGTTGATCGTAGGCGGCTTGATTTGTATATTCCATCAAAATCTAAATGTTTTCCTACTTTGCTATCTGTTCATGGAGGTGGCTTGAGGAAAGGGGATAAAAGTGAAGACGTCAAAAAAGGTAAATTGTTTGCGGCTTCTGGAATTGCTGCCGCTGTAATTAACTACCGACTTTCGCCGCAGGTTTCTCATCCAGCCCATGTGGAAGACGTGGCAGCTGCATTCGCTTGGACAAAAAAGAATATAGCTAGCTATGGTGGAGATCCAAGCTTAGTTTATATTGTTGGCCACTCGGCCGGCGCCTATCTTATTACTCTTCTAGCACTTAACGGCGATTATTTGGCTAAGCATGATCTTAAGTTGAATGCAATAAGTGGGGCTATTCCCGTGAGTGCTTTTCATGATGTTGATTTAGTTGCTCCCAATAGACCTAAAGATGTTTGGGGCGAGGATCCGAAGTTTTGGAAAAGCGCTTCTACCACTCCTCAGTTTTGGGGCAGAACCTCCTCCCCTAAGATGCCTTGGTTGGCAATCATTGCCGATGGCGATGAAGTTTCAAGTCATATAATTAACTTTGTTTCTAAGCATGCATCAAGTGTGGCTGACGGAGGCTGTAAATTAAAAAATAATATCTAGTTATTGATTGCTTAGATGTTAGTAATCAACGCCTCGCTTGAGGTCTATTCCTCTTTCGGCGTAATGTTTATGGCATACCATTTCAGAGTGAACGCTAGCCAGATCAAAATAGGCGGGAGGGTGTTTGCAGCGGCCAGTAATTATTACTTCAGTGTCCCGCGGTTTGCGCAGCAGGGTTTGCATTATCGGCTCCACTGGCAGTAATTCCAGGTCTACGGTTGGATTCAGTTCATCGAGAATTACGGTTTTATAAAGGCCGCTAGCGATAGCTGCTCTGGCGATTTCCCAAGCTCTCTCTGCTTCTACGTAGTCGATTGGTTGCTGTTGGCCGCGCCAAACAATTGCATCTCTACCGGAGCGTAAGTGGTCAACTAAATGGGGATAGCTTTCCCGAAGTGCTGCGATTGCGCTGTCTTCGGTGTAGCCACTGCCCCCCTTAAGCCATTGCAAAATTAATACCCTGTGGCTCTTGTCTTGGCTGATGCCTTTGCCGATTGCCTGCAATGCTTTGCCGAGGGCACTGGTGGATTTCCCTTTGCCTTCCCCGGTGTAAATCTCAATCCCTTCAACACCAAGATCAGCGGCGGATGGATGTTGATGGGCGCGCATTTCCGAATGCAGATCCGCCAGGTTTACCAGTGCCCGCGGTGCACCCCTGCCGGTGGCGATCACTTCAAGGCCCGCTGGTTTTGCCGCAAGGGTGCGCACAACTTCCTGTTCATCGAGCAGGCCAAGATCAAGCACAGGATTTAATTCATCGAGCACCACCACTGAATAAAGAGCGCTGGCAAGGGCGCCACGGGCAATGTCCCAACCCCGCTGGGCTTCTTGGCGATCAAAACGGGTTACTTCATCGGCATTGAAATAATCGGCCCGGCCGGTGCGCACTTGATCAATCAAATGGGGGAAGCCCTGCTGCAGCGCTTCGATTGCGGCATCTTCCGCATAGGCCCTACCCGGCCCTTTAAGGAAACGAATCAATAAAACCCGGGTGCGTTTCTTTTCGCAAATCCCAAGACCAATGGTGCGCAACACCACCCCAAGGGCAGCTTGGCTTTTGCCCTTGCCATCGCCGTCGTAAACATGTAATTGACCATGGTTGCGTTCATCGCTACCCGCTGCGGTGCGGATGCCGATGCCACCACCACTAGAGCTAGTCATTGGCCCATTGTAACGAGGCTGGATAGCTTGGGGTTAGCACTGTGGTAATTCCAATTTCAGCCCATCCATTAGTGGAAAGCCTTGCGGCCCCAAGGCAAGCGCAACTGCTCGCCTTGCGCACTTGGTTGGGCCAGCAACCAGCTGTATTAGTTGCCTATTCAGGCGGGGTAGATAGCACCTTGGTGGCGGCCCTTGCGGCTGAACAGTTGGGAGAAAAGGCCGAGGCTGTTACTGGTGTGTCGCCCGCTTTAGCGCCAAATCTGTTGGAGGAAGCCCGCTGGCAGGCGAGCTGGCTTGGATTGCGCCACCGCGAAATTGAAAGCCAAGAATTGCAGGAGCCCGGTTACAGCAGCAACCCTGAAAACCGTTGCTACTACTGCAAAAGAGAGCTGCATAGCCTTTTGGCTCAGCTGGCTGGGGGCGCCCTAGTGCTGGATGGGGTTAACCAAGACGACCAGGGCGACTATCGACCTGGCCTGCAGGCGGCAGCAGAAAAGGGGGTGGCGTCGCCCCTATTGCAATTTGGAATTGATAAGCAAGGGGTTCGCCAGATATCCCGTGCCCTGGGCTTCCCCTGGTGGGATAAACCAGCCCAGCCATGCCTTGCTTCCCGTTTCCCCTATGGAGAACCGGTGAGTGCAAGCAGGTTGCAACGGGTTGCAAAAGGGGAGGATTTATTGCGTCAATTTGGCTTTAGTCAGTTGAGGCTGCGCTGCCAAGGGGATACAGCGCGGCTGGAACTGCAAACCGATCAATTTGAATTGCTTTTAAAACACAAACAGCGCCAAGAACTGGTGGAACAGTTCCTGGCGCTGGGTTTTACAGCCGTGAGTGTGGATCTAGAGGGATTGGTGAGTGGCAAACTCAACCGCTCCCTGATCAAATAAGCACTGGTTCCCGCTGGCTATCAGCGATGGCAGATGGGGTTCGCCGCCGGAAACTTCTGAGGCTTTGGCGGGTTGAGCCCAGTTCTTCACTCAGCACCGCACATGCCTTCTCAGGCATTGTGTGGTCGCCGCAGGTGAACACATCAACTGCTGCATAGCCTGATTCAGGCCAGGTGTGAATGGAGATATGGGATTCAGCCAGTAGGGCTAATCCAGTAACTCCTTGGGGTTCGAACCGGTGGGTGATCAAATTCAGGAGGGTGGCGCCAGCCCGCTTCGCTGCTGAGGTGATGGCGCTCCTGAGAAAAGCTTCGTCGTCGAGCCGGCTGGAATCGCAGTTATACAGCTCGAGAATGCAGTGTTTGCCCACCATGTCCGTTGGGACATTTTCAACTGGGGGAGCAACGGGGGTGGAACGTCCTGGATCTGGGTGCAAACAGGAAGGGGCTTTAGCCATTGAATCCGGCAAAACAGCTCCTAATCTTAGCGCTACCCAGTGGCCTTTCAGCTTTTGAAAATGAAAATAATTCGGCAAACAAGAATTCAGCAAGGAAGAATTCAGCAAACAGGTGGATTAACCGTGGGGGAGCTGCTGCTGGTGCTGTTGGTGGTTGCAGTAGCGGTTGGGGGTACCTCGCTATTTCTGTTGAAGTTTTCTGGTTCCAGCAAAGCCCCTACCCCTCCGCCAGCAGTGAACCGCCCTGCACAGTGATCAGTTGGGCCCTATGGCGCCACTCCTCCACACAGCTATGCAGGTGGGTGGCGCTCACAAGGCATTGATGGCCCTCGCCAATCGCTTCCAATAGCAACTGTTGGCGGCTGGGATCCAATTCGGCCAAAACGTCGTCTAGCAGGAGGATTGGCGCGCAACCACTGCATTGCTTTACAAGTTCCAATTCCGCCAATTTCAAGGCCAAAACCAAGCAGCGCTGTTGGCCGGCAGAACCCAAACGTTTAGCCGGTTCTCCGTCTAGCAGTAGGGCCACGTCATCCCTTTGGGGGCCCACACTGCAAACACCCAAACGCAATTCCTGCTCCCTTTGGTTTTGCAGTTGGCAAAGTAGGGATGCTTGCCAGATGCTTTCTTGTTCTGGTTCCTCCAGCTGGGTGCCGGCTAAATACTTCAATTGCAGCAGCTCCCTGCCGCCACTAAGTTTTTCCTGCCATGGGGCGGCCAGTGGTTCCAGGCGCCGCAGCATTCGATGGCGGCGGCGGTGGAGCCGCACCCCCACTGCGGCGAGTTGCTGGTCAAAGGCATCAAGCAATTCAGCTTGGGCATTTAAGCTGCGCCGCAATAACTGACTACGCTGCCGCAGCAAGCGGCCATGGCGGCTGAGCAACTCGCCATAAACCGGTTCCAACTGCATCACAACACGATCCAGCCAACTGCGCCGCAGGGCTGGTTCTCCCCGCACTAGATCGAGATCTAGGGCACTAAAGCCCACACAGCGCAATGGGCCGAGTAGGTCAATTTGGCGTTCAAGTGCTTTGCCGTTGCGTTGGGCCCGGCGGCCCCCTTGGCTGCGTAATTCCAACACCAATTCATCTTTGCCATCAGGGCCAGCGAGGCCCCTGATCACGCTTGATTTGGCTCCCCTTTGTATTAAATCGCGATCACTGCTGCAGCGATGGGAGCGCAAACTAGCGAGGATTTCCACTGCCTCAAGCAGGTTGGATTTGCCTTCACCGTTTTGGCCTAGCACCAATAGCCGCGGTGAATCGAGCGCCAATTTCAGGCTGCTGTAGTTGCGAAAACTACTGAGCTCCAGGCGGTGGAGAAGGATGGGGCCTAGGCGGTATTGCAGCTAAGCTAAGCAATGAAGGGCATGTAGCTCAGTTGGATAGAGCGTCAGATTCCGGTTCTGAATGTCGGGGGTTCGAGTCCCTCCATGCTCGTTTTTTCCCTTTCACCCTCTTGTTTCAGGTCTAATCCCATGGCGCGAATGCCGTTGGGATCTGAAATGAAGCCATAGGTTTCAAGTACAGGTATCAATTCCTCACCGGCGGCAAGGGAAATACTGCAACCGGGCCATTGTTTACGCATGCGATTTAGGGCCGCATAAACCAATACCTCAAGCAACTTTTGCTTTTCTGGTTGATCCGGCAACACCACCAAATCCCAGAGGTTTGCATTAAGGGCCTCATCACTGGTAACCCGTAAAAACCCCACCAATTGGTTTGCTTTATGCAGCCTCAAAGACCAAGCACTGCGCTCAAGGGCAAGGGCCACGCGACTATCGCTGCGGTTTGGGGCGCCACAATTTTGCAAAAGCCTATTTACCTCATCTGCGGCGGTGGGCAGTGGTTCCCATTGGAGCTGGTAACCCTCGGGTAATTGAGGTGCAGCGTTAGAGCTGCGGAAATAGGGCATCATTTATTTAGGGCTCAGCCGGTGTTGCGCAAACCGGCGGCAATGCCATTGATTGTTAGTAGGGCACCCCGCAAAAGTTCACTGCGGCTGTAGGTGCGGTTATCGGTTGCTTCCGATTCATTCATGGGTGGTTGACGGTGCTGATTGCGCAACCGCCGCAGTAGGGCTACCTGCAGGAAACCTAGGGGCACAATTGTGCGGTTGCGCAGCTCTACGGATTGCTGCAAACCGGGATCACCATCTAGCAAGCGGCGATGGCCAGAAATCTCTAAAACAAACTCTTTAGTGAGCTGATATTCATTGGAGATTTGCTCAAAAATTGATTCAAATGCCTCGCGGCTTTCGGGACTGCCAAGGGCTTGTACATAGTGATGGGCAAGATCTAAATCAACCTTGGCTAAGGTCATCTCCACCTTGGAGATCAACATGCGGAAAAAGGGCCAGCGCTGATATAAAACCCGCAGCATTTCCATTTGAGCTGGATCGTTATCTAACTCATCGCGAATGGCAGCGCCAACTCCAAACCAACTCGGCAGGAGGAAGCGGCTTTGGGTCCAACCAAATACCCATGGAATCGCCCGAAGGGCGGAAAGGTCGCGGCCGCCGCGCTTGCGGCGCGCTGGCCTTGAACTGATCTGTAATTTACTTATTTCTTCAATTGGAGTTACCTGTTCAAAGAAATCAACCAGATCTGGATTTTCATGCACTAGCGCTCGGTAATGGCGGCGGGAACATATGGCTAGCCGCTCCATTAACTGATTCCAGCTTTCAGTTTCATCTAAATCAGTTCCCAATAAACTGTTTTGTAAAACTGCCGTGGTAACGGTTTCAAGGTTATAGAGAGCCAGTTCCGGTAATGCGTATTTAGAGGCTAGAACTTCGCCCTGTTCAGTAATTTTTATTCGGCCACTTAAGGTGCCGCTGGGTTGGGCTAAAATTGCCTGATAGGCAGGGCCGCCGCCCCGGCTAACGGAGCCGCCGCGGCCATGGAAAATCCTGAGGCCCACCTGATGGCTACTGCACAAACTTTGTAAAGACATTTGAGCGCGATGAATTTCCCAATTACTTGAAAGAAAGCCGGAATCTTTATTACTATCGGAATAGCCCAGCATCACTTCTTGCAGCGGTATTTCCTCATGTTGCAATAAACGTTGGTAGAAGGGAGTTTTAAATAGGGCTGCCATTACCTCTGATGCGCAGCGCAGATCTTCCACCGTTTCAAATAGGGGAACCACCTGTAGGCGCGTGCTGCCCTCCACCGGATCAACCAAGCCTGCTTCTTTGGCCAGCACCAACACCTCCAGCAGATCCGACTGGCTATGGCACATGGAAATCACATAGGTGCGGCAGATGCGATTGCCAAATTCCTGTTGCAATCGCTCCAACATTCGAAACACCGCGAATGTTTCTGCGGTGGCGGCACTCCAATGGGGACCGGTGGGAATCAGGGGCCTGCGGGTTTGGAGCTCCTGCAGCAACCACTGCACCCTTTGGGCCTCATCCATGGCGTCGTAGGTGATGGGCAGTTGTAAATAACAACTCAACTCTGTTAGAGCTTCACTGTGGCGACTGCTCTCTTGACGAATATCAAGGGATGCCAATGTGAAACCAAATATTTGTACTTGGCTTAATAAACGTTGTAATGGTTCGCAGCTAAGTTGAGTGCCCTGCAGGCTGGTGCGGATTAATTCCAGATCACTGCGGAAATCTAAATAGGAGCGGTAATGCAGTTCTGGTGTAACACCTAGGTTGCCAATGCCAGGTGCTGGTTCATTGTTTTCGCTGGGTGCCTCCCAACCAGCCTCTGCCAAAAGGCCATTGCGGTGTTGAGTGAGTTTTAGCCGCTCGAGGATGTAGCAGAGTTTTAGCCTGTAGGGTTCAAGGCGATAGCGGGCTGCAAGTCTTTCATAGATATCTGGAAAACGCAGGCGATCCATTTCTAAAGATTCAAGTAAGGCGCCGCTTACTTGGCTCCATTGCATTGAAATACTGAGTTGATCTTTAAGTTGTGCCACTGCTGATATGTAGCGCTCTAACATCAACCTGCGTTGGAAGCAGGCGGTGCGCCAAGTTATATCTGGTGTAACCGATGGGTTTCCATCTCGATCGGAACCTACCCAGGAACCAAAGGTGCAAAATCCATCCTCTGGTGGAGTTACATTTGGGTAGCTAAGGGCTAGGGCTTTGCGAATCCTTTCATTCAATAATGGCATCGCTTGGAATAATACCTGCTGGAAATAATGCAGGGCATAATCAACTTCATCTAATACTGATGGTTTGAATTGATGCAATTCATCAGTGCGCCACCAAAGCCTTATCTCTTCCTCTAATTGTTGGCGCAGTACCTGGCGATCTTCAATCGGGCCAAAGCCGCGGTCGCAACCCTCTAATTTTTGGATCAGATTTGCAACTCGCCGTTGTTTATGGCGCACTGTGTGGCGCACGATTTCGGTGGGATGGGCGGTGAATACCAAGCGCACATCAAGGTCGCGCAGCAGGGGTTCCAGTAGTCCCGGAGGTACGTTTAGGCTGCGTAAACGTCGAAATAAACGCTGAAAGGTAGCG
>OFRA01000472.1_pt1 | contig 10598 bp, 8 predicted proteins | sample 1543001 | NCBI WGS metagenome assembly OFRA01 (sample SAMN07774221, study PRJEB24372) | wastewater metagenome | isolation source: Lake Maggiore Verbania | place: Italy: Verbania | collected 2015-12 | reverse complement strand
GAATCTTCGTTTGGCCAAATAAGGCTATTGTTTTAGGTTCTAATCCAAAGCCTAGCATTTGCCAGCGCCCCACCAATGAAACAAAGCTTTGGTTATTTATTGCCATAGCAGCAGGATTGTACAAGGATTTATTTAAAAGAAATTGCCTGTATTGAGGTAATTGTTGGCTCGTTGCTATACTTGTTAGCATTACCGTTACACACATTAAGAGCATTTTCAATCGACTCATTTTAATCGAATTATTGATACGGTACCATTAATGGGTTCATTTGAATTATCTTTCGCTAATTCTATGATATAGTAGTAAGAACCAACGGGAAGTGCCTCCCCTTTGTACGTCCCATCCCATTCATTATTGCTGTATTTTCCTTCAAGTGATTCAAACAGTAACTCGCCCCATCGGTTAAAAATCCTCACGCTGTTCGTTGGGTACTTACTGTCCAAACCGACAATTTCCCAACGATCATTCTGGTTATCATTGTTTGGAGTAAAGGCAGTTGGGATAACAAATCCACATGGTACTATCGAAACGGATAATACTGCAGAGGGTCCCTCGCAGCCATTTACTTCTTGTGTCACATAAAATACTGCTGATGTATCACTCGATGGAAAAAACTCGTCGTCGCTGAATAAATAGTTGCTTAAAGCAGCATCGCTATACCAATTAACAGCGCCTAATGGGTTGAAATTGCTCACTTGAATGCTACTCGTTGATTCATTTTCGCAAAGAGAGGTGTCGCCGAAAAAGAGGGGTATTTGCGGCCCATCTAGGACTGAAATAGTTTGACTACCAACCATTATATTTGAACAATATAAATCTTGAATAGAATCCAATACGTAGGTTCCTATCGAATTTCCAATTGAAATCGGCAAGGAGCTTACACCAAGCACACTCTGTGGAATTCCATTTAATGAATAGTATACATCCCAGCTTGGGGTACCACTCACGAGTAATGCTAATGGATTGAATTCTTGCCCAGCACAATAATAATCACCGCCCGTTAATTGAATAAGATTCGGACGTGCGCGAACAGTGATTAGCGCAGTATCCTGCACATTTTGATTGCAAAGTATTTTGGTATAAATGATTTGATATGTGCCAGGTGTGGCATTGCCAAGAACAATATTCCCAGTTAATGGATCTACATTTAACCCAGCAGGTGTGACATTAAAAGTGCCGTTTGCAGGGAAGTTTGGATTTAGGAAAGGAGTGATATTGTTTCCGCCAACGCAAGCATTTGCGGGGTATGATAAGCCTAAATTAGCACTGTTTGTTGTGATTTGGACCGAAGACGTAATGCTACACGATTTTAAGGTGCTAAAGCTTAAATCATCGATGGCAAAATCATTCCCGATGGCTGCATCTTCCAGATTTGTTAAGACAATAGTAAGGGAAGAATCATTTCCAGAAAACCAAGAATAACTGTATTCTTCCCAAATGCATGTGCTAGAAGGTAAGGTATCTATCCCTGTTGCTACTCCGTTTAATGAGACACTAATTTGGGCTGGATTACTTGCTGTTACACTTTGTGCAAAATAGGAAAATGTATAATTTTTATTTTTTTCAACCGCAATTGTCTGCTTCCAAAAAGGATTGCTTCCACTTACAGCCCCATCAATAACCATCATTTTACCGATACCATTACCATAGGTATGGTCGACACAGGGGCTAAAGATTGAATCCCAAAAGGAAGCATTAACCGTTATGCCGTAAGCTGCTTGTATCCCGTTTGTATTGCTGGGAAATAATGATGTGTAGCCGGAATAAAAACCGATATTCCCATCTTCAAATGTTCCGTTATAAAGTAAGTTAGTATTTAGGTCGTTCGTTGCAACGGTATAGATGGTATTGAGCACTGGAGAAACAATGACACTAGGGTTAAATGCAATTAACGTTGGATCCACCGGAATGGCTGACCAATTATAATTTCCATTGCCACCGCTTACAGAAATTTGAAGGTTACTATTCGGGCAAACGCTCGTATCACTTGGGGAAACGCTAAGAAATGTTCCAGGGAGTATAATTATTCCATTCGCTGAAACAACTGTACCTAAGGCATCTGTTACTGAAACATCATAGTTGCCTGCTCCTAATCCATAAAAAACACCAGTATTGTTATTGGCAGTAAAGGTTCCATTATCCAAAACATATTGATAAGGAGCCTGTCCGCCTTGCACATAAACCGAGATTAATGCACTAGTGGAATCACTACAATTGGAACCAGTAGTTGAATAGGTGATTGAATTTTGCGACAAAACGACGTGACCTACACAACACGAATAGGATATAATTAGTAATATCAGCCCTCTTTTTAACACTACTCAAAAGTAGAAAATAATGTCACATTGCTTCTTAAAAACAGGATTTATATTTAAGCAAAAGAATGTTGAAAACTACTCCATGCAGCTGCAAGGAGGATCCATTTTTACCTGAACATGTGGTAAACTTGTTAAAATAAATTTATGAAAGCTCGGACCATACATAACACCTTGTAGATCAAGTTTCTCTAGTTCCTTTAATTGCTGTAGCCCCGTCCCAATATCGGCAATGGGATTGTCATATAAATCAATTTCTTTCAGTAATGACAAATATTGTATTTCATTTTGTATACTCGTTATGTCGTTTTTTGAGGCAAATAAATAGCGTAATCGATCTAATTTGAAAAGAATAGATGGCAATGCTTCAAATTTATTGGATGAAATATTAATGCTTTCTAATTGGGTGAATAGCGATAAACTATCGCCGAGTGATGATAATTTGTTTTTGGAAAGGTTGAGCGTTTTTAAGGATCGAAAACGGAAAAGTTCCGACGGAAGAGCACTTAATTTTTTTCGACTTAGGTCTATGCTGTAAACGCTGTCAGGGCTAACAAGCAGCGCTTCATCAAGGGAGTAAATCCTAGTTGCCTGCTGCGAAAAGCCATATAAACTAAGGCAAAGAAAAATACTTCCGAACAACGATTTCATCTTGCTGTAATTGCGTGGTTAAGGCCTGTAAATTGTCAAACTTACCCTCGGGCCGAATTTTACTAAAAAGTTGTATGCTAAGCTCATTATGGTAAATATCGGAATTAAAATCAAAAAGATGCACTTCTAATTTTATACTAGCGGAATCTTCAACCGTGGGATTTGTTCCAATATTTAACATCCCATGTAGCGTTTGTCCATGTAAAACTGCCTTTACGGCATAAACGCCGAGTTGTGGAATCAGTTTATTACTGTCAGATAAGGAAATATTTGCTGTTGGGAATCCGATTTTGCGACCTAGTTTTTTCCCTGAAACAACCACGCCGTTCAATTCGTATGGATAGCCTAAATAGGCATTTGCTATTTCGATATTTCCATCAAGTAAGGCATTTCTAATTTTTGTTGAACTAATTTTAATGGCATCGATTTCCTTCGCAGGTATTTCAATGATTTCAAAGTCGAATTTTTTTGCGTTTGCTTGCAAAAACGCAAGATTTCCCTCTCTGTTATTTCCGAAATGATGATCATATCCAATGACTAAAGTATGACAGTGCAATCTATCTTTAATGATACTTTGAACAAACTCTACAGCGGTTAATTTAGAGAATTCACTGGTAAATGGAATGACCACTAAATGATCAAGGCCAAGTTCTTCGAGTTTGTTTATTTTCTCGGCTTGGTTTTGAAGAAGTTTAAGGGGCTCATTACTATTGATGATACTTCTCGGATGAGGATAAAAGGTGATTAATACACTCTCTCCATTAATTTTTTTCGCTGCTAGAATTAATTGCTTAATTATTTTTTGGTGACCGAGGTGCATCCCATCAAATGTTCCAATCGTAACAATTGGTTTTTTACAATCTATGGGTTTATCTATGCCGTTAAAGACCTTCACTTTTTTTTCATGCAAAAATACACAAATGAAAAGATAATTATACCTAGTATTTCATGGATTAAAACTTAGGTTTATCTTAGTACCTAAAATAGATATCTTTTCAGCTTATGTCAAATCAAAAATTAACAAGCATTCTGCTACTCTTTCTCGTAAATATTCATATCGCCTTAGCGGAGGAGGGCATGCTAATTCCTTCTTTAATTGCCGCCTTTGAGTCGGATATGAAGGCGAAAGGAATGAAATTGAGTGCCGAAGAAATTTATAGTGTTAATCATTCCAGTTTAAAGGATGCTATTTTTCAATTTGGCGGCGGGTGCACGGCGGAATTAGTTTCCAGTAAAGGCCTGCTATTGACGAATCACCATTGTGGATATTCTCAAATTCAATCTCATTCATCACTTGAAAATGACTACTTAAGAAATGGTTATTGGGCGCAAAATCAAAGTCAAGAGTTGAAAAATCCTGGTCTAACTGCCTCGCGAATTGTTAGAATAGAAGACGTTACCAATACGATATTAAACGGAGCAAGTTCCAAAGCAGACAAGGCAACGATTGAAGCAAACATCAAAAAAATGGTAGCTGCTGCAGTGGCAGGAACCCATTACGTAGCAGAGGTAAAAGCATTTGATTATGGCAATGCCTATTATCTGATGGTAAAAGAAGAGTTCTTGGATGTCCGATTTGTTGGTACACCGCCTAATTCAATCGGAAAATTTGGTGGGGATACAGATAATTGGGTGTGGCCCAGGCACACAGGCGATTTTTCTGTCTTCCGAATTTATGTAGGTGCAAATAACCAGCCTGCCCCATTCAGTGAAACTAATGTTCCTTATTCGCCACTTCATTATTTGCCAATTTCAATGAAAGATAGGCATGTGGGCGATTTTACCCTCGTTTATGGTTTTCCAGGTACGACAGAACAACACGTGGTTTCTTCGTATTTAAAATTTATAATCGAAAAAGAACGCCCAGCTCGGATTCACATGAGGGATCTATCTTTGGGAGTAATAGACAAAGGGATGCGTAGTTCAGATTTAATCAGAATACAATATTCGGCCAAACAAGCAAGTATTGCAAATGCATGGAAGAAATGGATCGGCCAAATTGAAGGCTTGAAAAATTTGGATGGTGTGAGCATAAAAATTCAGCGAGAAAAAGAATATACGGATAGAGCACTGGCTAATCCAGCATGGTCAGAGAAATATGGCACTCTTATTCAACAAATGAATGACCTTGTTGCTAATCAAAGTGATTTTGAATTCAAGTATGCTATGGGAATTGAATATCTTTCGGTTGGCCCAGAGTATTTTAAACTAGCGCGATCCCTTAATGACCTGATCACTAATTATAAAAAATACAAAGATTCTGGCGAACTTCCTTCGGTTATTGCAAAACTTAAAGCCAGCGGAGAAGGGTTTTTTAAAAATTATAATTCGGAGATAGACAAAGAAATTTTCAATTTGCTCACGAAAGCGTATTTCACATCAATTTATCCTGGAAATGCGCAACAAAGCGATTTGGAAGTTGATAAGTTGACAAATGCAATTTATAGCAAGTCTGTTTTTACAAATCAAAATAGATTCCAAGATTTTTTAAGCTCATTTAATTCAAAGAGCTTGGCGAAATTGCAAAAAGACCCTGGTTTCTTTCATTACAACAAGGAAATCAATGCCTTTCGTAATGAGGTGGTTCCCGGTTATAATGCCTTTAGTTCGAGTATGACCGCATTACTCCAAGTATATGTTGAAGGAAGAAAATTAATGTATCCTGAACTAAAGCATTGGCCTGATGCGAATAGCACCTTACGAATTACCTATGGTCAATTGGAAGGTTCTTCACCTACCGATGGCATGATGTATACCGAACATACCACGCTGGATGGTATAATTGCAAAGTATAATACTGGGAATCCTGATTTTGAATTATTGCCAAGAATGTTAGATCTCCACACTGAAAAAAAATATGGTGAATATGCCCAAGATGGCCAATTATGGGTGTGTTTTACTGGATCTAATCATACCACTGGTGGAAATTCAGGGTCACCTGTTATTGATGCCGAAGGAAATTTGATGGGATTAAATTTTGATAGAACTTGGGAAAGTACCATGAGTGATTATATGTTTGACGCTTCACGATGCAGAAATGTAGTGGTTGATATTCGATATGTTTTATGGGTCATTGATCTGTATTCAAATGCAAAATACTTGGTTGATGAAATGACAATTATTCGCTAATTAATAACAATTTTAAGCGTCGATTTAATTAATGTATATTTGTCCGATTTTTATATTTGAGAAACACATTTTTATGAAAAAAATACTTTTGGTTTTCGCTATAATTTTTCTTACTAACGGCATATCTGCCCAAGTATCAAAGGAAATTAAGGGTAGTTTGATCGACATGAAAACCAAAGGTGAAGCCGAAAAAGTTGAAGTGCAGTTACTATCCATAAAAACAGGGAAAAGTTGGATAACTTCTACTAACGATAAGGGCGAATTTCTTTTTAAGAATATACCCCTCGGTAAATTAGAACTCAAAATAATCGACAGAGATTACCGATCTGAAAAATTTGGCTTCGAAACTGACTCCAGCCACCTCAAAAAATTTCACTTTTCCGAACCTTTTGGTGTAAGACTTAAAGTTTCTTGGCTTTTCAATTGGGGAGATAGAACGGTTGTTGTAAAAGGTAAAACCATCATTAAAGAACATTACTGGTCGCATCTTACGGCTAAGGTTATCTTATTTCTCTATGCTTTCTGCTTGTTTTTAATTTTTTACTACAGTGTTGTTCAGGTTTCATTGGCTGCAGCGTATGTTAGAAGTCGTAAAAAACGAGCCTTAGAAATCGCCCCATTATTTGATATCACAAATGCGCCAAAGGTTACGGTGCAATTGCCAATGTATAACGAAATGTATGTTGCTGAACGGATTATAGATACAACAGCAGAATTAGATTACCCACGGGATAAATTTCAAATTCAAGTGTTGGACGATTCTACCGATGAAACGAAGGAAATCATTGCTAATAAAGTAAAAGAATTAGTAGCAAAGGGGATTGATATTATTCACATTCATCGAACAGATAGAACGGGCTACAAAGCAGGAGCACTGGATTCAGCCATGGATAAGGTAAGTGGAGAATTCATAGCAATTTTTGATGCTGATTTTGTTCCAGACACTGATTTTTTACTCAAAACAATACCGTATTTTCAAGATGAAAAAATTGGAGTTGTGCAAACTAGATGGGGTCACTTAAATAAAACCTATTCCATGTTAACCGAGCTTCAAGCCTTTGGATTAAATGGCCATTTTGCCATTGAGCAAGGTGGAAGAAGTGCGAATGGACATTATATTAATTTTAATGGTACGGCTGGTATTTGGAGGAAATCGTGTATCGCAGATGCCGGTGGTTGGGAGCACGATACCATTACCGAAGACTTAGATTTAAGTTACCGTGCTCAAATGAAAGGTTGGCAGTTTAAGTATTTAGAAGATGTTATTTCTCCTGCCGAACTTCCGATAACAATGTCAGCGCTTAAAAGTCAACAACATCGCTGGATGAAAGGAGGGGCAGAAGTTTTTATGAAAATGTGGAAACGCTTAGTTAAAAACCCTAATGTTCGTTTTACGGATAAAGTTCATGGTTTAGCGCACTTATTTAATTCAACTGTCTTTGTCTTTATTTTATGTCTTTCCGTGTTAAGTTTATTTGTTTTACATATTAAAGACAGTTTTTCTGACCTTAATTTCGTTATTCAATTTGGATCTTTTTTTATCGTAAGCACCATCTTCTTGGCCTATTATTATTGGTCTTCTTATCGAGATAAAAAAGGAAAAACGGGATCGGATATCGTGCGATTTACTGCCCGATTTTTTCAGTTTTTAACGGTTTCTATGGCCCTATCTCTAAGTAATGCTGTTGCAGTGATTGAGGGTTATTTAGGGATTAAAAGCTCTTTTGTTCGAACACCGAAGTTTAATGTGTCAAAAAAGGAAGAATTTCAAGGAAATAAATATGATAAAAAAAGCCTTTCAATCACCAATATTATGGAGGGTATTCTAATGGTGGTTTTTGGATTTACTGCAATTAACCGAGCCTTATATGGCGATTTTGGTATGGTACCCTTCCACTTAATGTTAACAATAGGTTATGGGGTTATTTTCTTTTCTACGCTAAAGGAACGGAGAACTTAGCAGACAATTATTTCTTTTCTAGTGTGATGGTCAACGATCCGAATTGATAGGCTGACTTTATCTTTTCAAATTGTATAGAAACTTTAAACTTGTCATTTTTTAGGGCATATTGGCCCATGCAAAAAACACTTTCTTCGCTTTCTTTTCCTTTAAAGGTGTAAGAAAATGTCCCCCCTGGATTTTTGTCAAAAAAGTCCTGAAGGATTACCTCCGCTTGAGCATGATTATATGCCCCTTCTTTATCCAATACGTTTAATAAAACGTACTCTTTTCCATAAGAAATAATAGTACTAGCATTTTGGCTATTAAAAGCACTTTCAATTTTTGCGTACGGGACCTCAACCGGAGGGTCAATCATAAGCAATACGATGGTTGTTACAATTAATAAGATTGTTTTCATGGGCAAACGCTTTTGTCAAAAATAATGCCTTTATTGATACACTAGTATTAAATGGTTAATTTTGATTATGAAAATCAGATTGCTTTGCGTCGGTAAAACTAATTTTACATTTCTAAAAGAGGGTGAACAAGAGTATATGAATCGTTTGATGCATTATTGTAATTTTGAAAGATTAGACCTTGCTGATGTAAAAACAGGCGCTTCGTTGTCTCATAATGAATTAAAAAATAAAGAGGGCCAGTTAATTCTTTCAAAAGTTAATCCCACAGATTTTTTAATTTTATTGGATGAAAAGGGGAAATCGTTTAGTTCAATGGATTTTTCTTCCTTTATTGAAAAAAAAGCGATGCATGGCAAAACGCCGATTGTTTTTGTAATTGGAGGAGCATTTGGTTTTTCACCAGAGGTTTATGATCGTGCAAATGAATTAGTTTCATTATCAAAAATGACATTTTCACATCAACTGATACGATTGATATTTTTAGAACAATTATATCGCTCGTTTACGATATTAAAAGGAGAAAAATACCACCATTGCTAGTTAATTTATATTTTACGTCAATTCAACTATTTTGATTTTACCATCAGCTTCCATAATTGAATTTCTTGTTACCTTCTTGTTCTTACTCTTTATTTTCGTTGATGCCTATTTTAAAAAATCGAAAATAGCATCTAACGACTTCAAAGGGGTATTCTATTTGTCACTTTCTTATCGATTATTTTTTTCTCTATTATTTGGTGTTTTTTATTCTTTCTCAGTAGAAGGTGGTGACACAATAGGCTATTGGGAAGGCGCAAATACCTTAAACAACTTGTTCTTCGATTCGCCAATGAATTTTATTGATTGTTTGACATCTGATTCATCTCCGACCAATATGAGCAAACATTTTAATGCAAATACAGGCTTCCCACCAGGGTGGCTTTATCGCGAACAACAAGGCTGGATGATTTGCAAAATCTTCTCTATTTTATCCATAATTACGTTTAAAAGTTATTTTGCAATGTCTTTAATTATTGCCTATCTAACTTTTATGGGTTCTTGGCGATTAATGGAGCTTATTTCTAAATTCAAAACGCACGATAGGGGTAACTTACTATTTGCATTGATGTTCATACCGTCTCTTTGTTTCTGGTGCTCAGGAATATCAAAGGATGCAATCATTTATGTTTGTACTCTTTATATACTAATTAATTTCTTTAAAATCATTAGCGAAAATAAAGTAAGTATAAAAGGTATTTTAGTCATATTTATCCTATCTTATTTTATCTTTCAAACGCGCTCATTTGTGTTATTTTCGATGTTAGCTTCATTATTTATGGCCTTTGGTGCTCGTTTAACTAAAAGATTTGAAACTAGTCCATTCCTAAAATTTGGCTTAAGGATAAGTTACTTCGTTGTTGGGTTCTTTGGCATCTTTATGTTTTTTGGATCTCAAACTGTAGCTGACATTATTGCTGAAGCAGGTATTATCCAGCAGGATTTCGCTACTAATTTATCCTATACCGGAGGTAAATACGATGTGATTTCGACTGACTTGTCACCACTAGGCATACTCAAATCTTTTCCAAGGGGCTTGTTAATTGGTATCTATCGGCCATTTATAACGGAAAGTTTATCCTTTTCCTATATTTGGAATGGATTAGAAAGTATATTGCTTATTTTTCTTACTGGACGTTTCTTTTTAAGTTTTAAAGTTTTAAAAAAAATGAACAAGATTAGAAAAAATGAATTCCTAATGTTTGCGCTCATTTTTGTCCTAATTATTGGTTTTATGGCTGGTTTTACATCGATAATATTTGGAGTATTAGTGCGTATTAGGGCTATCCTCCTGCCATTCGTATTTCTCATATTGACAGTTAAGGCTGACCAAGAACCTACGAAATTAACGGAAGTAAAAAGTATTTAATATGTGTGGAATAAATGGTTTTTTAGATTTTAATAAGCAAGCTACTCGTGAGGATTTATCTGCGATGAACAAGGTGTTAATGCATCGAGGTCCAGATGGAAAAGGAAGTGAAATTTTCGAGAAGGAAAAATTCACAATAGGACTCGGTCATCGTAGGCTTTCTGTTATTGATTTATCTAATGCGGGGGAACAACCTATGTTGTTTGAGGAATTTGCCATTTCATATAATGGAGAA
>OFRA01000471.1_pt1 | contig 10611 bp, 12 predicted proteins | sample 1543001 | NCBI WGS metagenome assembly OFRA01 (sample SAMN07774221, study PRJEB24372) | wastewater metagenome | isolation source: Lake Maggiore Verbania | place: Italy: Verbania | collected 2015-12 | reverse complement strand
CAGAGCTTTACAAATGGGAAGCTTAAAGCCTCAGATGTAGCATCCTTTGATTTTGGAGCATCGCTATCATATGATGGTGATGTCTCAATCAGCCAGAGCAATGTGCATTATCTATACAGTGGCTTTACAAGCAAGTGGAAGCCATATTCAAGCACAAAGGCTCCTACAGAGCCGGGCAGATATGTAGTCACAGTAGTTACAATTGGTGGCAATTATCAGGCAGCTCCTATTACTAGAAGCTTTCAGATCGTAAAATAACTAAAATCCGCTATACTTTAAAACAAAGTATAGCGGATTTTTTTGATAAATTTATGGAATCTATTTTTCAAGAATACCTGGAAAGGAGCATTAAAACTTATCTTCGTGGCGACAGCGGATTCTCTTCCCAAAACTTTATGAAACCTGTGAGAGTAATGGCTGTTTCCATTGAGTTGCGTGTCTGCAACGTGGATGCCTCGCCAACAAACTTCGTGCAAACTTGTCTTACCAATAGAGCTGCTTCGGTAACAATTCTCATTGTTGAGATTCTTGTGTAGTCCGAAGTTGCTGCTGCCATTGTTAAACCCTCAACAAAAGTAGGAACCTTATTGAAATTCAATGCAATAAAGTTTACACCGAGTTCAGAAAGACCGTTCTGGTGTGTTCTTGTTGGGTTGTATCTTAGAGCTGCAACATTGTAGGCAGTTTTGTTAACTGGTGAAGTGAACGAAGACATTCTGCTAATTGCCGCTGCAAATGTGGTTGCACCATTAGTGTAACCCCACGCTTCTGGATAATTAACTGGCTTGAGCTCTGTGGCAATAACCACAACGTGTCTTCCGATCTCCTTGAATAGACCGTCTCCATTTGTTCCAAACTCCGTAACTGCGTCTCTGCTAATTAAGTTAGCAGGACCAGCTGCTGAGTTGTAAATGTGTGAAGAAACTTGTGCTGGAGTCATGAATTGTGAAGTTCCAACAAATGACTTTATGCCCATGATTGCGAAACATGCGTGTGAGTTCTCGGAAATTTGCTTTACTTTGTAAGCTACTTTTCCTGCCCAGCTATTTGCAGATGCTGCGTTATTTGCATAAAAGCCATACTCTTCGTCATTACCTGGAGTTGCTGGACTTTCCCACTCGCTTGAGTGAGTTCCGCGACCCCATGGAACAATAATGTCTGGCTGTGCAGATTCTGCTGATTCAAATGCTGCATCAAAGACGTTTCCGCCGCCTGCTGCTGCATATGTCACGCTGGTGATTGAACCAGTAGTATGATTGAAAACTGAGTCTGCTGGAAGTGCAACGATATAAACCCTATTGGCTCCACCTGCTACAAGTTCAAAATATCCTCTATGGATTTGTGAATTTTCGCCAAATGCCGTGATAACGTCTTGTTCGCCAGTAGCTTCTACAACGTCAAGATCTTGAACGTTGCCCGTGGTACTGACGGTTGATCTTTTAGCAATCAAAACAATTCTCGGACCAACAGGAATATCCTGTCTAGAGATGCTATAAAATCTATCTTTAATTATTGTTCTTACACCTGGTAAAGCCATTGTACTTAAACCTCCGCTTGCAGCATTTGTGTTTTTATTTCATTGATATAGTAATGGTGGGTGGTTAAAAACAAACTACATAAATACTATGAATTTGGAGTAGCGCTCTGATTTAAGTCAATTATGTTAAGAGACGTCCCATCAAAAGATGGGGTAGAGCCATTATAATACTGGTCCCATAGCTCTTTTTCGTAGGCCATATATCTTCTGACATCTACGCAAATCTCTTCAATTTTCTGGACTTCCATAGCAAAGAGCTTTTCCGTGGTCAGCATGTAGCTTACGGTTCTTTTGTTGATGTCTGCGGAGCCTCTATTTTCCTCAGAATCAGACATTCTTCTGGCGTAAACCAATTCTGAGGCTCCCAGTCTTTTAAAAACTGGAGTGTATTCCAACATAAAGTCTTCAAAAGCTTCTATTATTTGATCAGCCACTTCTGGACCAGAAGACCTACCTACGCTGCCCTTTAATTGGGCTCCTTCAGTAGTTTCCGTAATGACGCTAAAACTAACTATGTTTTGAAATCTTTGTCCAAAAATAGCAATATCATTGCTTGGGGCCATTCTTGTTCTTGGCTTGGGCTCAGAAGAATGAGTTCTTCTTAACTCTAGCCCATAAATTATAACTGGGTATTCAGCGTAGTCGCCTGACTGTGTAGGCTTTATTTTTATTGATGGATAGGCATTTTCCCAAAGTGCTTTAACAGCTGTTATAAATTCTAGGTATGTTAGATTGCCTTGAGCTTGTAGCGGAGCTCCAAACATTCTATTGTAATCAATTTCATTAATGTGTGAAGATGGAAATCTAATTTGGTTTTGTGCCATTATACACCTCTGCCTGTTGCTATGTTAAAGGATATCTGTCTTAGTGTTCTAGATGATTTTAGCGTTATGTTAAAATATATTTTACCCTTAACGGTTTTGTCTGCATAAGATTCTAATTGATAATCTCTTATAATATCGTTAGTTTTTAAGAAGGAAAGAAGTGCTTCTACTTTTGCGCTTAGTTTAGAGTAAGCAAATTTTCCTATTGAATTTTTGCTTATTGATTGGACTTCTTCGATAACCATTGCTGCTAATCTAACGTTCGAAGCATCTTTGAAAGATTCACTTATTGACTGTGTATAGTCACTACTCAGATAAACGTCATATGGTCCACCAAATTTTCTTGATCTTCCACCTCTTGTAAGCGCGTTAATTCCCCTTGCATTAAGTCTCTTAACTTCATCAGTGGATAAATCAACGCCAAATATTGATAAGGCTGCGGGTATTCTTTTTTTACTTAAACCAATGTTTACCTGTGTGGAGCTAATCATGCCAGCTACTGCAGCTGCTGCAGATCCTGCGTAACTTTTTTGAATCTGTTTGTGATTAAAAATCATTTCTCCATAAACTAAAATAACATGTTTGCCAGTATCTTTATAAATAATTCCAGCTAAATCAACTGTTGATTCAATTTCAAAATCTTTAACTAACAAACTTGCCGTGTCAGCGGCATTAATTCCATCTGTTCTGGAACCAATTATTCCTATTGTTATTTCTCCACAACTAGCCTGTACAGCGTTGCAGTAGTTAGCAAGTTGTTTAACAAAATTAACTGTTCCAGTATCTATTATAGAAGTTTCTAAAGGAACAACAATATCAAAAAAATCATACTCTTTCAACATGTTGTAACACTCAGCAAGTCTGTTATAGTAAAGTTGATAAAAAGTAGCAGTAGTATTAACGGCGTCTATAAACTTTGCTGTATTTCTTTCTGAAACTTTTTCTACATATTCACTCATGTATCCCGCAGACATTATGTATATATCTCTTGCTCCACAACTATAGGCGTCAAACATACCTCTAAGAAGCGGTGAATTAAAATCAGCTCTTAATAGATTTATACCATCTTGAATTGAACTTATCTTTTGTATACCATAAGGTTCCATAGCATCGGTGTGGCCTATCAGCAGTATGTTATTTGTATAAAATTGGCCAATTTGTCTATACTTTGATCGGTTATTTACTGCAATTGTTTTTTCGGTTAATGAGTAATTATCAAAAGAAACATCAACTGTTCCCTTAGTTTGTAGAGCTGTTTCTTTTGTGTCAAGTGCGCCACCGGCCATAGCAGTAATTGCAACAGTGTATTCTCCGTCAAAAATATTTAAAGGGATCTTCATATAAAGAGTATATGAACCTTCTGAATTTCTTTCTACGTAGGTTCCATTTTCAAATCTTTGAATTGTATTTGGACTTGCTGCTAGTGCTTGTGTAATGTTATACGTGTATGGTCCAAGTATTGATGCACCAGCGCTGTTGGAGCCTCTTGTTAAAAAAATGGTTATATTCGTAGTTGGATCTACGTACTCATAACCATCTCTATATACAAATGGTATTTCTATTATTTGACCAGGCGATGTTACAAGCATAGTTTAACTCATCGGACTTTCTTTTGTAGCTCCAACTGTCCAGAACTCAATCTTTCCATTTTTTCCTCTAACTGGATAGCACTCTTCAATCACGTATAAGATTTGATTTTCTAAACCAGAAGAAATTTCTTCGTATATTCTATCGCCTGATTTTGGGTTGATTGCAGGTGCAAAGTAATAAATTCTGTCAGAGTTAATTATAACACCTTCTGTGGTCTCTTCTTTGGTGGAGGCCAGATATCTTGATGCCGCAGTTATATGTCTTGTTGTGACTTTTTCAAATCTATCAGAGTATACTCCATCATCGGAGAGTCTTCTTTGGATCAGAACGTCATGACCCCATTCTCTTAATATCTTTTGAAAAGCTTTTGCGGTATTAATCATACTGTCTTAGTCTTCTATCAACTAGTGTATCATCTTGTGTAATGTATGAACTTCCAACAGAGTACATATCTTTGCTAGTCAGATAGATTCTCTTGCCGGTACCTGGATCTCTTTCCGTAAGTGAGATTTTTTTATCTGGTATACCCTTTGGAAGGACACCTTTCATTGATACCTTCTTGGCGATAACTTCCCTTCTTAAAGAAGCGGCTATCTGACACCAAGTAGTTGCGTTTGATCTTGTAGCAATTTGTCTTGGTGCAGATCTGTTTACCACTTCTAGATCACCAAGCTTTAGAGAAAGCTCATCATCTCCACCAAATCCATATGTCCTACTAAGGTCACATGCTGCGGCGGCTTTTATATATTCTAAGACTACAAATGGAAGAGTCAGTGGATCTACATCATCTTTTAATTTATACATCTCTTTTATCTCTAGGGAGTGATGATAAATCATTTCTCCAATTTCTATTAAAGAAGCTTCTGGAAATATTGGCAGTAGTTCTTCTGGGTCTAGATAAAGTGGCAAAACATCTGGGGCAAATAGTATTGTTTCGTCTGCCCTCAATGTAATTGTTGGCTTGTAATCAGTAACGTTATTGTTGGCGTATATGTTTGTCTGAGATGTTATGGTTTTTGGCGGACTGCTGCTTGTGGTACCGGTAAAAGTCACGGAATATGCTCCAGCTACAGTTGGGACAAATGGATAATACCATTCAGAAGCTGATGTCGAGGTTGCATTAGCGTTATTGACAATTGGCGTTTCATTTATGTCAACAATAGTTACTTTAACAGTAGCCATAGTGGCATCAACTTGATTGCCGCTAGAATCCTGATCTAAAAACTTTACTTTTATTCTGACAGTATCGTTCACCAAAACATTGTTTAATGCCATATTAACTCCAATTTATCGATATATTTAATAGTACTGACTTAAGCAGTTAATGTAATCTGTCCCTGGCCAGTTGTGCTTGCCCCTACTAGGCCATCGATGGATATCTCTGCCTCTCCAGTTATGCCTATCACACTAGTAGCTAAGAGAGCGTCTACCTGGTCTGCATTGGCCTCTATGCTTATTATGCCTTCTGGGCTAACATTTACACTAATAACGGCTATAGTTGTAAGATTTGAATAATCTTGATTTGAAACAAAGAAAAAATTTATACCATTAACAATAATTGGGTTTTCTATACCCGCTACATAAATGTACAGATCACCGTTATAGGTAGTATTAGCTTGGTTGTACGCAATGGATTCATTATAAAGCATTTTAAACCCTTTAGGATCAGACAGGGTTATAGTAACTACTAAATCAGTATTCTAATCCAGCATCTTTGCGTAGGTTTGGCATCCAGATTCTTGAGTCTCCCTCAAAGTGATGTTCAGGCGTCCCATAAAGAAAAGAGCCAAGGTATGCTATTCTAAGACCCTTGGTAACGGGCGCAACCTCGTGAGTGCCTATGAAGTTGGTTGGGTAGATGACCGCAGAACCAGTCTTTGGCTTGTGCGTGTGCTTAGCGTGTCTATGAGTAATCTCTCCACCTAGGAAATTATAATCATTAAGCTCTTCAGGATTATCTACCGAATCATTTAAATAAATATTGACACTTACTTTACTGTGCTTTGGATATTCACTAGCGGGAGCCTTACCAAATTCGTGAGGTATTTGATCGTCGCAGTGAGGTCCTATATTCTGCCCCTTTTCGTATGTAGCAATGTGCCCCATACCTCTCCACCAGCATACCGTAGAGGCATCAGGATAGTGTTTGCAGTACTCAACTAAGATCCTATACATTAGGTCTTCTAGATCGGCTATAAATTGACTCTGTTCTGGTGTAACGTCTCTATTTGGACTCCATTTTAATAATGGATCTATAAATCTACTAGGTGCTAATACTACGCCATCAGGATCAAATTTAAAACCAGTTCTATTTATTGCGTATCGTTTACCATCTTCTTCAATATAAGTAAAGGTTTCTTCTTCGACCTCTCTTAGATAGTTGATATAATCAAAAAGAAATTTTTGGTCTACATCAATACAATCTTTTACTACACATAGTCCACTACCAACATCAGTCATGTTTATTTTTGTATCTAACATATCAGCTACCGTAACTCGAAACAGTTATTCTATACTGTTCTGAAAATTTATCATATCCCCTATTAAGCAAATGGGTTTGATAATCCTTTACAAACGTTGGCATGTACACGTTAGTCGAGAATTGTGCTATTTCTGGATTTTTTAGTGGATCTTCTACGCTCTCTTTAACTTCTATATTTGGAGTTCCTTGACTGTACCATCCTAAATAAGAAAATCTTAAACCCTTTTCTACAACTTTTACTTCATGACCAGCTGTATAGGATGCTGGGAAAAATATAATATCTCCCTTTTTTGGTTTGTGTGTTATGTTTAAGTAGTTAAAGTAGTGGTCACCACCCATGAAATTTTTTCCATTCAATTCATCTTCACTCTCAACTGAGTCATTAAAATAAATTAAAGCAGTCACAGTACTGCGCATTGCTAATTGGTCATTGGGAGTCCAAACATCATATATGTAATCGGTGCTGATATCTGAATGGGATCCAAGATATGCTCCTTCTTTATAAGATACAATGTGACCTTTTACTTTCCACCATATACACTTAAATGCAAGTGGATAGCATTCTAAATATTTAAATAAATATTCGTCTCTGGCGGATTCTAAACCATTTAAGAATTCTATCACTTCTTTTCTTGGATCCTGGTGTGCTGCAGATCCTCTACCTGGCATTCCGTCTATGCTGTCTTTGCCAAAAAAGTATCCGCTTCTATTTACGTATATCTCTTCCCCGGTCTCTGGGTCAATCCCAGGAGTATACATGGCTGCTTTTTCTCTAGCCACAATTTCACTGCAAAGATCAAAACAGTAGTCTGCATCAAAGTCTATTGCAGACCTAAATAAAACTACTCCACCGCCAAGATCTTCACTCTCTGCATCTTTATTCAAAACAAAATTATTCATCGCGCATATCCTTTACCGTGTTAGCACTATTGTACACCCTATGCGTTGCTCGTAGCAACTCATTAATTTTTTCTGGGTCTACATCTTTATAATTTTTATTAACAAACTCTACATAGTCTTTAACTATATTCGGCATCCATATTTGACCCTGAGAACCAACTGGAATTTCACCATGAGTTATGTTAATTCCTCTTTCTAGGTGGGGAGAACCTTGAGAAAAATAACCTATGTAGGCGTACCTATTTCCATCCGTACATGGATAGACTTCATGCGAACCTAGATAGTTAGACGGGAACATTAACATATCACCAGTTTTTGGCTTATACTTTATACCTGCATAAGGAAATTCTATTTCCCCACCTAGGTATTCATATTTTTTAATATCGTCAATTGTTTCAACTGAATCATTGAAATATATAATCATGCCCATAACACTTCTAGTTGCCACTTGTAAGTCTGGTTCAAAGCCGGGTTGATAGTTTACATCATTATCACTATGCAGGCCCATTGCACTTTCCGGTCCATAGGCCAGTATGTGGCCTTGCGTTCTCCACCACAGGCTTGTTAAGATCATCGGAAAAACTGTCGTATAACTTAATGCACCTTGGTAAAAAGATTTTTCGCAGCCTTCAAAGAAATCAATGATTTGCTTATTGGTATTCTCATCCACAAAGTTCATAATATGACTTGAACTCTTATATATGTCCTCGATAATGTATCTATGTCCACTTCTATTTATGGCATAGATGGGCTGATTATCATCGTCGTAGACTATTGTGTAATCTTCTTTTATTGCTTTTTCTTTTAAAGATGCAATATATGGAAGTATAATATCTTGATCTACCTTAACGGCATTTCTAAAAAGAACTATACCAGAACCAAGGTGCTCTGGCATCAACATTGTATCCACCTTATACGGCTACTGGATCAGTTCCACACGGACCTTCTGGAAGGCCAGCGTCAGAGTTATTTGCAACTGCAACTTCCTCTTTAACCTCTACGGCTTCATGGGTACTACTATATTGGGCAACATTTCTACCTTGATAAACTGGATTCCAACCAAGTTCTACTTTATACTTTTCTGGATTAGAATAAATTGAATGTGGAGACTTGCAATATAATTCATAATCATCATAGATATTATTAAGCCATACTGCGGGACACCATTCAAAACTTTTATCTGGTTCACTAATAACCACATTGGCTGGGACGTCATCGCCACCTTGACCAAAAAATGATAGATAAGAATATCGTACACCCTTACCCATTCTTGCTACATCATGAGACGCAACAAAATTTGTTGGGAAGAATATGATATCTCCCTTTTGGGGCTTATATGAAACGCCCAAGTGTACAAAGCGAAGATATCCACCAGTAAAATTCTTTCCGTTTAATTCTTCTTCAGAATCAACGCAATCGTTTAAGTATAGTAATGATCCGCATGTTTGTCTTGATGCAACCATGCCTCTTGGCATATATCTTACGCCACCGGTTACCTTATAATTGGTATCGTTATCAGCGTGACAACCTAGGATTCCACCATCTCCATATCTTAAAATATGACCCCTATTTTTCCACCAAATACTACCAATCATCAATGGATAATTGTCGATATACTTAATCAAGCACTTATAGTTTTGCTCTTCAAGATAGAGAAAAAAGTTTTTAACTTCATCTGGAGTTTCATCGGTGACAGGATGCAAAAGTCTTACTGGAGCTGCTGGGACATCTTCAAGCCTATATCTAAAACCATCTTCATTGATACCATATTCCACGCCGTCTTCTCCGGTAATATAATTCCATCTAGTTTCATGCGCTTTTTGTGCTTTAGAATCTATATACTCTAATATTAATTTTTGATCTATGTTAAAAGCATTTCTAAAAACTATAACTCCTGGAGCTAATATCTCCATTTCTATTTCAGATATCTCCTTAAGAGTATCGTGAGATATAGTTGGGGTAACTGGAAAAGGTGTACTATTTATATTTGGATCAGTTGATTGATTATTCATAATTACCCTAACATCTCATCAATAGCTTCTCTAATTGTCCATCCAGCACCCATAACTCTTGGTACTTCATCTAACGGCATATCTTGCCAGTTAAATCTAGCAACCATAATACCGTCTCTACTAACTAGAAATTTTTCATACCCATGAGAAATTCTAGCAATTGCTTGTCCAGCTAGATTCTGATTGTCTACAGCTTTGTCACTTTGATCAGCAGTAAAGTCGGAGTAGTTTCTTTTCTCGTTACCCTTCAATGCTGAGAATACAGGATGTTCGTTTTTGCCATTGACATCTGCTTTTTCAAAAAATGGAAAAGTCACAAAAGGATAATGCTCCTTAACAAAAGGGATTATCTCTTCATTGGTTCCTGGTTCCATCTGAGCAAATTGGTTATTGGGAAATGCCAATACGGAAAACCCTCTATCTTTAAATTCATCATGCACTTGTTGTAGCTGCCACAACTGACGCGATGTTCTAGCGTAGGACCACAACTTAGAACACTTGGGCTCATATCCACCAGCTTTTGTGGAAACGTTTACGATTAAAGTAAGTTTACCCCTAAATGTAGATAGATAGTTTTCTTGACCATCTATTGATGTAGCTTCTATATCATAGATCGACATTTTTTTTACCTATGATGGGAAGTTTTGTATACTGATCTATTTCTAATGTGCCTTGAAATTTGTCATCAATTACCTTTACGCTTACGGTAAGAGTGGCTTTGATTGGGGTATTCACGGTTACACAAAATGTAATTGTATCACCTGATACAATGCAATTGTCAAAATCTATAGAACCTCTTTCCCCGGTAATTGTCCCCGAAACAAATGGTTCAATTGATTTAATGTTAACATTACTAATATTAATCCCAAATGGGGTAGGTACAGAAACTTGCCAAGTTCCAATTATGTTTGAAAGAATTTTATCCATGTTCTAAGTATACCACAAAAAATTTAAATAGGACGTATTTTTATTGCTCATAATGATATTCCCCAGTCGACAATGCTTGCGGAGGATAATCTGCATGCCAAATATTTATTCCAAAAATAGTTTTAAAACCATCAATAATAGGTGTTGTATTATGAAGTTGATGACCGCCATCAAAAATGATCAATCGATTTGCTTTACAAGCTATTCTTTCTCTTTCCTCAGGAGGGCTTGTATGTTCATTAATAGTCCCCCATTCTAATGCGTCAGGAGTATTATCTTCCATCTTAAATTTATGTATTTCTAAAAATCCACCAGTAAAATCTTGATTAAGATGAGGAT
>OFRA01000469.1_pt1 | contig 10626 bp, 12 predicted proteins | sample 1543001 | NCBI WGS metagenome assembly OFRA01 (sample SAMN07774221, study PRJEB24372) | wastewater metagenome | isolation source: Lake Maggiore Verbania | place: Italy: Verbania | collected 2015-12 | reverse complement strand
ATTAAACATTACTTAATTCGCAAGCCCTTTCGGCTTCAAGGAACTTTTCCTGAAAAGTTAAGTCATTATCATTGAGTTATGTTTTTGGTAGATAAAAATTATAGCTCATGTATAATTCGCGCAAATCGTGATTTATACACGATTCATGTGTGTCACGATTGTTACAGTTTGATACACATTTTATTTAATTTAATATTTAAGGAAATTACATGTCAAAGTTATTCGCTTCATTAGTTGCAGGTTTATTCGCACTTTCATTAAATGCTTTTGCTGCTGACGCTGCTGCTGATGCTAAAGCTCCAGCTGCTAAAGCTCCAGCTGCTAAAGCTGACAAAAAAGCTGCTCCAGCTGCTAAACCAGCTGCTGATGCTAAAGCTGCTCCAGCTGCTGATGCTAAAGCTGCTAAGTAATTTGCTTATCAGTACTAAAGAAAAAGGCGCTTTTAGCGCCTTTTTTTATGCCTGTTTATTTTTTTACAGGTGCTGCAAACGTAAAAGCATCCGAATAAAACTCATCCTCCGGCAGCCCTGCTTTAATAAATGCCTTATGTGCAACTTCTACCATCTGAGGAGCGCCACAACAGTACAATTGATAGTCATTTAAATTTACAAAATCTTTTAATACAGCTTCATGCACTAATCCATTGCGCCCATGCCAAGCATCTTCTTGAAGCGATTCAGACAATACAGGAATGTATTCAATATGCGAAAATTCATTTGCCCATTTTTTGCATAATGAATCCATATATAAATCTTCCAGAACGCGAGCACCACGATAAAGCTTGATGGGTCTCTGCATGCCTTTTTGAATAGACTCTTCGATCATGCCCTTAATCGGTGCAAAGCCCGTTCCGCCAGCTACAAAAATAATAGTTTTTTCAGAATCTTCGCGTAAGTAAAAATTCCCGAAAGGTCCTTCTACACGAAGAATAGATTTTTCTTTCATTTCTTTAAATACATATTCTGTAAATTCGCCACCTGGGATCAGTCTTAGGTGAATTTCAAGCAGGGAAGACTCGTGAGAAGGACTCGCAATAGAAAAAGCGCGTCTTTTCCCATCTTTGAGTAAAAATTCTAAATATTGGCCAGCCACAAATTGAAGTTTGTCTGTACTCGGCAGCTTTAACTTCATAAGCATCACATCATGTGTAAGAGCCTCTAATGATTCAACGCGTACCGGAAAAATTTTAGGTCTAATATTATTAGTAATCGCTAATTCCTTTATTTCGATGGTTAAATTTTCTAAAGCGATGGCTCTACAAAATAATGTCATACCATTTTTAATTTCATCTTCTGAAATCACGGATGATTGATAATCTTCTAAATGTACTTTTCCTTCAACCACTTTACCTTTGCATGCGCCGCATGCTCCATTGCGACAACCATAAGGTAGATGAATCCCTTCATCTATGGCGGCCTCTACAATGGTTTGACTTCCTTTAGCTTGAAAGACATGGCCACTTGGTAAAAGTTTTATGGTGTAACTCATTATTTTAAAAGCTCATCATCGCGACGATACTCACCTTCGATCACATCTTCTTCTGATGGATTAATATTTTGAGAAGCGTTATTTTTAATAGGAATAAGCAACAATATGACCGCAAAGAGATCTGTAATTACGCCGGGAATAATAAATAAGAGACCTACAAATAAATTACGAGCACTTCCAATCATGACTTTAATTGGGTTGCCACCTTGGCCCATTGCTCCCATAAACTTTGCAAAAACTAATTGTTTTTCTTCTTTAATTAACCGCCAACCAAGATAACTGACTAAAACCATATAAAGAAAAAACCACCAGCCATAAAGAGTGCTTAATTTAAAAATGCCCCATATCTCAATGACTGGGAAGGACAATAAAAGAATAGTAAAAAGTAATCGCATTGGGTTATTCTATGAATCTAGTTAGAATTATATGTAATAAATGATCGTTGTGCTTAAGAGCTTGTTTGAATAATACTTAAGGAACGATTTTGTAACAAATTAACTCTAACCGACTTATTTCTTATTAATTAAAGGTCGTTATTCATGTTTAGCCGTATTTTTTCTTTACCAAAAAAAATAACAATCTTATTTGGTTTATTTTTTATCGGCTTACTCATCAACAGCGCAAATGCTAATGACTCTTTAATCTTAAAAGATAAAAATGCATTCTTACCGCCTGACGAAGCTTTTCAATTAACAATTAAGAAAAATCCTCAATCTATCGAGGCAGCCTTCTTTATTGCTAAAGACTATTATCTTTATCGTAATAAATTAAGAGTTGAATTTGATCATATTGTTCAAAAACAAATGCTTTTGCCGACAGCTGAAATTAAAACAGACCCACACTTCGGAAAAACAGAAATTTATCATGACACTTTAGATGTATCTATTCCATATGACCCAACTCATCCACCAAAAGAGATAAGCCTGACTTATCAAGGATGCAGCCAAAAAGGTCTTTGTTATGCTCCCATTACAAAAGCATTTAAATTCGATAACATTCAAAACAAAAACTTAAACGCGGTCAGCTCTAATTCTGAAGTTGATACGATGCAATTTTTACTTCAGTCACAACACATTGGTCTTATCTTATTGGGATTCTTTATTGCAGGGCTTTTGCTTTCTTTAACGCCCTGTGTGCTTCCCATGATTCCTATTTTATCAAGTATTATTTTTGCATCACATAAGCGCCCCTCTCATCAAACACGCTTAAAAGATTTTTTTCTGTCCTTGAGTTATGTGGGTGGCGTTTCTTTTACTTACACCTTGATAGGTATTTTTGCAGGATTATCAGGTAATTTAATTACGTCAAGCATTCAAAGTCCCTTGCTCATGATTATCCTTGGCATTGTTTTTATTCTTTTAGCTCTTTCTATGTTTGATTTATATGCTCTTAAATTACCTCACTTCGTTGAAAATTTTATTGCAACATCTATCCTTCGCGTAGAAGGGGGTAGGTATCTTAATGTATTTATTATCGGAATGATTTCATCGCTTGTATTGAGCCCCTGCATTGCACCTCCTCTGGCAGGAGCAATTATCTATATCAATCAATCAAGAGATTTTGTCTTAGGCGGCTTAGCTTTATTTACACTTTCTATTGGCATGAGCATACCGCTTCTTCTCATTGGTATTTTTTCTGATCAATGGCTGCCTAAGCGTGGTCATTGGATGATTATTATTAAAGAGCTGATTGGCTTTATATTAATTGCCATGGGCCTATTTATCATGAGCCCGCTTTTCCCTGAAAATACCGATCAAATTGCTTACAGCGCTTTATTGCTCGCACTCTCAATTTATTTATTTTTTGCAGTTCGTCGCTTCAAATATAAATCGATGTCTTGGGTTCATCTACTGGCCTTTGTAACACTTATTGCTTCGATTTTACTTTTTGGACTAACACTTCAAAAAATGAATATATCTGATGATGAGAACATTTCTATTACCACGAAACCTAATCACGTTTCTGTTTTACCTTTTAAGCAAATTCAAAGTCTCGATGATTTATCTCGCGAACTTAATCAGCGCGATAACAAAATGATCATGCTCGATTTTTATGCGGACTGGTGTGTATCTTGTAAAGAATACGAAAAACTTACTTTCAATAACTCAAAGGTCAAAGAATATCTTAATGAATATAGCTTGCTTCAAGTTGACGTCACTCAAAATACTACTCAACATAAAGCCCTATTAAAACATTTCAATCTTTACGGCCCGCCAGCCATATTATTTTTTGATAAGCAGCATAACGAATTACGAACTTTTAGAATTGTAGGCTTCAAGAATGCATCCCAAATGCTAGATCACCTTAAAACGCTCCAACATGAAAATCAATAAAACCAAACTTCATTTAGCCATCTATTTGGTTGCTATTATTTTTTTAGGTTTTTCTTTTGCTCGCATTTTTTTAATGCCGTCTGAGAAAAACGCTCCTTCGACTGCCCCCCTATATTCATCCATAATTAATGACCCTGATGGCAAGCCTCAAAGCCTCAAACAATTTCAGGATAAAACTATTGTGCTTAATTTTTGGGCAACTTGGTGCGAGCCTTGTCGTGAAGAAATGCCTGAATTATCTAAAGTCTATGCTGAGAATAAATCTAAAAACCTTGTGGTAGTTGGCATTGCGATTGATGAGGAAAAAGCCGTGCAATCCTATCTTAAAAAGACCAAAGTAACTTATCCTATATTTGTAGATGAAGATAAAGGGGTGATTTTGAGTAAAAATTTAGGGAACAATGAGGGTATTTTGCCTTATACTGTAATCATCAGTTCAGACGGTAACATCCAGAAAACGATTCTCGGTCGCGTACATAAAGACCAATTGGATGCCATACTCAAGCCTTTATTGCAACCCTCTAAAAGCCTTTAATTTTCCTTAATTTCGTCTAATTTGTAGACAAAAAACGTTATTTTCGGCAAAATTAACTTCCATAGATTCAAGAAAAACGTAACACATGGCAACAAAATCAATCTTAGTTTTGCACGGGCCCAACCTAAACCTTCTGGGTGAGCGTGAGCCTCAGCACTACGGCAAACAGACCTTAGAAGACATCGATCAAGCGTTAAAAACCATAGCATCAACGAAGTCAATTAAGCTTGAAACGATGCAAAGCAATAGCGAAGGAGACTTGGTAAACAAAATACAGTCGCTTCACAATGACAAAGTTGATTTTCTAATTATTAATCCGGCAGCTTATACCCACACATCTGTTGCAATGCGTGATGCGCTCTCGGCCGTCAAAGTGCCATTTATTGAAGTTCATTTATCTAATGTATATGCAAGGGAGCCTTTTAGGCATCACTCCTATTTTTCTGATATCGCAGTCGCGGTGATTAGCGGCCTAGGTGCGGATGGTTATATAGCAGCCCTTAATTTTGCAATTAACGCTTAAAGTTTTAAAAAGAGGTCATTATGGATTTACGCAAACTTAAAAAATTAATCGATTTAGTAGAAGAGTCTGGTATCGCCGAACTTGAACTCACCGAAGGTGAAGAAAAAGTAAAAATCAGCCGGCAACTTATGAACCAAGCGACACCTATGACACACTATATACAAGCGCCTCAACAAATGAGCCATCAGCCTCAAATGTCTGCTCCATCAGAAGGAGCCACTTCAGAAACTAAACCTGTTGCAGAAAAAATAGATGGTCATGCAGTGAATTCGCCTATGGTGGGAACATTCTATCGCTCGCCTTCGCCTGATGCGAAAGTTTTTGTCGATGTAGGATCTAAAGTTACTAAAGGTGACACTCTTTGTATCATTGAGGCTATGAAATTACTTAATGAAATTGAGGCTGATGCTACTGGCACGATTAAAAAGATTTTGGTTGAAAATGGCCAGCCCGTCGAATACGGCGAAACTCTCTTTATTATTGGCTAACTTATTTTATGTTTGAAAAAATACTGATCGCTAATCGCGGCGAAATAGCACTGAGAGTATTGCGCGCATGTCGCGAGCTTGGCATTAAAACAGTGACCGTCCATTCCGAAGCAGACCGAGATGCAAAATACGTCAAATTGTCTGATGAATCAGTATGTATTGGTCCAGCACCCTCTGCGCAAAGTTATTTAAATATCCCGGCTGTCATTAGCGCTGCAGAAGTTACAGATGCAGAGGCCGTTCACCCTGGCTGTGGCTTTTTGTCGGAGAACGCAGACTTTGCTGAGCGCGTTCAACAAAGTGGTTTTGTATTTATAGGTCCCCGTCCAGAAACGATTCGCCTCATGGGCGACAAGGTTAGCGCAAAACACGCCATGAAAGAAGCGGGGGTACCCTGTGTTCCAGGATCTGAAGGTGCGCTTCCTGATGAGCCCAAAGAAATCATTGCTATTGCTAAAAAAATTGGTTACCCCATTATTATTAAGGCTGCTGGTGGTGGTGGTGGGAGAGGCATGCGCGTAGTGCACACTGAGGCTGCTTTAATTACTTCAGTCAATATGACCAAACAGGAAGCACAATCTGCTTTTGGCAACCCCGTTGTATATATGGAAAAGTATTTAGAAAAACCTCGCCATGTTGAATTTCAGATACTTTCTGATGAGCATGGTAATGCTGTATATCTCGGTGAGCGCGATTGCTCGCTTCAGCGTCGTCATCAAAAAATTATTGAAGAAGCCCCCGCGCCTGGTTTATCACAAAAAATTCGTGAAAAAATTGGTGAGCGTTGCGCGGAAGCATGCCGAAAAATTAATTATCGTGGTGCAGGTACTTTCGAATTCTTATATGAAAACAATGAATTTTATTTCATTGAAATGAATACACGATTACAAGTTGAACATCCTGTTACAGAATTTATAACTGGTATTGATATTGTTCAACAACAAATCAAGATTGCTTGCGGTGAAAAATTACCTTTTAAACAAAAAGATATTATCTTTAAAGGGCATGCAATTGAATGTCGAATTAATGCTGAAGAACCTTATACCTTTTTACCGTCGCCTGGAAAAGTCACTACGTTTCATATGCCTGGAGGCCCGGGCGTTCGAGTAGATACTCATACCTACGCAGGTTACACCGTGCCTTCGAATTATGACTCCATGATTGGTAAGTTAATTACTTATGGTGACACACGCGATCAAGCTATTGCGCGAATGCGCGTTGCTTTATCTGAAATGGTAGTCGAAGGCATTAAAACAAATATTCCGTTACACAAAGACCTCATGGCTGATCTTGCATTTAATAATGGTGGTGTCAGCATTCATTATTTAGAAAAAAAACTCGGCATACAAAAAAAATAAATGGCCGCTTGGATTAATCTTAAAATCCGAGCAAGTGCAGACTATGCAAATATCATGAGTGATGCTTTAATCGAACTCGGCGCACTTTCCTGCGCTATCGAAGACTCTTATCTTAATAGCGAAAATGAAGAAGCGCTTTTTGGTGAGCCCAATATTCCAAGCAATACAATATGGCAACACAATACAGTTGAATCTCTTTTTGATGCGGCCGTATCTATCGACACCATCATCAATGAACTGAAAACTATTACTGGTTTACCTCATATTGATTACACGCTTGATACTGTGGAAGAACAAAATTGGGTTGCTTTGACTCAATCACAATTTGAACCCATCAGTGTTTTTGATAAGCTTTGGATCGTACCAAGTTGGCATACTTCACCCAATCCTGATGCCATCAATATTATCTTAGATCCTGGGTTAGCGTTTGGTACAGGAAGTCACCCTACAACACACTTATGCTTAGAGTGGCTTATTAAAGAAGTGAATATTAATGATCGTGTTTTAGATTACGGATGTGGTTCAGGTATTTTGTCTATTGCAGCAAAAAAATGTGGTGCAAAAGAAGTAATAGGTGTTGATATTGATCCTCAAGCCATTATTGCAAGCAAACATAATGCACAAGAAAATCATGTCGATATTCAATTTTACAATTCAGAGTCGTCACTAACTTTTGAAGCTGATATAGTGGTTGCAAATATTTTATCAAGCGCGCTATCCGTCCTGGCACCCATCATAGCAAAGGCTTGCAGGCCAGAAGGAAAAATTGCGTTATCTGGTATATTGAAAGAACAAGTCGAGATGCTGACTCAAATATATAGCGCATGGTTTAATTTAAACAAACCTATTGAGCGCGAAGGCTGGATTTTGCTGTCAGGCACTAAAAAAAGTATTTCCTAAATTTTTTAATTCGTTTATGATGCAAACTCCTCTTAATAAAAAGGATAGTAAATGAAGACGAATGTTAAAGGTTTAGAAAGAGTAGTTCGTATTGCTGTTGGCGCTGCTGTATTAGGTCAAGCAATTGGTGGTTACTCTGTTTTTGAATATGGTATTGTTGATGAAGTCGTTGGTGTTGTGTTATTAGGCACTGGTGTTTTAGCTTCATGTCCAATCAAATCTGTTTTAGGTCTTGGTTCTAAGAAAGCTCCCGCAAGATCACCTGCTGCAAAAAAACCAGCTGCTAGACGTAAACCAGCTCGTAAAGTTGCTGCAAAAAAACCAGCTAAACGTAAAGCGGCTCCAAAAAGAAGACGCGCGGCTCGTTAATCGCTTATCCATATTAAGAAGCGTTACATATAAATAACGCTTCTTATATCATTTCAATCGTATCTGTTTTAATCAATCGTATTGCTTCTGAGATTTTTTCTACAGCGTTCATTCGCACAAAACTTTTTCGATAGGCAATGGCAATTGTTCGTGAAGGAACAGGCTTAATAAAAGGAATGACTTTTATTAAATGATTTTGGTAGCGATCTGATGTTGCACTTTTCGGCAACACTGTAATCCCCAAATTCGATGCCACCATATTACGAATCGTTTCAAGTGAATTTCCTTGGAGCACCTCACCTTTTTTAGATAAATCTGGGCATGAGTCAATCACTTGCAAACTAAAGCAATGTCCACTATTTAAAAGTAATACTTTTTCGTCGCTTAACTCTTTTGGATTAATGTTTTTACGTGTTGCCCAAGCATGGTTATTCGGAACAGCCACGACAAATTCTTCTTTGTAAAGTGGCAAAACATATATACCTGGAATATTAAATGGCAATGCCACAATCGCTGCGTCAATTTGTCCGTTTTTCAATTGTAGCTCGAGACTCGCGGTAATATTTTCCTCAACCTCTAGCGGCATTTTTGGAGCGATTTTTCTTAAGATAGGAATAATTTGCGGCAACAAGTAAGGGCCGACCGAATGAATCATGCCAACTTTAATTAACCCGTCTAATGGGTCACCGCCAGATTTGGCGAATGATTTTATCTTTTCAACTTGCTCTAGAATAATATTGGCTTGCTCAACAATTTTTTCGCCAATTTCAGTAATAGTAACTTCGGTGCGATTTCTCTCGAATAAAGAAACATTCAGTTCTTCTTCTAGTTTTTTAATTGCTAAACTTAAAGCGGGCTGACTCACAAAACATTTATTTGCGGCACGTCGAAAATTTTTCTCTTTAGCCACGGCCACCACAAATCTTAATTCGCTTAGCGTCATAAATTAATCAAAACTAAATATCGAGATTGCTTGCTCCTAATGCATTATTTTCAATAAATGCACGTCTCGGCTCTACCTGATCTCCCATGAGCGTTGAGAATATTTCATCAGCTGAAATAGCATCATCAATTTGTACTTTAAGTAATCGGCGCACGCTAGGATCCATCGTTGTTTCCCAAAGCTGTTCTGGATTCATTTCACCCAAACCTTTATAGCGCTGAATATTTAAATTGTGTTTTGCTTCTCCCAACAACCAGTCAAGTGCTTCTTTAAAATTAGAAATGGATTCTGATTTTTCTCCGCGCTGAATTTCAGCCCCTGCACCCACAAGACCATCTAGCATTTGTGATGTTTTTAATATTTGGTGGTAATCGCCACTCGACAAGAATAATGCGTCAATAACACAGCTTTCTAAATTGCCATGAACAAATTTATGAACGGCTAACTTATAAGTTTTAGTTTCTTCATCAAGCGATACAATCACTTCTGATTTTTCTGTGCTCTTATTAATGAGACGCTCTCTTATCGCTTTTGCAACATTTTCAACCTTAGTCTCGCTTGTTAAGTCTATAGCACCTACATGAAGAATTGCGCGCAATACCGCTTCGTCATAATGAGGTGCAATACGACGAATGACCGCCTCCGTTAATACCATTTGTCTTGCAATTTCCCCTAACGGATCGCCTGTAAGACTACTACCGCCTTTTTTAGTAAGCAAGGTTGCATCTTTAATGGCTGATTCAAGTAAGTATTGATCAAGCTCTTGTTCGTCTTTGAGATATTGCTCGTGCTTACCTTGTTTCACTTTAAAAAGAGGGGGCTGTGCTATATAAATATGTCCTCGCTCTACAAGCTCTGGCATTTGACGATAGAAGAATGTTAGTAGCAGAGTGCGAATATGGGCGCCGTCAACGTCAGCATCAGTCATAATAATAATGCGATGGTAGCGGAGCTTTTCAACATTAAAATCATCCTTGCCAATTCCAGTACCTAAGGCAGTAATTAAGGTTGCAATTTCTTGTGAAGATAATAATTTATCAAAGCGCGCTTTCTCCACATTTAGAATTTTTCCTTTTAATGGAAGGATCGCTTGATTTTTCCGATCACGGCCTTGCTTTGCTGATCCTCCAGCAGAGTCACCCTCGACTAAGTAAATTTCGCACAATGACGGGTCTTTTTCTTGGCAGTCTGCCAATTTGCCCGGAAGGCCCATCGAATCCATAACGCCTTTACGTCTTGTCATATCACGTGCTTTACGTGCAGCCTCTCTAGCGCGAGCTGCATCAATAATTTTATTACAAATAATTTTATATTGCAACATCAAATCCAGGCGGAATAACTGCTTCATCCACTACGTCACCGATTACTGTGCAAAATCTTCAAAAAGGAATACCTTATACGTTTACGATTCAAGCCGTCAATTCACAAGGAATAGGACCTTCTTCTACACGATCATCTAATGTAATACCGATAGGTGTGCCAGATAGACCCACTATTACGAGCGTACAATCTGGCAATAGATTTGTCAAGGTCAGCTTTAATCCACCATTCAATACAGGTGGATTACCTATTTTACGTTATACTGCAAAATCGGTTCCAACGAATATAGAAGCATCCGGGAATATACCTAGTATTACAGTATATAATTTAACAAATGGAACATCCTATGCATTCATTGTCAATGCGATC
>OFRA01000464.1_pt1 | contig 10647 bp, 13 predicted proteins | sample 1543001 | NCBI WGS metagenome assembly OFRA01 (sample SAMN07774221, study PRJEB24372) | wastewater metagenome | isolation source: Lake Maggiore Verbania | place: Italy: Verbania | collected 2015-12 | reverse complement strand
CACCGACCGCGACTACTTCTTAAGTGCCGCTGAGGCAAAGGAATATGGCCTGATCGATCGGGTAATTAGCAACCCAAGCGAAGCCTAGGGATGGCGTTTGGGTAGGCTCCTCCTTTGCCCTGCCCTTACCCCGGATGGCCACCCTTTACTACGACAACGATGCAGACCTTGATCTTCTAAGCGGTAAAACCGTGGCGATCATCGGCTATGGCTCCCAGGGCCATGCCCATGCCTTAAATCTCAAGGACAGCGGCGTTGATGTGGTGGTTGGCCTCTATGAAGGCAGCCGCTCGGCGGAAAAAGCAAAGGCAGACGGCCTCGAGGTATTGAGCGTGGCCGAAGCTGCCGCCAAGGCTGATTGGATCATGGTGCTACTGCCTGATGAATTCCAAAAAGCCGTTTACGACACTGAAATTGCACCCCATCTAAGCGCCGGCAAGATGTTGAGCTTTGCCCATGGGTTCAATATTCGCTTTGAACTGATCAAACCACCGGCTGATGTGGATGTGGTGATGGTTGCCCCAAAGGGTCCTGGCCACACGGTGCGTTGGGAATATCAAAACGGCATGGGCGTGCCCGCCCTATTTGCAATTGAACAAGATGCCAGCGGCAAGGCGCGGCAACTGGCGATGGCCTACGCCAAAGGGATTGGTGGCACCAGGGCGGGCATCCTGGAAACCAATTTCAAAGAGGAAACGGAAACCGATTTATTTGGTGAACAGGCGGTGCTTTGCGGTGGCCTGAGCGAACTGGTGAAAGCTGGCTTTGAAACCCTGGTGGAGGCTGGCTACCAACCGGAACTGGCCTATTTCGAATGCCTCCATGAAGTGAAGCTAATTGTTGATTTAATGGTTAAAGGTGGCCTCACTGCCATGCGGGATTCGATCTCTAATACGGCTGAATATGGCGACTATGTGAGTGGCCCAAGGTTGATCACAGCAGAAACCAAAGCTGAAATGAAGCGCATCCTTAGCGATATTCAAGATGGCACCTTTGCCCGCAATTTTGTGGCTGAATGCGATGCAGGCAAGCCCCAGATGACAAAAATGCGCCAAAGAGACAGCCAACACCCGATTGAATCGGTGGGTAAAGGCCTGCGTTCAATGTTCAGCTGGTTAAAAACCGCCTGATCTGGCCGCTGCTGCTGGTAATAATTGCCAGCGGCCTTGATCGGCTGCTGGGCGATCCGCCCCATTGGCCCCACCCCGTGATGGCCATGGGGGCACTGATCAAGCTATGGCGCAGCTGGGCAGAAGCCTGGGCTGGCTACAGCCCCTGGCGGCTGCGCCTAGGGGGCTTTGTGATAACAACATTGCTGCTGCTCGGAAGCGGCCTGGCGGGTTGGTTGATTGAACGGCTTGCTTTAGCGAAACCATGGGCAATGCCCCTGCTTTTAATCGCCATGGCCAGCTGCTTGGCGGGCCGCAGCCTGGCCCTAGCCGTTAGGGCAGTTTTAGAACCATTGGCAAGCCAACCCGATGATTTAGCAGTAGCCCGGGAACGGCTTGGCTGGATTGTTGGCCGCGATACGGCGGGGCTAAACCAAATGGAAATCCTGCGGGCAACAGCTGAAACCGCCAGTGAGAATGGCGTAGATGGCTTGTTTGCCCCATTGTTTTGGCTGCTGCTGGGAGCACTGCTCTGGTGCGCTGGCTTAACTGAGTGGCCAGGGCCCCTGGCAATGGCCTGGGGATTTAAGGCCAGTAGCACCCTTGATTCGATGCTGGGCTATCGCCGGGGGCGACTGCGCTGGCTTGGCACCGCAGGGGCTCGCCTGGATGATTTATTGGTGTGGCTGCCCTCAAGGCTGGTGGCCCTAAGCCTTGGCGAATTGTGGGCTGCCTGCCGCGATGGCAAAGCAGACGCTTCTCCAAATGCAGGAGTATCCCAGGCCGCCTATGCCTACGCACTAAACATTCAGCTTGGAGGTTTAAATTATTACGAAGGTGAAGCTATTAATAAACCCATATTAAATAGAGGTGGCAACGTAGTAAATAGCGATGCTGTTTTAGCCATATTGCGCATAAACCAATGGCTTGCCTTGCAATGGCAGCTAATCGCTTTAATCCTAGTAGGCGCCTTTATCGGCTGGAAATAAAACAACTGCGATGGTGCGAAGCAGAATATTGAAATCAAGCCTCAAATTGTGGCGGCGCACATAAATGAGATCCAATTCAACTCGGCGCTTGTAGCTGAGATTATTCCTACCTGAAACCTGCCACAAACCAGTGAGCCCAGGCCTCACTGAAAGCACCTCATCCATGGATTGCCCATATCGACGAATTTCGTCTTGAACGATGGGCCTCGGGCCCACCAAACTCATCTCACCACGCAAAATATTAATCAATTGTGGCAATTCATCCAAACTAGTAACCCTTAGAAATTGGCCGATCGGTGTGATTCGCGGATCGTTTTTCAGCTTGTGATCCTTAGCAAATTCCTGGCGCAGTGCCGGTGAACTGGCGAGCAGGTTTTGCAGGCGTTGATCAGCATCCAATTGCATAGTGCGAAATTTGATGCAACCAAAACGGCTGTAGCGTTTGCCGATGCGCTCCTGGGAATAAAAAATTGGTCCGGGGGAGGTGATTTTTACAAGCAGGGCGATGGCAAGCAATAAGGGGGAGCCAAGGCAGAGCAAACCAAGGGAAAAAGCAATATCAGCTGTGCGTTTGATGCTTGCATTGGGCCTTATTTGCAGGCCTTGGCGGCTGCAGCTGTAAGACATTGATTTCGCCGCCAAGGGGAAATTAGCTGAAACTGATGAAGCGGAATTACTAAATGCAGCTAAATTTTTTAGTGGCGAACGCGCGAGCATTTGCACTGCATGAGTTGCACCAAACGTACAAATCGCATGCACCGCAACCAGAGAACCTGGGTCAGCTAATTCACAGGCACAGCGCCATAGGGATCACTGTTGTGGGTATCCCACCAGTTGTGTAGCAAACGCTCTAGGCGGGCTCTAAATGCTTGAGGTGCAAAGCTTTCCGCGTGTATGCGCAGGCGCTCCGCTGGCAATTCACGCCACAACCGCCCTTCTTCAAAGGCGTTTAAGGCACTGCGCAGTTGAGCCAGTTCCTGATCTGGGAAGAGCAAACCAGTGGCAGTTTGGCGATTTTGGCTTAGGCAAAGCACTGAATCACGCAAGCCTCCCCGCCCCAGTGCAATCACTGGAGCCCCAGCGGCCATGGCTTCCACCGGGGCGATGCCGAAATCCTCCACACCGGCGTACACATAGGCGCGGCAACGGGCCATCAATTGCTCCACCTCAGCGGCGGGGCAATGGCCCAAAAAGCGAATATTGGCCTTAGCTATGGATTCAAGCCGTTTGCGTTCGGGTCCATCACCCACCACCAACAGAGGTAGATCTAAATCAACGCAAGCCTGCACAACCAAATCAACGCGCTTGTAGGGAACTAGGCGGCAAACACATAAATAAAAAGAGTCCCGTGGTTGCTGCCAATCAAAACGTTCCACGCCAACGGGGGGTGGCAGCACGGTGGCAGAGCGGCCCCAGTAGCGGGCTATGCGTTGGGCGGTGAAACGGGAATTGGCAATCAAATGGTTGGGGCGGCTGGCACTCAACACATCCCAAAGGCGCAACTGATGGAGCTGCCAGCGCACCCAAGGGCCTAGGGGGCCCCTAGCGATGGAGGAGGAGCGTAGGTATGCGTGCATTTGATCCCAGGCGTAGCGCACTGGGGTATGCACATAACTCACGTGCAGTTGTTCGGGGCTGGTGAGCACTCCCTTGGCAACCAAATGGCTACTGCTTAAAACCAGGGGATAACCCTCCAGGTTGAGCTGTTCAATCGCCAGGGGTAAAAGGGGCAAGTATTGCTGCACATGGCTTTTGCCGAAGGGGAGCTTCTGGATAAAAGATGTACGGATTGAACGCCCTTCAAGCCAGCTACCGGGGTGGCTTGATTCAGCATCAACCAAGCTGAACAACTGGGGTTGCAATAGGTGGTCTAGCTGTTGCACCACCAATTCAGCACCACCAACTGAGCGGGGGCTAAACCACTCGTGAACGAGGGCGGTTGGGAAAGAAAAACTGCTCATCGCCGCGGAGGCTAGGTGAGCTCCACTACAAAAGCTCACGGTGTGTTGCCGCGAAGCATTTTCGTTATCAGGCTAGGGACTGGTTGGTGAAATCCTTGCCACTGCGCTCCCTACTGGAAGAAGCCCTGATGGAAGATGCCATATGGGTAACCGATGGCTTTACATGGCATGCAACATCTGTGGGTATTGCAGCCCTCTGCACCGATAAAACAATTCCAAACCAACCACCATTTGAACAGGCGTTAAAGGAGGGACTCGGCGTTGGCATCGACCTAAGCCGGGAGGAAAGGGAGTTTCATCAGGTGAGCCAAGGGTTGGTATTGCTCTTTCACAGCTAAACTGAATTAATGGACAACTCATTGCTGCTGCCGATTCTTGGGGGTGCCGTATTGGTGCTGATGGTTGTGGTGGGAACAGTATTTGTGTTCCTCAAGCCAAGCGACACCCAAACACCTCCACCCAAATCCTGAGCCAAAAATGATCAATCACAGCAGTCAAATCTGGTTGGGTGCCCTGCTTGGCATATTTACAAGCGCTAATGCCAGCTTTGCCCAAAGCTGCAACTTCCTGATGCCAATCGGCGGCAGCGGTGGAACCACTGTTGTTAAAAGGGTGGGTGCGCCCAAAGTTTCACCAATAGGCTTGGCATTAGGCAGAACCAATTGGAATACCGACTTTGCCGTAAACAAAGCCTATAACACCTATAAGTTATTTTTCACAGCCCAATCAACGGAAGCAGCCCGTTATCCAGTGCAGGCATACTTAAAATTTAGTGATGGCACAAACCTACAGGTTGTGAATGAATTAATCACACCGCCGATGGGCAGTGGCGCAATGTTTGGCCCGTTTGCTGCGGTGCAAGGTAAAACCGTTAGCCAGGTAAATTTCAAGATTGGTGCCAGTGCTGATCCAGGCAGCACTGGCTTCAGCTACCGAATTTCAGTGCAGGGTTGCATGTGAAGATTTTAAATCTGGAATCGTTTGCAAATAGCGGCGCACAGGTAGAGGAATAGGCTGAACAAATATCAAAAACAAGTGACTTGATCACATGATGCTGAAAAACATCTTCGCGAACCAAAAGCACATCGCCATCACAAATAGAAAGGTCAAATTTGATATCAGATATCTGCAGCTTATCCTTGAGGAAAATCTTGCTAATTGGCGTGGTGTAGATCAAAGTTTTTGAATCGCAACAAACGCCCTCCCAATGCCGCCAGTTGTATTTAAGAATTGGGCGCCTATTGCGCCATAAACCCAAGGCAGCCAATAAATTTGCCTTGCTTGGAAACAAATTAGCTAAGGTAGCAAGTGAATGGAAGAATCGAAAATCATTTGGCTTGATTTGATCAGCAGATGCTAAAGGGTGGTTTGGGCTAGCACTCAATGTAAGCGGAAAGCTCGAAAGACCAATGGCAATAAACTTATCAAAATGAAATGGATTCGAATTAATTATGGTTTTAGTTGGAAATACATCTAAACAACTAACAATAGCTAGATCTATAACCCTATCTCTCAACAAATTCAATGTTTGCTCCTCTCCAAACCAGGGCCTAGCTAAAGGAACAGGAAAAGATGAATGTTGAGAAAAAATCCAATCATGATATAAACCAGAAACCCAACGCAAGGAAGCTGGATTGTTTAAGCGCAAAAGCTGAGAAGCGGTGCGAAGGCAGTGCAAAACAGCAAGGTTATTGGAAGCAGAGTAAAACCCATTTTCATTCTTAATAAAATTCAAATCAAGCGATCTACTTACCTGCCTATAAATACGGGAAACACCGCTTTGATGCCTGCCAAGGTGGCTTGCCGTGTAATCAAGATCAGCTGATATTTGAAGCAAATCAATAATTGGGATACCATCTTTTAATAAATCTGGCAAAAGAGTGAAGTGCTGAAGCAAGCTAATTTAAATATAAATAAAACGCCTAATTAGGGCCATACCCAGAAGTGGGTAGAGAAAGGGCTGGGAAACACAATTCAACAAGCGCACCACCGGAGGCAGAGCGGCCAAGCTTAATAAAGCCATTATGATTTTCCATAGTGCATTGCACTAAAAACAAACCAAGGCCTAAACCTGAATCACCAGAGGAATTTAAAAGCAAATTATCAAGATGATAATCACTGAAACCAGGGCCATTATCTGAAATAGAAATAACAATATAATCAGCTTGCCGAAACAAACCAAGCTCTATTAAAGGCAAATCAACAGAACAGGATTGCAGAGCAACTAGAGAATTCTTAAATAAATTAATTAAGGCCATTTGGATCTGAGACGCATCCGCCAAAATCCAAAAGCGTTCAGAATCAAAATTGAGCTTAAGCAATGCAGGGAGTTGAGGAAGGTTACTGTTGGCATAAACAACAATAGAATTTAAAAGATTTTGTAAGTTAATAACCTCCTGCCTAGATTGCACGTTTGCCAAAAGAGACCGCATCTTTTCAACTACAGCTGACATCTCAGATGCTTGAGAATTTAGAAGCAAAAGGCCGGGATCATTGGGAGCATGGCGCAGAAGAATACTAGAATTTAAAATAATGGCACTAAGTGGTTGATTAATTTCATGGGCAATGGCAGCAGCCTTAAGGCTGGTTTTAAGTTTATCGCGAAGGATAGCAATTGATTGTGCATCCTTGATAGCCTCCCTTTCCGTTTGCTCGATTAATAATCTGAACTGATAATTGTAAGCCTTAATAAGTTTATCAATTGAAACAGACATTGAATGGATTTCCAAAGGCTGATCAGAGAAAAACTTAATTTCGCCAATTGGCAAATCATTAGATACAAGTTCCTTAGCAATACCATCTGCTTGGCTGCGAAGAGAGGTTAAAGGTAATAACAACCAAGAAATAATAGAACGTAAACTAATCCATATAAAAAAAGCAAGAATGAAAAAAGCACAAAGAGCAAAAATAGCAAACAGCGAAGATGATAAAAATCCCAAATCTGATTCAAAAAAGGTAATAAGAATCCAATTCAGGCCAAGTTCTTGGCCCCAAGGAGAAGCATCTAATAGGATTTCACGCTGGTTAGAACCAGAAGCAATTGGGATCGGTGAGCTAGATAAAGTTGAAAAATTAGGTTGTAATTGATTGGATGCAGAAGTACTTTTAACAAAAAAGGTATTAACTGCGGTTTGAACTTTTTGGAGAGAAACTTGGTCTATTCTTCTACGCTTTAATTGATTGCCAACGCGTGTAAATAACAAATTTGAATCAGAGCTAGCTACCAAATAGCCATTACTATCAACAATTATAGCAAGTCCGTTAGCTGGTTGCCAAACAGACTTCATCCATGTACTCAGTTGAGCAAGAACAAAATCAACACCAATAACACCCAATAATTCGCCATCGCGTGATTTTATGGGTTGATTAAAAGAAATTGCAAAAACATTTGGATCATCTTCCCATTGATATATTGAACTCCACATTGGACGGTTAGCCAACACAGTTTCGGTATACCAGGGTTCTTCATGAAGCAGACTCATCCCTTGAACAATTTCAACAAGCTCACCTCTTTTACCATGGGGGCCTAGTTTATAAATAGACAAGCTCCCAGGCTGTGGTTTATTAGTGTTTTCATTAACTAAAAACTGGCCATTATCAAGCCGCTGCACACCAAGAAACTCACCATTGGTGCCTCCATAATTAATATAGGAAACAGGGAATTGTTGCAACTGACTCCAAAATCGATCAGACATCTGATTAAAATTCCTTAAATCCAAATCACCTTGGGCGATAGCAGTTGCATTTAAATTATTTATATACATAGGTGCAGACAACCTACTAGATAGACCGCTAGTAAAGGCCGTTAATGCCCCCTGCTGTTTAAATTTATTAGCTTCGAACTGCTTTGAACGTAAACCGGCAATAAAAGAAACAATACCAACTCCAAATGAAATGAATAGAATTTGCAAAAGAACACTTAAAACCAGCCGAGAAGAAAGCCTTTCAGGAAAAAGAAATGCTATTTTAAATTTAAACATACAAGCGATTAAAAGTGGCTGCGTAAACAAGTAACTCTGCGCCACTTTTATTTAAATGCCTAGCAATAGCCTTGCGATGGGTTTCAACTGTGGTGATAGATAACTGCAAGTGGGAAGCAATTTCCTTATTTTGAAGCCCATTGCCAATAAGCGTAAAAATCTGCCGTTGGCGAGGGGTAAGAGATGAAAGCGGATTAACAAAGAGTTTCTCTAATAAAATCTGCAAGTTTTCAAAAGCTGCTGTTTTATCAACCACACCAAAAATATAATCCAAAAATTCAGGGGGAGCAATAAAACTACTGGCATGGCCAGATAAGATTATGATTTTTCCACTAGGTGAAAAACGACTAAAAACCTCCGCAACCTCAATACCGTCACCATCCGGTAAATTTAAGTCTAGGATTAACAAATCAGGCTTTAATTTCTCACATGCAATCAACGCCTCAGAAACACTTGAAGCAGTGGCAATAAGGTCTACATTTAAATAATTTTGAAGTAAACTACATAATAAGCGCGAAAAAATTTCCTGATCCTCAACAACCAAGCAACTACAAATATTCGTTTGTGGTTGTGTGAGCTGCAATGGAATTGAGATTGACATTTAGATGTGTAAAGCCTATTATACCCTTGTGGAGCTTTAGGGAACCTTTTTCATGCCCTTAGGAGCTAGCAATCCTTAAGATTAGGATGAAAATTCCAAAAAATGAACTCTTCAAGCCATTTCATCTTGCTCTTAGCATGGCTTGTATTTAGCGCTGGAATAGCAATTAAACTATGGAACCTAGGTAATTTGTTGAGAACAAAATTAACAAGGAATAATTATAATAACCAAATGTTCAGGGATAGCTTAGAAAGAAATTGGCTAAAATCATACCAGAAAGAAAACTATTGATTCAAGCCATAAAACTAAAAATGGTTTGAATTAGAACAAAACCCACCACTGCAACGATAGCCAGTAGGGAAGGAATACTAGTGAGGCTCATTTGGCACACCATTCAGCTGAGCTAAAACTAGGGCTTATTCTCTAGCAAAACAGTATTTAGATACACATCCACACCAATCAACACCTGTCTTCATCAAAAACTTAATATAACTATGCCTTAGAATCTGCTTAATGGGAAGTCAAAATGACGCCACCTACAGAAATCCGTTGGCAGCAGCGCTTGGCTAGCTTTGATAGGGCCTTGAGTTTATTGCGCGAAGCGATGCTAAACGGCCCTGCAGCTTTGAACCAACTGGAGAAGGAGGGCGTGATTCAACGCTTTGAATACTGTTTTGAATTGGGTTGGAAAACAAGCAAAGACTATATGGAAGCAAATGGATTTGTATTTGCCGTAGTGATGCCAAGGCAAGTATTGAAAGAAGCTTACGCAGCTAAAATAATTGCCGATGGTGAGGCCTGGATCGCCATGCTTGATCACCGCAATTTGCTATCGCACACCTACAGCCCAGTGGTGTTTGAGCAAGCGGTGGCCGCAATTCAAGAACGCTATCTTCCTGCTCTAGAGCAGCTGAAAGGGTTCATGCAGCTCGAGGCAACACGATGAAAAAGATGCCGCTGCAACCTGCAGAACTGGAGCAGGTACTTTATGTTTTTAAACAGTATCCAATGGTGCTTAACGCAACTCTGTTTGGATCCCGTGCCAAGGGCACCCATACCGAACGTTCTGATATAGACATTGCCTTAACCGGCCCCATAGATGCTCTTAATGCAGAAGCAATTGCCGCAGAACTTGAGGAACTGCCTCTTCCATACCGGTTCGACGTGCAGGCCCTAAATAGCATCACTTATGAACCCTTACTCGAACACATTAGGCGGGTGGGAATTGAAATTTATTCTCGGCTCTCTTGATAAATCATACGTCATTTAGATATTGTATTGATCAATATTTTAGATAAAATTTAAGCCTAAGGCTTTAACTTGCTAGAGCTTCGCTCCTTTTGCCCTTAAAACGGAGCGCCTAATACACCAACATTTACACCAACACTTTTGGTGGTTTCGTTTCGGAAGAATTGGGACTGAAATATAAGGATAAATCTTGCATGCACTTCAAATTGCCTTATCCATAAGCAGCGGCACCCCATCCACCAGCCTCAACCAAACCAACGCCACTGAAACATAGACCGCCCCATAGGCGGCGTAGACCCTGCCAGCTGCAGGTGGATGCAGGGTGAGCAACCACGCGAAGAACGCCAGTGACAGCGCCGCAGGAATGAGCAGAAGCGGTGTCCTGCCGCCCTTGAAGACCAGATAGGGCAAATAGCACCCAATAATCACAACAACTGGACTGAAATAAACAGATGTTTACACATCACAAAAACCCATCGCAATCGATAGATCATTCACGGCAAATAAGGTTTAGTGTTTAACTGCAGTATTTGCTGCTACTCCTCCAGCGCGTGCTCTCCACTTCTGGTAATCCACAAGTATTCCACTAAATGATTCTATTATTACTAAAAATACTAAAAGCGATACACCAAATTGCAATATTGGATCCAATCTCCAACCCTGAAAGAATAGAATTCCACCACAGAGTGGCATCACAATCAATCTGCCCAGTGATTGAAATAACAGAAAAATTGTATTTAGAATCACTTGCAAAGACGT
>OFRA01000461.1_pt1 | contig 10675 bp, 15 predicted proteins | sample 1543001 | NCBI WGS metagenome assembly OFRA01 (sample SAMN07774221, study PRJEB24372) | wastewater metagenome | isolation source: Lake Maggiore Verbania | place: Italy: Verbania | collected 2015-12 | reverse complement strand
AGAGGGACAGTGAACTTTAGTGGCGAATAAAGACTTTGTAGTCAAGAACAGCTTAATCGTTGGCGACACCGCTACGATCAATGGCGTACAAATTGATCTTTCTAACGCCACTTCTGGTCAAGTTCTAAAATTTGATGGCAGTAAGTTTGCTCCAGCTACAGATTCAACAGTAGATGAACCCTCTAGTTATTCTACATTAGTTGGTAATGGCACTTCTTCTTCTTACGTAATTACTCACAATTTAAATACAAGAGATGTAGTAGTTTCTGTAAGAGACGCCGTAAGCCCATATGATTTTATAAACGTTAGATCAGAAGCAACAACTGTAAATACTGTAACACTTGATTTTTCTTCAAGTGTTTCTTTGAACTCTAGAGATGTTTTAGTCGTTTGTGCAGGAGATCTAGATTATTATACTTCAACTATAGGAGATGGTTCCAATTCTTCAATAGTTGTTAATCATAATCTTGGTTCAAGAGATGTAGTAGTAGCAGTAAGAAACGCTGCTAGCCTCTATGAATTCATTGATGTTGCGACTTTTGCAACTGCGCCCAATAAAATAACTTTAGATTTTTCTTCTGCTCCATCTGCAAACACATTAGTTGCAGCAGTATATCTCCCATTAGAAGGTTATTCTTATTCTAAAATTATTGGCAATGGATCGGATTCAATATTCACTTTAACTCATAATTTAAATACTCGAGATGTAAATGTTATTATTAGAGAAACACAATCTCCGTATGAGTTAATAAAAACTTACTGGGAAGCCACTACCGCAGATACCGTAAGCGTTGCTTTTGAAACCGCTCCGAGTACAGGCTCAATAGAAGCTACTGTATTCAACGGTTTAGGCGGTAAACTTTTAGCTCCATCTTTAAACGATTTATCCGTAAGCGTTCCTGCAAGCTCATCATCAGATGGCCAAAAAGGCGAGCTTGCTTATGATGTAAATTATATTTATATTTGTACTGCTACAAATACTTGGAAAAGATCTGCTTTGACAACTTGGTGATAAGTTGCTATAATTGTTTTTATGCCTGTAGAAGAACAACAAATCAACATAACAATCCCTAAAGAAAAGCTCGAACAATGGAATGTGTTCTTTGCACTTCCGTGTTATGACTCACATGTAACCGAACCTTTTATGATGAGCTTTTTGCAAGCTTGTCTTTATTTTAAAGAGATAGGTTTGAAGTATTCAGTTTGCACGATATCTGATTCTTTAATTAACCGCGCAAGAAATAATCTTGTTGCCAAGTTCATGGGCGGTCCAGACTTTACTCACATGGTATTTATAGATGTCGATCTTCAATTCGACAAAGAAGCTATATTAAAACTATTGTGGCATGATAAAGATGTGATGACTGCTTCTTACCCAATCAAGGAAATTAATTGGGACAAGGTAAAAGAAGGTGCACAAGCTGACTTGCCAGCCCAAGATCTTATGGAGTACGCTACAAGATATGTAGTTCATATGACTAAGCCAGGAGAGAATCAATTAAATATTGACAATGGTGCAATTGAATGTTATGAAGCTGGAACTGGTTTTATGCTCATCAAGCGTCAAGTATTTGACAAGATGTTTAAGAAGTATAAAAAGCTTAAATATAAAGATGATACAGGCGCCTTGCACGGTGCAGAAGCAGAAAATGCCTATGCCTTATTTAATTCTTATGTAGATGACGATGGTAGATTCTTGTCTGAAGACTATGGGTTTTGTCGTTACTGGCAGAAGATGGGCGGAAAAATTTGGGTAGATCCAACCATTAATCTAACCCATTTTGGCAGAGTTAAATATGTTGGAAAAATGTTAGAATTTTTAAAGAGAATAACACAATAACTTTTAAGTTTCCGCATTACTATATCCCTAGTTGATTTTGATGAATTTACACTAGGAGTAACATGGCCCGCTTAAGAATTGAAACCGCACCTGAGATTACAGTATACGATGAATCTTTCGTAATTAAGGCAGCATCAGGGGCAACTGCTCCATTAGCAGAATTTAAAAACTCGGCTGGTACAGTCGTTGGCAATATAGCAGTAGATGGAACATTGAACGTTCTTTCAGTTGTTAGCTCTAATGCAGGCACCACCTCAACATCGCTTGCTACAAGAGGTTATGTTGATACTGTAGCTGCTGGTTTAAACTGGCACGATTCAGTAGCCTTTGCTACAGCTGCAGCCTTAACAGCTTGCACATATGCTAATGGTACATTGGGTGTAGGCGCAACATTAACAGGCGATGCTAACGGAAGATTAACCGTTGACGGTTCTGCTCAAACTACTGGCAAAAGCATTTTAGTAAAAAATCAAGCAACCGCAACACAAAACGGAATATACACAATTACAGAACAGGGTAGCGTATCAACTCCATTCGTATTAACTCGTCGTACTGATTCTAATAATAGTGTTCCTGGTCAAGTTTCTACTGGTGATTCAGTTTATGTAGTGAGTGGAACCAATAATGGTGGCCAAGGATTCACGTTGACCACTACTGGAACTGGCACAAATGATGCAATTGTTTTTGGAACAGATTCTTTAACCTTTGCTCAATTTACTGGAACTGCAACATTCACAGCAGGTGCTGGTTTAACAAGCACTGGCAATGTACTCGATGTCGCAACTGCTTCTTCGTCAAGAATTGTGATCAATGCAGACAGTATTGATTTAGCAACAGTTACCCAGACAAATACTTCTGGCGCAAACACTACTTCATTTATTAGTGGTCATACAGTCGATTCATATGGAAGAATAACTGCTACAGAAACATCTTCAGTTTCCTTTGCTGGTTACGCAACCTTGGCTGCTCCAGCTTTAACTGGAGTACCTACTGCACCAACTGCAGCAAATGCAACTAGCAATACTCAATTGGCAACTACCGAGTTTGTCCAGAATGCTGCAACAATAGCTGTCTCGACTGCTGGCAACAACGCAATATTGAAATCGCTAATTGATGCTAAGGGTGATCTTGTTGTTGGATCAGCAGACAATACAGTTGCTCGTTTAGCTGCTGGTACTGATGGAAATTTTTTAAGAGCAAACTCCTCAGCCACATCTGGTCTTGAGTGGGGTGCTATCCCAACAATCAACGACATTGATGATGTTGGCGGAGTTACAATTACTTCAGCTACTAATGGTGATCTTCTAAAATATAATGGTTCAGCCTGGGTTAATGCCGCTGGGTATGCACTTTTAGCTTCACCTACATTAACTGGAACACCAGAAGCACCAACTGCAGCAGTAGATACAAATACTACACAGATTGCAACTACAGGCTATGTTGTTACTCAGGGATACGCAAAATTAGCAGGCCCAACATTTACTGGAACTCTTACTGCTAACAACTTAACAGTCTCAGGAAACCTAACGGTTAGCGGAACTACCACAACTCTCAATACAGAGACTTTAACAGTTGATGATAACATTATTATATTAAACAACAATGAAGCAGGCACTCCGTCAGTTAATGCCGGAATTGAAGTAGAACGCGGAACTTCAACAAACGTAGTCCTTCGCTGGAATGAAACAACAGACTGTTGGGAATTCACCAATGATGGCACTAACTATCAAAGAATTATCACTGATACAGTCACAAATGCTCAAACGGCAAGCTATACCCTAGTCTTGGCAGACAGTGGTAAGATGGTTGAAATGAGCGTTGCAACTGCCAACACTTTAACAGTACCACCTAACGGCACAATAGCCTTCCCTATTGGGACTACTCTCACAGTGCTTCAAACAGGAGCTGGACAGTGTACGCTAACAGCTGGTGCTGGAGTTACAGTAAACGGTACTCCTGGACTTAAGTTGCGCGGTCAATGGTCATCTGCTACACTTATTAAACGCGCAACTGATACATGGGTTGCTTTAGGAGACTTGGTAGCATAATATGGCTGAAAATACTGGTAAAAAGCAAAATAGAAAAGCTCCTAAGCCTACAGTAGCAGCACGGAGTTGCCGACTCGGCAGCTAACACTGCCATAACTGCTGCCGGCTTTACCGTTGGAACTCCAGTAGATACAGCAACGGCTAATGCAGCTATCTTAAATCAAGTTAAAACTGCTTTAACAGATGCTGCTGTTACCCCTTTGGGTACAGCTATTTCCTATGAAAGACATGCGCCTTTCTTCCCACCATATTTTCCTCCATACTTCCCACCATTTTTCCCACCATTCTTCCCTCCAGCGTTTAAGTCTGACGTAAGAGACAAGATTGAAATAGAAGATCTTGGATTTGGACTTAATGTAGTCGAAGAACTTCGTCCTGTTGCTTTCGAATGGAACGAAAGAGACGGAAACAATCAGGGCAAAAAAGATATTGGATTCATAGCTCAAGAATTAGCCAAAGTAGAAGACATGTTTAACGCACATGAAGTATTCGGTTTGACTGATCGCAGAGATGAAGAAACAATATACGCTGCATACCATAGGTTGATTCCAGTAATGGTTAAAGCCATTCAGGAATTGTCATCTCAAGTCAAGGAATTGAAAAAAAACGAGAATAACTAAAGACTGTTAGAAGTGTTTACAAATCCTTTCGTATTAGATAATATTATTCCAGTACTGTGCTTTGCACTTACTTATGTGGGTATGAATTATCTGTATGGTAGTGAAAAGTTTTTATCTATACTTAGACCAGATGGTAAAAAACATTTTGGGGAAACTAGCGCGTGTTCTAATCTGGTAAAAACTGTACAGTGTGCTATTGCAGTAGTTGGTTTGACCTACTATTGTATAACAGACATTAGACACGGGAATTATCCCAATATACCTATGAGATCACTTACTATGAATCTTTTAGCAGTAGAAATTCTAAGTCTAATTAAGGCTAAAAAATACTATTTAAGAAAAGACATTGCTTATCATCATTACGGAGTAATATTTTTTGGTGTCCTGTCTTTGGGAGTTGACTTTAATCAAAATAAACCAGCACAAGTATTAATACTAATGCTATTTATGGTCAGTATGACTGTTCCTTATATGGTTTACAATACATTAAAAACATACTATGAAATAGAATGGTTAAGACCATACGCCATTTTAAGTTATATTATACCTTTTCCTATTTTTGTTATTTATTCAATAGTTCAATGGGCGCTTTATCCTTTTGAAGTTACAAAATGGTTTATCTTATACTGGATACCGATTGCACCAATGCTTTATACCAATTTTGTTTCAATTAAATTTATTTTTAAAAGAAAAGAAAGTTTTGCAGCAAAGCCAAAAGGCAAAGAATAATTAGATTACAATAATTCAATTATAGTATAAAATTTGTTAACTAGATATACACCAAAACATACTTGAGCACCAACGATATCCGCTCTTTACTTCTTTAACCTGGTGTGGGAATTCATCTTTAGATGGGAAACAAATAAACATTCCAGGTTCTGGCTTAATGAGCAAATCTTGTTTAGGAAAATATATTTCTCCACCTTCATAATCATCATTATAATAAAAAACCGAACTAATATCCCTAGATGGATATCCAGCTCCAGTTTTAAGTCCAACACTTTTATTTAAAGCAGATCCGTGATCCACATGAACTGGCATAGAATCTCCAACAGTCATCTCAACCACACCATTTAATCCCTCATCATAAACTTTGCAATCAAAAGAAGTTTCAATAATTTTTTTTATCGTATTATAATACTTACTAAGAAGTTGAGGTAAAGTAGGATTATCATTCGAATGATACACTCCAAACGGAGAATACCCAGTGCTATCAAATGTAACTGGAGTATTTTTTAAATATGCTAGAATCTGTTCTAGGTCTTTTTGATTTATAATATTTTTAGTGACATGAATTTTATCCATTTTATTTCAATTCTGTAATAGTATAAAAAGATGGAGTCGTAAATCTTTCTCCACTTATAACCTTTTTAACGCCATGAAGATAATTAATATCTCCAGGATGAGCAACGGCCAATCCAGGTTTAGGTTTAACTACAATATCATGTTGAGGATAATACAATTCTCCACCCTCAAAATCATCATTATAATAAATCAATGAATTTAGATCATAGGTAGGGAAAGGGTTTGGAGATCCATCATTTAGCTGCTTATCGGCATGCGGCTGCTGCTCTAAGCCTGGAAACCACCTAATTATTACTGGTGGTCTAACTATTACTTTAACCTTAAATTTATCCTCTAAAACATACTTCATTTTTAGAATATACTTATCGACTAAGTTGTAAACATCTAAATTAATCCTAGAAAGAATATCAAAACTACATTGCCTATTAGCCCAGTAGGACGCATCGTAGGTGCAGGTACCATCTTCAGAGTATGTGTTCTCTCCGGCATCCATCCACTCATTTATCGTAGGTAGAAAGTCCTGTATAATTTTCAAATCTTGTAGTTCAACAAAATTTTCTATTACGATAATATTGTCGGAAGAATCCCCATAGTGCCCAGGCTTAATCAACGATTTAGCATCAGAATCAAAGTCCATAAAACACTCCTTGGTAGATATTCATGTGATATAGTATAGCACTAAACAAAATAGCTGATTGGGAGAAAGTAAAATGGAATTTTTTCACGTAGGTTCTTGTGACAATGTAGAAGACAATAGAAAATTTGGCATATTCCTGTACAGAAATGCAGTACCAAGAGAACTTAATATTCCAGAAAGACTAGAATCCGCTATCGGTAATAGCTCCCATGAACTATTTAAGTGGTCAGAAGCAATGGTTGGCTATAACGAAAGAATGCCAGAGTACAGAGATTGTGTGGACTTAAAAATGAGCCCAGCACACTGGCAGTTCCTTACTCCAGAATTTGAAGAAGTCAAGAAGTGCTATGATGATGTAGATACTAACCTCAAGAAGTGTCTTGCTCACTACGAATCTTTATATAATTTTAAGATGGATTATATGGAAGCCATTAACTTCATTAGGTATAACCCAGGTCAGCATTTTGCTGTTCACGCAGACCATGGCTTTTCCTATACATGCACGGTGTCTTCTGTAATCTACCTGAATGACGGCTACGAGGGTGGGGAATTATGGTTCCCATATCTTGATATTAAATTTAAACCTCAAGCTGGAGATATCATACTATTCCCATCCACTTTTATATACGCACATTCATCCTTGAAGGTTACTAGTGGTACTAAATATTCTGCAGTTACTATGTTTGATTACAATGATAACAATCACAAGTATGGGGCAGGCTATGGAGCAGATGGCTCTAAGGTAGATCCAACAAAGGGCATAACAAAAGGATCTAATCAACCTCTTGCGTATCCTCAACCAGCATAAGGAGAAATTATGTTTGAAAAAAATGAATTACCCAGCTTAGAGCGTTTTGAATCATCAGTGTATGATATTGCACTATCGTCATTGGATGGAGAGTCAAACGTTCTTGCCAAGAATAAGGGTAAGGTGACAATGATCGTCAACGTAACTGGAGAGTGCGCAAATTCTGCGCAGTATCCAATTATTGAAGATCTTTATAAGGAATATAAAGACTTAGGTTTCGAAGTATTAGCTGTCCCAAGTACAGATTTTTGCGAGGATGCCTACGGGGCATTTAAAGAGTCAAATGCAAGTCCACAACATATGCAAGATCATATGAAAGAACTATACAAGACAGATCTTCCATTTAGCGAGTTGGTAGGTATCGCCCCAGAGCCAAAGGCCGACGTAGAACAGCATCCTTTTTATAAACTAATTCAAGAAGGCAAAGACCCAATCCAAGGTAATTTTGAAAAAATAATTGTAGGTAGAGATGGAAAGAAGATATTTCGTTTTTGCAATTCCGATTTGTTAGATCTAGCATTTAACGCTGGGGAAAGAAAAACAGACGCAAAACAAGCTCTTGTAAATATCAAAGCTGCAATAGAAGTATTGTTGGATGATACAATCTAATTTATGACACAAGTTACCTTAACTAAGACTCATCAAAATCCACCACAGATAGTTCAATCTAGGGTTAAAAGAGATTGGATGGACAACACCTATAAGAAGCACGCTTACCAATGCCTGCCCATGACTACAGCAAATGTGCATGGGTGGGAATTAATACTTCCGCAAGACGTAGTCGTTCAGTGGGATGGTGGAAATAATAATGTAAAAATTCTTAGTGGTGAGGAATACATGGGCAGAACATTTGCCTATGGCGGAATTATAGGTATGGTTTCATTTTCTGTTGGATGGGCATTTGGAACCGAAGAAGGTTACGAAACTTGGATTGGTGGTTCTCCAAACTATATGGTTGACGGGGCATCTGCCCTTAGTGCAATCATACCAAGTAGTTGGTGGCCAGATGAGTTCCAAATGAATTGGGCAATTAACAAAATCGGTGAACCAGTTACGTTTGAAGCAGGAACACCATTTATGTTTTTTAACATTTTTAAAAGTGATCTTCTTCAATCAGTTGAATTTAAAGTAGAAAATCTTTGGGATAAGCCAGAGGTAATGAATGCACGCGCAGCCTACGGAGCTGCGAAAATGAAGAAGAATCAAGATGAACCTTGGACTTGGATGAAGGGCATCAGAACTGGTTTGGATGAAAAAGGCGAAAAAATTGGTCCAGCAAATTCTGGTCTTTTAAAGTTAAACAATCCAAATAACTAGTTACTATATCCACATACAATTTTACCAAAGAAGTGAGGCACAATGTCGTTTTCGTTAGTTACAACAGAAGAAAAATTAAGAGCTTTAAATGCTGCTAAAGCAGAGTTTCAAGCAGAGACTTGGAAGAATCTTGCAAAATTAGGACATAATCCTGATACCTATAATATGGCTACCTGGAGCTTTGATGCAGATGCGGTTGAACCAGAGTCTGACTCTGAATATCACATTAAGAAAACCGTTTCACTTGCAGTATCGCGCTTAGCTCATATTGAACAAAAAATAGCAGACCTATCGTAAGGGAGTAAGAAATGACTGTGACTAATTTACAAAAACAAGAAATGAAAAACAAAGCCGCAGTATATCTAGAAAAATCGATATATACATTATCATATCTATTGTCGGTAGATCCAGAAAGCGCCCTTGAGGCTTCAACTGTTGGTGAACTTATTTCACTTTCATCAATCAGTGGAACGCTTTCAGCTTCAACAACTGCTAGTTTTAATTCATTATTTAATCAAATAGCTTCCCTAAAACTATTGGGGCAGTAACTTATGGCGGAGAATATTACTGGCAGTTCTGAGTCCGATACTAATGATGACCTAGTCCCAACGTTTTCTAAGGCATCTGGAAATTTTGTATTCCCAGACGGAGTTGAATTTAGTTGCAGTATTCTTACGGATAAAATAAACAAAGAAAGATCTTTTAAAGGATTTTTTATTAACGACGATGAAGAAGAAGAGTAACCATGAGCTATAACGCACAACAAGATCTCGAATACATAGAATCAGTCTTAGCTCTCCAATTAAATATAATTGGCCTTACAGCAGAAGATATGAATATTCTATCTATTGATGAAATTATTTCTAAGGCAAGAACATTTAATTTGATTAGCCAAGAAATTAGTCCTATTGAAACTCCAAACTCGGGGCCAGAAGGAATATACACAGATGAGCCAGCAATTGCAATTTTAAGAAGTCAAAGAACCATAACCGTATCTACCATCAGAAGATTTTGGTGGCTTCGCCAATTAGCGTTAGGAGCTGCATAATATGAGTGTGCAAAAATCTTTTTTCTCCAGAGTTAATGACCTACTAAAACCACATAGGACAAATGCTGAAGCAAATCAGCTTGAGTTTGATACGCATTCTAAGATTAAAATCTATTTAGACACTCTTCCTATAGATAAAAGAAAAATAGCAGTAGGTGGAGATGTCTTTATATGGTATTTTGATCTCTTCTCTAGAGAAGATTCGGCACAAAGAAGCACAGAAGGATACAGGTACGGAGACCGCATACTAGAAACCTCTTTTCTTATTAAGAATCCGGCCAAGTCTTTAATGTCAAATCCAGTATGGAGTGTTGGTTTTGCAAAAACTGCAGCAAGCAAATCAGAACTTACGCTAATAAATAATTATCAATTAAATCTTCTTGAGAACTGCATTTCAGCGGAAGCAGAAATTGAAGACTGGAACTATCAAGTCATATCTAGACAAGATGCTGAAGCATCAGCTGCCGGTCCTTTTGATTTCATAGCAATAACCTCATATGACATAGTTCATGATCCATCATTGGTTCTTTCCTACTTTAATATGTTAGCTGACAATGGTGTAATGCTAGTAACTTGGGCTAACGATAACGGAAATCTATATGAAACTGACGCAGAGTATTCTCCTTACTTTGAAATAAGCCAGCATTTAAAGAGTTTAGAAAACGTATGTGTATCTCACGATTACACCAACCTAGGAACAACAACTGTCGTAAAACTGTAGTATAATACTATAATGATAGTAGTTGATAACTTTATAAAAGATTCTGAGCTATTAAAAGAGATAGAATTAGATCAAAGTTTTTATCCAGAATCAATAGGCGCAGGCGCTTACACTGGTAATTTTATGTTTTGGGATGGTTGGTGGAGAACTCCAGCAAATACTCTTAAAAAAAGAGTAATACAACATTTATGGGAAGACAAAATGGAATGGAATTTAGAAGATATTTTAGGTTTTGAATACTGGACAAGAACATATCTTCCAGGTCAGTACTTAGATATTCATGTCGATGAAGATACTTTTTTATATGAAAAAGATAAGATCTTCATAGGAC
>OFRA01000458.1_pt1 | contig 10722 bp, 17 predicted proteins | sample 1543001 | NCBI WGS metagenome assembly OFRA01 (sample SAMN07774221, study PRJEB24372) | wastewater metagenome | isolation source: Lake Maggiore Verbania | place: Italy: Verbania | collected 2015-12 | reverse complement strand
TTTAGTCTTGCAAAAAGCTTAGATAGATGGTTTGGCGAAAGATGGGTGGATATTTCTAGACCAAAAAAAGGAGGCGGGTTTGAGTCATGCGGTAGAGCCGATGCTGAATCCGGTAAGTATCCTAAATGTGTTCCAGCCGCTCGTGCTGCAAGAATGACTCCTGCACAAATCGCATCTGCCGTTAGACGCAAGCGCCGTGCTGAATCAACTCAAACAAGGCAAGATAAAAAACCAATCAATGTTTCTACAGACGTTGAAAAAGCATCTCGCAATGTCCCCACCAACCCGGAACTCTATGCCAGAGTAAAAGCAGCGGCTAAAGCAAAATTTGATGTATACCCATCAGCTTATGCAAATGCCTGGCTAGTTCGTGAATACAAAAAACGAGGTGGCGGGTACAGAACAGTATCAAAATCAGAAGAAATAATGCTTAATAAAGTAGCAGACGACTTAGACGAACAAGAAGCCGTGTTGGCAGATATGCTTATTGCAATTACAAGGATCTATGGAAAATTTAACGAAGACGGCATAGGGGTGTGGTCCGGCTACGATTCCCCAGAGGACAACGATGTTGCTGATATTGGTGTTAAATGCGCAAATTGTGTTCTTTACGAAGGCAACGGGGTTTGTAAAATTATAGAACAAAAAGTAAAAGAAGAAGGCAAATGCAGATTTGCAGTAATTCCAGATGGTATAGTAGAAGTAGAAGAAGATGATTATGAAGAAAACGATATGGAAGAAGAATAAAAGTTTACGAAAGTAAAAGAATAATGATACACTATTAGGATAGTATCATTTTTGATACAAGGAGACAAAATGAATTTTATTAATATTCCGGTAGATAGTGCCAAAGAAATGATTAGGCAGCACTCATTCCTTAGAGATAAAAATGATCAAATGTCAAAAGCTGCTTTTGCTCAGATGAAAGAATCTCTTGAGGCTGTTGCTTATCATCAAAGCCAAATTGATCTTTTGAGCAAAGCTGTAAAAGATGTAACATTTATGGTTTCCAAAGAAACGAGAAGTCTCGGTGGTGGAGAAAACACCCCAGCACCTTCAGCAGCAACAGACTCATCCCTTGCTCCATCTCCAAAAACTAATTTTGGATCAGGCGACCCGAAGCGTGTTAAAAAAGACAATTTAATTGAAATGCTAAAAGCCTATGAAAACGACAATGGCGAATTTGATATTAATCCAGAAGTTATTGCCAGCTTCTTAATGGCTGAATAATGGAAACTCCAGTTGTTGTTGCAATTATTGGCTTAGTCGGTGGAGTCATTGTCGCTTTAATTCAACAAAGTAGGAAAGAAAACAAAATAGACCACAATGTTGTTGCGGGCTTAATTAAACAAGTTCATAAAGATGTAGTCAATGTAGAGCATAAACTAGACGATCACATAAAAGAACATTCAAATTTAAAACCAAAAGTATTAACAAAGAAAAAATAATTATTTAATAATAGCCAGTCCTGGTTTAGCTTATTTCGCAAGATTAAGCCAAATATGGGGCTGGCTATTTTTTTATAAAATCACAACATTTTCTATTTTGCTGTGGTAGAGTGTTTATAACAAGAAAGAGAGAACCGGATGAACATTCAAGAAAGTACCGAAGTTTCTGAAATTAGTGATTTTCTAGTTAATGAAGTTGAGCTAGAAAAAATTTATACCAAATTGATTGGCACAATAAAGTCTCCTATGGACTCAACCACTGAAAGAATTGCCAGTTCAGTTATATACGGTTATTACAAAGGTTGGAATCTAACCAAAACTGTAAAGTATTACAACCTAGAAGAAGAGGTTGCAAAAACTTTTTGGAAACATTTTAATTTTAAAATAAAGGAAGGAGGTCAAACCATGAGTAGAACAAAAACCAAACAAAATAATATTGTAATTTACTTGGAGAAAAATGTAGGGCAAGTCGTAACACCGGCAAAGGTGTCAACGGATGTAAGCATTTCTCTTCCAACATTTTATAATTTCTACAACGCAAACCGCCAATTCTTCAAGAAGGTAAAGCGCGGTCAATTTGAAATTGTAAATCCAAAAAACCAAAGAGAATCTGAATTAAATTCATAATAAACGGGCAGCCATTTTTTAAGGAGAAATAATGACAATAGTAAAACAACCAATCAAGAATAATAATACAATAACTTGGGAAATGGCTGCCTATAATTCAACAGAGGAGTTATATGCAGATGTTAGGGCGCTTGAAAGTTATTCAATTAAGAATTTAAGAGAAACAATTGATTCCTACATAGATTCAAAAGACTATCTTGATTCAGATGGTATAAGGGTTCAAGAGCATAAAAATCGCTGGGCTTTGCTTTCATCAAATGCACTTCGTATTGCAAAAAATTTAGAGATAACATATTTGCTTACTAGTTCTGAAATTTTAAATACTGTTATTAAAAAACAAAAAGATTATGGACATAAGAATATTTCAAAATTTGGGATTACTGGTCTTGTAATCAGAGTGCACGATAAAGTTGCACGAGTAGAAAATTTAATGAAAAAAGAAAACTACGCTAATGCAGTTAGTGATGAAACAATGCTAGACACATTAATGGACATCATTGGGTATTCAATTATTGCTTACATGTGGTTGAATAATACTTTTATGTATGAACTGGAGGGTAAAGATGAGAAAACCATTGCATAAACATTTATTGATCAGGGGTATGATTACTAATGCCCCAACATCAGAACAAGTAGTCATTGATTGGCTAAGGGATTTTGTAGAAAAAATTGGAATGAACATTGTTCAAGGGCCTTTTGCTACTATGATTACAAAAGAAGGCAATCGTGGTCTTACTGCATCTGTAATGATTGAAACATCACATATTGCTTTTCACATTTGGGATGAAATGTATCCAAGCTTGTTGCAATTTGATTTGTATACATGCTCAGACCTTAAAATAAACTACACGCTGGACCTGATTACTTCGTTTTTTAATTTTACAGAATATCAGTATATGGTTCTTGATAGAGAAACTGGATTCAAAGTAATTCAAGGAGTCTATTCGGAATAATGGCTGCACAAAGAGGCAAGAAAAAACATATAGAAGCATGGATGCTTAGGTATGTTAACTCAATGAAAAAAATGTTGCATTTGTCAGACTGGACAATTATAATGCAAAACGAACCGTGCTCTTCTGACTGTCTTGCAGAGACAGATGTTATTACCGGTCAACATCTTGCCAAAATGTATTTGAGTAAAGCTTATACAAAAGATACCCCAGAGAATCTTCGGGCAACAATTATTCACGAACTGCTTCATTGTCATCTATCGCCAATTTCGGAATTGTCAGAAGAAATATTAAAACCCCTTGCTGATGAACTTGGCGGCAGCAGGGTTATTAAATCAGCTATCAACGGTATTGAGTATGAAACAGAAAGAAGCATTGATGGTATCTCTGAAGCCATAGCTCCATTCTTTCCACTGCCAAATATGCCAAAGAAAAAGAAAGCTAAAAAGAAAGTTATTGCAAAAAAGAAGGCGGTGAAAAGAAATGTCAAAACAAGATAAAATTACTCACGCTATTTATTTTACTCTACATGCAATCACAATTGCTATTTTGTTGGTAAAATAGATTATGCCCGAATTAAACGCCAACACCCCTGCAATAGAGTGCTATGTCCGTGGACAATATCTGCGTGATCAAATTGATTCACATGATGTTGTTTTTCCATGTATGATTTTTGGCGTTAGTTCAATTCAAGGCCGGTCCCCGCAATTTCATTTCTTAATGGAAGATGGCGGGGTGTGGTGGAGAATGCCAATCTCTGCTTTCTGCACAAAACCAGATAGCCCTCATGTAGATATCCACGAGTTAGTTTTATGGAACGCTTTTAGTTCGTATGTTTCGGTAACTGAGTTCCAGGCTATGCGCAATATGAAAATGACTTATGTTTCTAGATCCGGCAAGTTTGTAAATGGCAAATACCTGTTCACGCTTGACTGGCATTCACCAGAAGATAACCAGCTTAATGCCGGCTTTAGCACAAGCCCAGGGCAGCACAAGTGCGGTCATGTGATTGAAAGAGAAGATGGCAACATAGCTATCCAGCCAAACAATAGAATTCGTTTGTGGGACCCGTCTTACACAACCAAGAAAGAAACATTGATTCAAAGAAAAATTAACTCCCAAATGTGGGATGTAGAAGATGCCGACAAGTGGACATCACCGGACAATGATGATTATGAATATTAAACCAATATCCAAAGAACTTCAGCTCAGAGTAGAAGATTTAAAAAACAAGATGACTCCCGATAGTTATAAATACATCGGGGTTGATGAGGGCTGGTATCTTATTGTGGCAGACTGTGATAAAGACCTAACGGTTATTAACCCAGATTACCAAATCCTTCAGATCAAAGAAAAATTTGGGGGTCTTAGATATTATATTAAACCGATAAACGCAACCCCAGAGCAAGTTAAAGATATGAACAAGGTTATTAGAAAATACGAGGGCATCGCTGCTAGAACTTGCGAAGCAACGGGGCTTCCAGGGGTTTTGATGAAATCCGTTGGAGGGTGGCTAAAAACGCTAAACCCCGAATACGCCGCGGCTTCTTTGCATTACGCCAAATACGAAGTGATTAATAAACCGCCTTCAGACCAAGAGTGGTCGGAAGCAATAAAATAAACTTACCCGTAATGTGTGGCGCAAAATAAATTGTACTAACCCAAACCTGCTGTTTTGTTGCTTGGTGGCTTGGCGACAGATATAATATATATATATGCCAAATTATCAATATGTGTGCAAAAAGTGTGATTATTGGTATAACGAGATTCGGTCAATTACCGAAGACCATGTTGCCAAACAATGCCCAAGTTGCGGGGATGAATTAAAACAAGCCTACAGTCCCCCGGCCATTAGTTTGAAAGGACCAGGCTTCTATCGCAACAGTCGTAAAACAAAATAAAATACCCGGTATGGCGGTCAACAGCCCATACCCTATTTTAAAATGCTCTGAGCCACCGTACAACAAGTCTGGGAGACTTCTAAATTACAACTTGAACCCCGCAAAATTCAAAAAAATATTTTTTACCATAATCCATAGATAATTACTATTAACAAAAATCTATTAGATATATACTTAATACACGGCAGCGAATTTCGTTACCTTAGGACCGTTATAGATAGAGATTGCATCTGAGCAATACTCAGGTGCAATTTCTATTTACAACCCGATTTTTCCCAAAATTTTAGTATGTATCCAAGATGTGTTAATTACCTTTTTTATCTCCCGGTGATTCCTATGTCTCCCATGGTCAATGTTGGAGTGCGAGAGTGCATACAGCAAACTCTTGTACTCCAATTTTTTAGGGATAACAGGCTGATCTGATTGAGTACATATCTCAGACCTTATCGTATAGTTATTTGTATCGGGATACACCTAACACCCCGATAAGGAGAACACATTGTTTGGTTACAAGAGAATAAAATGGACACGAAGTAAAAACAGATGGGTTAGTGATTGTAATAATTATGAGATAGCCAAAGATAAATATGTTTACACTGCGCTGATTAAAGTAGAAAGTGGTGGAAGCAAATGGATTGACGACTGGTATTACACTACGCAACTTGCTAAAGCAAAGAAGTGGTGTGATGACCTAAGGCAAAAACAATATCTCCACAACTTACAACTTCACATCAACAACACAAGCAGATACGGAAAGGTAGGTGAGTAATGGATATCAACATAAACCCGATAGTCGCAATAGCCCTGATATCAGTGTGGGGCATTGTTAGAATAGCGATAGCAATTTATCGCTCAGGACAGCGTTAGGAATAACCCCGAACCTCACCCACCGAGGTTCGGGGTTATTTTTTTGCCCCGAACACCAAACGCTATGGAAAGAGTATTTCGCTATGTTTAGTGCATGCAGCTTTCTCAATTCATGTTGGGGTGCGAGAGCGAGATCAGCAAGCTCTTGAACGCCAATCAACAGGCTTACATCACACTTTGGCATTGAGTACATATCTTATTGCTTACCGTATAGTTATTGTTGCTGGGGATAAGCCAACCAACAAGAACTTCCTAGAAAGGGGAAACTTATGGCTCTATTCCGAACACAACCTCAACCAGAGGTGCACATACCACACACAGCAAGCGAGATCGTGGAACTCTTAAAGGCATTTGCCTTGAGTATTGCGATTGAGTCTTGCGAACAGCGTGAGGCAGGCGAAGTCAAAGTGTCAACACAGCTTGACCGCATTGTTAGCCAATGCGACCACGCTGTTGACATGATTAACTTCAACGAAAAGAACAAATAACAAACCAATCCCCAGCAGTCCCCCAAGCCGAAAGGCTTGGGGGATTTTTTTTTGCCCTGAACACCATTCGCTATGTATCGGTATAGAATATGTGTTTAGTGCGTGTTGCTTTCTCAATTTGCGATGGTGGGCGAGGGAGCGATCAGCAATCTCTTGAACACCATTTGCATGGCTTACATCACTAAGTTACATTGAGTACATATCCTGTTTCTTATCGTATAGTGTTTGTTATCAGGGGAAACCGAAGTAGCCTGATAGAAAGAGATACGCAATGTCTAAGTCAACTTTAGTTCAGTCAGCAGAGTCAGCCTTTGTTCAGCGAATGCTTAAATGGCAATGCCCATACGGATGTTGGGAAACTGACTTTGACGGCAAAAATGTCGTTATGTATGAGTTTAACTTTGAACTCTGCTGTGACGGTGTAATCACTGTCTGGGCTTACAAGGACAACAATGATGAGTATGTCATTGTCAAGTCCTTTAACAAGCCAGTCAACTTCAGTCAAATAGGAAAGGGTGAGTAATGTCTAAGACATTCTTTGCTAGTGACGGAAGTTATGGCGATGCCGAGGGGTTAGTCATTATCAACACTACCCAATGGGGCGAAAAGGAATGGGTGATGATTGAACAATCGTCTGATTACGGTAGGTTGCGAGTAGCGATTCAAATAAACGAAAGGATGCAATAAGGGAAAGTCCCCCGAGCCGAAAGGCTTGGGGGATTTTTTTTGTTTCTGTTTTGGGCGGCGGTCCACGTTGTGAATAACAATAAGTGGAACACCGATCATAAGGCAACGAACGGTTTCTACACTTGAATACACATTCTCAAGCCAACGGGTAAGGTGTCTCTTGTCAGCGACAATCCCTAACACGCTGACAAGGGAGCAATACAATGGCTAGTCATAGCAAAGCAAAAAAGAAGCAGGCTGAAGCAACAGCGCAGAAAAACCGCCAAGTGCGATTGGTAATGAAAGAGATCCGCAAGGGCAATGCTGAGAAGCACTTGTCGCTTGAGGAGCAACTTCACAATATCTTGCTCGCACACACAGCGATTGTTTCTGTTCAGGGTGAGGACAGCAAGGTAGCAATGGAATTGCTCAAGTTTGCCTCGTCTTACGAGCGAACAATTCAGGCTCAGAAGTCAATCGCTGAAGCCAAAGCAAAAGCAGTTCAGTCTCAATAGAGATTGTAACTAGAATACGAATCACCCTCAAGCCTTCGGGCTTGGGGGTTTTTTCGTGCCCCAACTACCTTCGGTTGGCTTATATCATAAATAGAACTTTAATACATATTCACATTCTCACCGGATGGCTGGGGTGCGGCGTTGCGCATAGCAATAAGTTGCGCACCAGCAGAAAGGGTTTCAATACAATCTCAAGTTGAATACACATTCTCATAGCAAAAAGTATAGTTATATATATCAAGCGAAACCCAAGTAACTTGATAGAAAGAGATAAACAATGCCAACTACCTTTATGCGTAGTCAATACGGTTTTATATTTGAAGCCGTGTTGTTATTCCTAACGGAATACAAGCCATACTACCCTGAGAATATCAAGCCTGCGCAACAGCGTGAGGTGTGGGATAGGTGGTTCAGTCAGCACCGTGGGCAGGTTAACGAGTTGATTGATATTGTTGATAATATCATTCACACTAGCTATAAAGAGTGTCAGTTCACAGAGTCCTTTGTGGATAGATACTTCACGGTGCTTAAGCAGTTAAGGCAGGGCGTTATAACCCACCATGAATTTGCTTCGCAGGTTTATCGTGAGTTGATGTCAATGCGTAGCCAGCTGGCTATTGCTGGTCTTGAAGACAAGGAAGTTGAGTTAATCAACTTCAGCCAGTTACAATAATCCCCCAATCCCCCAAGCCTTCGGGCTTGGGGGATTTTTTTTGTCTTATTTGTATTTACGGCGGTGGGCAAGGCTGCGATCAGCAAATCCTTGAGCACCGACAGAAAGGTACAAAGCATAAACATATATTGAGTACATATCCTGTTTCTTATCGTATAGTAATTGTTATCAAGCAAGCACTAACCAATAGAAAGGATAAACAACAATGATTACTAAAGTTAATATCAAAGAGGTATTCTCAATACCAAAGAAACACAATGGCAAGCGTAAGCGTAGTAATTCTGGCAAGTTGGATATGCCTACACTACACGCCTATATCGTAGGTATGTATGAAGACGGTGTGCCATTAAAAGAGATAGCAAAGCATTTTGACAGAAGTTTTAGGTATGTCAAAAAAACTATCCTGGAATACAAGCCGTCTATTGCTCGCATTCCAGTTCGCACCGATTACGAAGTGCCTAAATTAACCGAACCCGACTTGTTAGTTTGCGGGGTTGTGTTCTTAAAGGCAATTAACGACAAGACATTAAACGACTTTTTTACCAAAGTTCACGATGTCAATAGTGTCGTTACAACTTACGCAATAAAACAAAAAACTCGTGAGAGCGTTGCGTGGTTGGAAGCTGAAAACTTTGGTTAAAATTAATCCCCAAGTCCGAAAGGGCTTGGGGATTTTTTTTGTCCCTGATGAACTCCTGCGACTATGCAGCAATATACAACTCTCTTTAGTACATACCGGTTTCTCAATTTTCACTGGAGGGCGAAGTGCGAACAGCAAACTTTGAACTCCAGCAATCAAGGAACTATGAACAAACTAAATTGAATACATATCCCAATCCTTATCGTATAGTAATATGTATCAGGTGAACAGTAAGTAGCCTGATAGAAACGGAGAATAAAATGCGCAAGGTCAATTTAAGTGATATTCAGTCAGAGTTGGTTAGTCGTGGGCGTAAGCCTTTTACTGACCACGAGTTGGAGTTGGCAATTCAAGAATTGAATGCTGATGACCCAAATGATGGGTTCATTTATGCTGAATGCGATACAACGGCTGAGGATTATGCCTCACAAAAAGCGAAGTATCGCAATCGTGTAATGACAGTGTCCGAACAACTCGGTATCGCAGTCAGCGCACAATGGACAACCAATGGTGAATTGGTAGTCGCATTGAAACAAACAAAAAAGCGCAAATAATTGCGCATAAAAAAAACAAAGTTTTTCCCCAAGCCTTCGGGCTTGGGGTTTTTTTTGGGCTGGCGTTCACTTTTTGCTGTTCGCAAAGTAAACGCCAGCTCTATTGTACAAAAGCTAGTTACTATTTTTAATACATTTCTAATTTACAATACCGGCTGGCGTGCGAGTTGCGATCAGCAAAACTTGCACGCCAGTTTACAAGGAACAATATGCGAATTAAATTGAATACATATCCTAAACCTTGTCGTATAGTATTTGGTATCAAGCGAACAAGAAGTAACTTGATAGAGAGAGAGAGATAATGCGTAAGGTAAACTTATCAGATATCCAGCAAGAACTAGTGAGCCGTGGGCGTAAGCCGTTCACAGATAGCGAACTAGAACAAGCGATATTGTCGCTTGACGCAAATAACGCCGATGACGGTTTTATTTACGCTGAGTGCGATGTCAATGCCGAAAATTATTCGGCAGAGAAGGCAAAGTATCGCAACCGAGTAATGACGGTGAGCGACCAATTGGGAATTGCTGTAAGTGCCCAATGGACTATCAATGGCGAATTGGTAGTTGCTCTCAAGCAAACCAAGAAGCGTAAGTAATTACGCAATAAAAAAACAAAGTTTTTTTACCCAAGCCTTCGGGCTTGGGTTTTTTTTTGGGCTGGTGTTCCTTTTTTGCTGTACGCAAAATGAACACCAGATTACTTAAACAAACTCATATAGAAATTTAATACAAATTACTAATCGTAATTCTTTACTTAAGTTAGACGGGTGTTCCAAAAAGTAGATATATCCCACTTTTTGTACACCCGCAAAAAATAATTAATTAAATACTTAACTTTAACACAAATTACTAATTCATATTATAATTTGTTTATTACTATGCAAAATGTAAATCAAATACTTATTCAAAGCGTACTCAAATTCTTCTGGAACACTACCCATAGGCTATAGTAAAGACTTTGTAAAGAATTCGGGGCAAAAATTTTTTGCTTCATCTAATCCTTAGCTTTACCTAGCACTAATATCCATACAAATTCAACCCCAAAACTTTTAGTTATAAAAAGCGGCTTACTCTGGGGCAATCCCTCAAAATAATAATCTCTAAATTTTCGGGGATTACAGTGTTGTAATTAATGGTTAATCTATAGGTAGTTCTATGTATAGATGTATGGGTAGTTCTCTAGATAGAATAATCCATCAATCCCAGACCCAATCCCTGCATTAATTAACGCTTTATATAATTTATAACCTTAAACTTAATTAAAAACTTAATTTGAGTTTTCTATAATTAGATTTTAGGCCGTTCTCAAATTATGAGCTTTTTTGCCTATTTTTACTGCTTTTTCTTATATTTTATTATAAAATTCTTAACAAAATACATAAAAATAGCCCAAA
>OFRA01000457.1_pt1 | contig 10727 bp, 4 predicted proteins | sample 1543001 | NCBI WGS metagenome assembly OFRA01 (sample SAMN07774221, study PRJEB24372) | wastewater metagenome | isolation source: Lake Maggiore Verbania | place: Italy: Verbania | collected 2015-12 | reverse complement strand
TACTAAATTTGTCATAGATACAGCTACACTAGTATAACCATACCCAAATATTGCTTTGTCACTTCCATATCCTGCGGCTGCTATATAATATCTAGCGGTACCTACTCCTGTTGTATCTGTCGCAACAGTACCTGTGTTACTTACCAAATTTGTCACGGATACAACTGCACCGGTATTACCATAACCAAATATTGCTTTATCAGTTCCATAACCAGCTGCTGCAAGTCCTGACCTACCAGTACCTACTCCTGTTGTATCTGTCGCAACTATACCTGTATTACTTACCAAATTTGTCATAGATGATTGTGCGCCACTATAACCATAACCAAATATAGCTTTATCAGTTCCATACCCAGCAGCAGCAAGATAAACTCTAGCAGTACCAACACCTGTTACATCATTTGCAACCACACCTGTGTTGGATACTAAATTTGTCATAGATACATTACCCGGATTTAAATTACCATAACCAAATATAGCTTTATCTGTACCATATCCAGCTGCAGCTGGACCATATCTAGCAGTACCAACACCTGTTGTATCTGTTGCAACAGTACCTGTGTTGCTAACCAAATTTGTCATAGATACACCTACACTACCATTATAACCATAACCAAATATAGCTTTGGTTGTAGTAGTTGTACCTGCTATATATGTTATAGCATTTATTTTAAATGTAGAAGCGCCATCCGTATTCATCAAATATATTGGATATGTTCCAGCCGTTTTTGTTGCTACATTCACATTTAATTGATTTTCATTTACATAACTTACTATAGAACCCGTAGTTGCATCAATAAAAACAGATGCGCTAGATTTAAAATTACTACCCGATATAATTATATAATTATTACCGATTACAAGATCTACCGCAGAAGCTGTGGTTGGTGTATAACTACTATTTGTATAAATAATAGATTTAATTTTGGGAATATCTAATGAATTAACCGAATTTAATGCATATGAAGCGGTTGTTGCAAAACTTGCGCTATTAACATTTGGTGTTGTTAAGTATCTGATATCAACCAAAGATCCTGACGGAATATTTTCTGTAAAATTGATGGTGGAACTTGTAACAGAATAAGCATTATTAAATGATTGTACTGCACCGTCTACTGCTACAACAATTTCATATGCATTTACAACACTTCTTGATAATGCGTAACTGGATGTGCTTCCTACTGCGGTAAATGTTTGTCCCAATAATGTTGAACCTACACTTACATTACTATAATTCAATACATTAACATATACCCTATCAACACTGGCACTAAGAAAAGGCGAACCACTCACAGGTGTACCTGATACAGACATCTTTCTTATTTTTAATGATGTATCGTCCAATTTTTGTATACCATAATCTGAACCTGTATCATTAAGTCCTCCAATCAAACCAATATATTTTGTTTCATACTGCGGTAATTGATTTGGAAATTCCAAACTTGAAGTAGTAAAACTGCCTGTATATCTAACTACATTTTTAGTAATTCTAAATTCATCAATATAGCCAGCTATAGGAGCATTAGTAGATCCGTCAAAATTTAAAGATGCACCAATTCGTATAGCTTGTCCACTATCTGATGTTGTAATCGTAATTGAACCGGATGCATCTATATTTCCATTTAAAAATAAAGTTTGCAATGAAGAACTTTTTACATATGCAATATGGTGCCATGTATTTGTTGCTAGTGTTGTTAATCCTGTAATTTGATTATAACTGTTATTATTATTAAATTGTAATATAATACCTTGTAATTTTCCAGTGGATGTAATCGACAAATCCCAATTATAATTCCCTGAATTACCTGCGTTACTATTATAACGACTCGCAATTATTCCAGTAGTAGTAGCGGTAATATAAATATAACATTCAACTGTAAAATTTTGATTGTTTACATCCAATGGACCACCACTTACGACCGGAATTGTTAAATAATTTCCATTTGTTCCCCCTAAAAATAAACTAGTACCTCCAAATTTACTAAATGATGATGTTATTTTTGCACCTCCGGAAACAGTACTACTTACATTGTTTGGGCTACTATCTATAAAAGTTGTACTATTATTGCTTCCACTGAAATGCATCAACAAACTACAACTAGAAATATTAAGGTCTCCCGGAATACTGTTCCATTCTTCAACTACATTGATTCCCCAGTTATTATTTGTGAGCGTCAAACCTGTAATTGTAGCTTCTTGTGAACTGCTGAAGTTATACAATATTGTTTGATTATTTAAACTGGCTACACTTACAACAGGTGTTGAACCACCTCCACTACCACCATTCATTGCATACGATGATGTTACAGCGTAACTAGCAGTTCCTAATAAAGAACCTGTTATAGATCCATTTGGCTGTATTAATGATTGTCGTAATCTTGTAAATGGCATATTATTATATATATATTATGTCGCCGAATAACCCGCAGCAGCTGAATAATATCTAGCAGATCCAACTCCTGTTGTATCTGTCGCAACTACACCTGTGTTACTTACTAAATTTGTCATAGATACATTTACACTAGTATAACCATAACCAAATATAGCTTTATCATTTCCATATCCCGCAGCGGCCGATCCTTCTCTAGCTGTACCAACCCCTGTTACATCATTCGCAACTACACCTGTATTACTTACTAAATTTGTCATAGATACAGCAACAGAAGTATAACCATAACCAAAGATAGCTTTATCACTACCATATCCAGCTGCTGCTATATACCTTCTAGCAGTACCTACTCCTGTTGTATCTGTCGCAACAGTACCTATGTTGCTAACCAAATTTGTAATAGATACATTTGCACTACCATTGTAACCATATCCAAATATCGCTTTATCAGTTCCATATCCAGCTGCTGCTAATATATTTCTAGCAGTACCTACGCCAGTTGTATCTGTCGCAACCACACCTGTATTACTTACTAAATTTGTCATAGATACCTGTACGCTAGTAAGACCATAACCAAATATCGCTTTATCAGTTCCATATCCAGCTGCTGCTAATCCTCTTCTAGTGGTACCTACACCTGTTGTGTCGGTAGCAACAACGCCGATGTTACTTACTAAATTCGTCATAGATAAGTTGTTGATGTCGTCATAACCATAACCAAATATTGCTTTATCCGTACCGTATCCAGTAGCTGCAGCACTTCTTCTAGCAGTACCAACACCTGTTACATCATTAGCAACCACACCTGTGTTACTTACTAAATTCGTTATAGATACATTTACACTAGTAAAACCATAACCAAAAATAGCTTTGGTTGTACCAGTTGTAGTGGTTATTAAGTAACTAGCTGACAATGCGGTTGTTGCATAACTACTACTTACAGATGAACCGGCTAAAAATCTTATATCAATAATAGAACCAGATTCGGCATTTTCTGTTAAAGTTAAAGTTGAACCTGAAACAGTATAACTGCCTGTTCTGGATTGAACTAGACCGTCTAATATTACTAAAATTTGATCATTGTTACTTACACTCTGTGTTAATGATAATTGACTTACAGAAGCAGTAGGTACAAATGTTTGACCTGTCAAACTGGATGTAGACGATGAACCACCACTGCTTGCAGCATTTAATGCATACGAAGCCGTCAACGAATATGAACTACTAACACTATTTACTACATAACTTGCAGTTGAAGCATTAACAGAAAAACTTGAACTGATTGAATTTAAATTGTAACTGGATGTTGACGCAAATGATGAACTTGTCGCAGTAGTACTATTTAAAGAATAACTTGAACTTAATGAATATGACGCACTCGTTGCAGTATTGGCACTATTCGCAGATGTCGCTGTAGTTGCAGAAGTAGCACTACCTGCAACAGTCGCATAACTCGCACTAGTAGCCGTAGTTGCACTAGTCGCAGATGTCGCACTTGTAGCAGAAACCGCAAATGTTGAAAAACTGCTACTTATAGCATTTGTTGCCCAACTACTTGTTATTGGATAAGTACTGCCAGTAGTTAATGTTGTACCACCGCCAGCTGCATATGAAGCAGTCAATGCATTTGTAGACCAACTACTTGTACCAAAAACACTGCCGGTAAAACTACTCGCACTTATATTTCCATTCACCTGTAATTTAGCTATAGGATTATTTGTACCTATACCAACTCTACTGCCAGTTACCACTAAAGCATTTGAATTATATGTTCCTACCACCAATCTATCATCACTAAATACTTCCAATATCGGTAAACCGCTAATGTCATTTACACTCATCAATGACCCACTTAAACTGTCATCTACACTAAATAATGAACCCTGTGTTCCTTCTACACTAAATACTACAGATCCTGAAACAAGCGAACCACTGCTATTAATATTTAATTTAGCATTCGGATTAATAGTCCCTATACCAATATTACTACCAGTTTCATACATTACACTGTTTCCAACAGTCGTAGTAGATGTAAATTTAGATATGTAATTTAATGAACCAGTCACCGTTCCACTACCACCTCCACCACCAGAAGCATTCAATGCAAATGATGCTGTTAAAGCATTTAATGCATATGAAGCAGTAACAGAAAATGATGATGTACCCAAAAATCCAACACCGTTACTTACACTAGATGTAAAACTACTACCACTAATATTACCACTCACTTGTAATTTAGCTATAGGATTGCTTATACCAATACCAACCCTGCTCCCAGTTACCACCAAAGCATTTGAATTGTATGTACCAACTACTAGCCTGTCATCACTAAATACCTCCAATATTGGTAATCCACTAATATCGTTAACACTCATCAATGATCCGCTAAGACTATCATCTACACTAAATAATGAACCCTGCGTTCCTTCTACACTAAATACAACTGAACCAGAAACTAAAGAACCACTACTGTTAATATTTAATTTAGCATTCGGATTGATAGTTCCAATACCAATATTACTGCCTGTTTCATAAATTACACTGTTTCCTATCGCACTTCCAGATGTAAATTTAGAAATATAATTTGTAGAACCACTAACAGTACCACTTCCTCCTCCACCAGACGAATTCAATGCAAATGATGCGGTTAATGCATATGATGCACTTGTCGCACTATTCGCTGATGTAGCCGATGTAGCACTAGTAGCTGTACCAGCAGTAGTTGCAAAACTTGCACTCGTTGCAGTATTTGCACTAGTTGCGGATGTCGCTGTATTTGCGACATTTGAATAACTGCTACTAACACTATTTAAACTGTAACTTGAACTTACACTGTTCAAATTATAACTGGATGTAATTGCGTATGATGAATAAGACGAACTAACAGAAACACTAGCGGTATCAGCAAAACTACTACTAATTGCATTTGTAGCTACATTTATATAGCTAGATGTTAACGCAACTAAAGCAATAGATGCGGTACCTAATAAACTGCCAGTAATATTTGGCGAACGAAGTGATCCTGTAAATTGATGCGTATCCGAATCTGTATCACCAAACTTAGTACTACCGTCAAAATTAGATGATGTAAAATAACTGACCGATGAACTTACTACATATTGTTGCGCAATCAAACTGCCAATTACTGTTATATTTCCTTGAACCGTTTGACTTCCACTAAAATTATTACTGCCAGTCGTTGCAAATACAGTTGATGATGTATTATTTAATAAATTAGCATTTGATGCGAAACTTGAACTTAGTGATGCAGTTATTCCTACAACTTCAATTTGACCAGATGCGGTATTTAGTGTTACAATTGGGCTTGAATTTGCAAATAATGTTGAACCAGATGTACTTAATACTGTTTCTCCAATGTAAATACTGCCGGTACTTACATATAAATCTTTCCATTTGTTGGTAGGCGAACCCAAACTATATGTTGATCCTGTAATTGGAATCAAATCTTGAGCAATCGGACTCAAATTACTAGCCGTTAAAGCATAACTACTATTAATAGATACACTGCTAAAACTACTGGATATAGCATTATTAGCAAAACTACTAGTTCCCAATAAAGATCCTGTAATTGATATAGCATTAACAGTTCCACCAGATAAATTGGTTGCGGTAGTACTATTTAGTGAATAACTTGCACTAACTGAATTATTAGAAAAACTTGCAGTTAGTGCATAGCTAGATGATGGCGATAATCCATAGAAGCTACCACTAAAACTTCCAGTAAAACTACCAGACTTAATTAAATCTGTAGATAATTTTCTCATTATACATCAGTTAAATCATCAATTGGATTGTATTGTATCATTGTCATTATACTGGAAGTAACATATTGATATATTTCTTCTTGTGAATGAAATACATCTCCACTACCTGGATTGTATGGTTGTTGTATTGTCATAGACCCAGATGCGTCAAATACATTAAATCCTGTATTATTCTGATATCTTTTAAAGAATGGAATTAAATTTGTCATATTAATAAGTATATTTTTTCTTAAAGAATATTGGTTTTATAATTATATTATAAGTTGTTTCGTCTGATAATTTTACTATAATTGTTTTTGCTGTTGTAAAGTTAACATATCCAATAATACTTTTTCCGTTTGTTGAAATATTAAATCCTGCCGGTAAATTATACGTTTTAACGATCACTAATATAGAATCTATTTCTTGGTTGAATACTGCATTATAATCCATTTCGTATGTATATGTTTTGTTTACGGATGGTATAAATTCAGAAGTATTAGTTGTAATTGTTGTTTCAGCTCCTAGTAAAATTGTTCTTTTAATTAATCCTGTGGTGTTTATAATTGTATTAGATAAATATAAATCGCCTGTATATACGGTATTATTAACCATACCATCAGTTCCTTTAATTAAATTTGACCCACTACTAATTGTATTTATTACATTATTAACACTTCCAACAGCAATAATATCTGTTGAACTTAAATATAAATCGGATGTATATACTGTTTTATCAACTATACCATCATTTCTTTTAATTAAGTTGGAACCAGTACTAATAGTGTTTATTAAATAATTATCTGTATTTTTACTAATATTAGTTACTAATATATCTTGTGACGCAGTTAAATCGTTTGTTCCTGATGGTAATATTAAATTTGACGCACTTATTGAACTACTAACAAATCGTATATTTAATATATTAGAATTACAATAATTTACACCAATCAAAACGCCTGCGGAAATTGGATAACTTGAAGATTGCACTACATATGTAGTTGATGTATATCTTGCTATTCCTGTAGTGATTCTAAATTTATCTAGATATCCTGAAAAATCATTGCTTGATGTATTTACCAATCTTCCAATAAATGATGATGTAAGTGACGATAATAAAGTGGATGGATAATTGTAAATTGAATTACTAACACTATTTTCAAGAACACCATTTAAATATAATCTAGTTATATTTCCGTCATAAGTTACGGCATAAGAATACCAGTTATTATCTACAATATTAGTGGATCCTGTTAATAAATAACTTGATGTATTATTTGCACGATATTCCCATATAACTTTTGATGAACTAATTCCAGAATTATAAGCCAATCCAGAAGATGTATTATAATTTGCAGTTCCACCTCCTCTCGATAAAATTGTTTGATATTTGCTACTTGAATTAGTATAAAAATCATACTCAACAGTAAATGGAGATTCAAAAACAGACCCTGAACCTAAATTTAATAGTGATGAACCACTTATTCTTACATAACTACCGGACCCATCAAAATAACCATATCCACCAACAACAGGATCAGTTGACGGATTATCATAGAAAGACATTGTTGCACTTCCCGTTAAAGTATGAATCGTATTTCCATTAACTGTAGTAACTGTACCTCCTGTTGCTTTTTGTGATCCATAATATCTGACTATGACAATACCCGATCCACCATTACCACCATAGTTATTTGAATTATAATGACTTCCACCACCACCACCACCGCCAGTATTTGCTCCTGCATTACCACCAGGAGTGTTTGTTTGTGAATTAATACTACCACCACCACCAGGTGAACCGTTATTTAAACCAGCACCGCCAGTTGTGGTTCCAACTGCACCACCGCCACCACCACCAATACCACCATTACCACCGGGTGATACTGAATATGCAGAACCACCACCACCACCACCAAAATAATATGGACTCATTACAGAAAAAAGTAAACCGGGACCACCATTTGGTATATTTGGTCCTGAACTACCAGATCCTCCTGCACCACCACCACCGCCGGGATACCAAGCATATAGTCCTGTACCACCGTCGTATCCTTGTCCCGATGTTCCTAATCCTCTTATACCACCACCATAACCACCACCACCTTGTCCTCCACTTGGAAGAGTACCACCTCCTGATGCGCCACCTCCGGACCCACCATCGCCAGCAGGACTAGTAGATCTATCATGACAACTAGCACCGCCACCACCGCCAACTGCTGTTAAACTACCAAATACCGAATTATTACCATTAGTCCCTCTAGCTTGACCAGCCCCAGCAGCCGCTCCTGATCCACCATTACCTACGGTGACATTAATTAGAACCAGATGTTATGGTGTATGAATTATTATAAATCACTCCTCCTGCACCACCGCCACCACCCATATCCGAACCACCGCCACCACCGCCAGCTACTACAAGAACTTGTATTGAATTTGATATAAAGCTTGAAGTGTTTGGTGTGGGTCCGGTATTGATGGTAAACGAACCACTAGATAATAGTGAAAGATTTGTAAATGCTTGATTTGATAAACTATCAAAGTTAAGAACAACTTTTGTATTTTTATAATTTGGATCGTATACATTGTCAACCGGATAATTGCTTCCAGAACTATTTTGTACCAAGTAACGATAAGCATCTTGATTGTTTAAATTTAAGATTGTGTTTCTATATATTCCTGTTTTATCAGGTACAGGTCCAATTTCACCATTGTTATAGGGTAAATAATATTTTGAAACAAACCTAGATGCAGTTGGATATACAACTGGCGTAATATTTAAATTTAAGATTGTGTTTCTTTTTATATTATCTTTGTTGAATACGGGTCCAAGTTCACCATTTTCATAAGTTAATAGATAACTTTTGCTTATTGGAATTGCAGCCGCATTAGAAATTAATATTAAAGGTTCAGAACTAATTACAGAATTTATTAATGGAAATAAACGAATTTCCTGTTCACCTATAACTGATCCGTTAATAGATGTATCTGCATAATAATTTGGAACTGGAGTAGCCATTCATCAGAAATTAGAACTTGCAACTATTCTTGTAAATCCACCATTTGTTATAGTTATTGGTACATTTACAATTGAACTGGTTGTAGTTGTTACATCAATATAACTCAAACCATTTGATGTAAATGTAGCAGATGTTCCTTCAATTGTTAATCTTGTAGGAACTGCAACACGACTTCCCAAATAATTTCTTGCTTCAACATTCACATCAGATGATATATTCGTACCAGTATAAGAATATGATGCGGTTGGACTTGTAATATTAATTCTTACTGGACTGTCCAATGCAAATGAGAATAAATCATTTGCATAAGTTGTAGCCCACAATCTACCATATGTATCTACACCATAATGTCTAAATTCACCAGGAATTGTTTGTGCTAATGTTAATGATAAACTTGCAGTGTCAAATGTATATATTGCCATATTATTTGTAGTAACTACTAAAAATCTATTAGTATTACTATCCATAGCAATTACAGCTCTTATTTCACCACCCAAATCAGTATAAATTGGTCTTGAAGATCTATATGTTAAATTCGCACTTGCAGTAGGATGGGTTGTAAAAACATGAGCATTATAATAATTTTTATTACTGTCTTCATTGCCATAAGGAGTAATATTAAATGCAATCAAATACATCGCAGAACCACTAACAGGTTGATTTAAAAATAGTTTGGTTCTTCTTGAAAAATATCTTTGTGTACTTGTAGTCCAACTATTTGGCCATAGAGTATCCGGTGTACTACTTCCACTCAATGTATAATCTACAGTACAATTTGTATTATAAGCAACAACACTTGGCCCAGAAGATCCAGATGCTTGACTGCCATTTACATCAAATACTATTCTTTGTATTTGGTGTTTTGGATTTGATGATCCTGATGGAACACCATTTGGAACTACTTGTGTGTGATAAAAAACATAACTTCCAGTTGAATCAATTTGTATTGCTTCTGATGGTATTGGTGTATGTGAACCTGAATGCGTCAAACTTTGAACTGTTGTAACTGTGTTTGTAGATTTAGTATACATCATTAAATCTGTAGAATTTTGATCTTCTTTTGATCGAAATACAAATATTCTAGTACTACTTCTTCCTATATAAGCATGATATCCGTGACAATTGTATGATATTGGACTACTATCGTTTGTTGGACTTAAAGTATTTTTAGTAAAATATGTAAATTGTTTGATTGTTCGTCTCCAAGCGTCCTTTTCGTACCCGTTGCTACACTGACATGGATGACGGTCATAATAACCCCTTTGCTGATGTCCACCGGACATTAAATAAACATTACTACTATCTTCGTCTAAAATAAAATTTTCATGAAGATGTCCAACAGTCCAATCACATGTACTTAAAGTAGCAGTTGCATTTGGTCTATTTACAAGTCCATATGTTAAATTTTGATTGGACGGATTAAATTTCCACATTCTATAACCACCATATTCCATTGTATAATAATTAAATCCGTCATTCCAATAATAACCATTAACATCTTTCATTCCTCTATTAAAATCTTCTAAATTAAAGGCATAATAATCAGCAGCTCTA
>OFRA01000455.1_pt1 | contig 10733 bp, 10 predicted proteins | sample 1543001 | NCBI WGS metagenome assembly OFRA01 (sample SAMN07774221, study PRJEB24372) | wastewater metagenome | isolation source: Lake Maggiore Verbania | place: Italy: Verbania | collected 2015-12 | reverse complement strand
AATACCGTTTGGCAGAAAAAGAGAAGCGCACACACATCTTGCAGGGCTATCTCAAAGCACTAGATGCCTTGGATGCTGTTATTGCTTTGATTCGTGCTTCAACAACCCCCGAAGAGGCTCGCACAGGGTTGATGAAGTTGCTCGACGTTGATGAAATTCAAGCTAACGCCATTTTGGATATGCAACTGCGCCGCATTGCCGCACTTGAGCGTCAAAAGATCAATGATGAGTATGGCGGGTTAATGGCTGACATTGTTGAACTCAACACAATTCTTGTAAGTCCTGAAAAACAACGCACAATTGTTAAGACAGAGCTTTCAGAATTGGTAGCAAAGTATGGCGATGATCGCCGCACACAAATTGTTGCAAGCGAAGGTGATTTTAGCGCTGAAGATTTAATCCCAGACCAAGATGTTGTTGTAACAATTACCCGCGGTGGTTATTCAAAGCGCACCATGGCAGATCTTTATCGATCACAGCGCCGTGGTGGTCGTGGCGTTAAGGGTGCAGCACTCAAAGAAGATGACGTTGTTGATCATTTCTTTGTTGCATCAACACATGACTGGTTATTGTTCTTTACAAACCAAGGACGCGTCTATCGCGCAAAGGTTCACGAGCTACCAGATGCTGGTCGCGATGCTCGCGGACAACATGTTGCTAACTTGATGGCATTTAAACCTGATGAGAAAATCGCTGAAGTTCTCTCCCTTAAGGATTACACAATTTCTCCATTCTTAGTTCTGGCAACTAAAAAGGGATTGATTAAGAAAACTCCTTTAGTAGAATTTGACTCACCGCGCACTGGTGGATTAATCGCAATCTCTCTAAAGCCAGGAGATGAAGTTGTTGGTGCATCACTTGTTAATAATGGTGATGAACTACTACTTGTTTCAACCAAGGCAATGTCGCTGCGATTTACTGCAGATGATGAATCACTTCGCCCAATGGGCAGATCAACTAGCGGTGTTATTGGAATGAAGTTCCGTGCACAAGATTCATTGCTGACAATGGCTAGAGTGAGTGCAGAGCTAGCTACAAACTCTTTTGTTTTCACTGCAACTGATGCTGGTTATGGCAAAAAGACACCATTAGATGAATATCGTTTACAGGGCCGTGGTGGAATTGGGATTAAAGCTGCCAAGATTGATGAAAGCTCCAGAGGCTCATTAGTGAGTGCACTTGTGCTGCGTAATGAGGATGAAGTCCTAGCAATTACATCTGCTGGCACAGTGATGCGAACACCGGCAGCCCAAGTTCGCCAAACTGGGCGCGATTCAATGGGTGTGCGCCTAGTGAACCTAGATGAAGGCGTTGCTCTGGTCTCAGTGACCAAGAACAGCGAAGATGAGATTTCCTCGAAAAGTTAGTAGTGAAGTTCAAAAGGACCTTGCCCTTTTGCATGAGAAACGATCGACTAGCCAGGCCTCTAACTCAACCTGGTGAGAACCCTTCCCGAATAAGGAAGAGTTTGATAAAGTGCAAATAAGTGCAAATTTATAATAGGAGTGGGTATGGCAAAAATACTTTGTGTTTTGTATGAAGATCCTACAACTGGATACCCAACCAGTTATGCAAGAGATGGTATTCCAGTTATTAAAAAATATCCGGATGGTCAGACAGTTGCAAACCCACATACAGTAGATTTTCAACCTGGGGAATTGTTGGGTAGTGTGACTGGCGCTTTGGGTCTAACAAAGTTTTTGAAAGACTTGGGACATGAACTAGTTGTCACATCTGACAAAGACGGACCGAACAGTGAATTTGAACGACACCTAACAGATGCTGAAATAGTGATTAGTCAACCATTTTGGCCTGCATATCTAACAGCGGAGAGAATTGCTCGGGCACCGAAATTGAAGATGGCATTAACAGCAGGTATTGGGTCAGACCATGTGGATTTACAGGCAGCGATGGACAATGGTGTCACCGTGGCAGAGATTACTTATTGTAATTCCAACTCAGTAGCGGAGCATATTGTGATGCAGATGTTGAGCCTGGTGAGAAATTATATTCCTAGTTATAAGCAGGTTATAGATGGTGAGTGGAACATTGCAGATTGCGTGGCTCGAAGTTATGACATTGAAGGTATGCACGTGGGAACCGTAGCTGCGGGTCGTATAGGTCTACGAGTTTTAAAACTCTTAAAACCATTTGATGTGCATTTACATTACTTTGATCGTCATCGTTTGCCAGCATTGGTGGAACAAGAGTTGAATCTTACTTGGCATGACAGTGTAGAAAGCATGGTCAAGGTCGTGGATATAGTCACAATAAATTGTCCCTTGCATCCAGAGACGGAACACTTGTTCAACGACTCAATGATCTCCAAGATGAAGCGTGGTAGTTATCTGGTTAACACTGCACGTGGCAAAATCTGTGACCGTGACGCCGTTGCTAGGGCATTACAGAGTGGACACCTGGCAGGGTATGCAGGAGATGTTTGGTTCCCACAACCAGCCCCTCAAGATCATCCATGGCGCACTATGCCAAATCACGGTATGACACCGCACATCTCAGGTTCAAGTCTGTCAGCACAGACCAGATATGCAGCCGGAGTACGTGAAGTTTTAGAGTGTTATTTCGAAGGTCGTGCGATTCGCGACGAATACCTTGTGGTGCACAATGGGCAACTTGCAGGTGTTGGTGCTCACAGCTACTCCAAAGGCAATGTCACAGGTGGCAGTGAAGAAGCTGCTAAGTTCAAGAGATAATTGCGTTGTGCGCGATAGAAGGATTACAAATAGCGGTGCAGTAGGAATGAATCCTCTACCTCATGAAGATGAGATTTGCCCAAAAAGTCAGTATGGTTTATACCTGCAGGTGTAGGCCATAGCTCGCCATTTTGGGAGTTAGGGAAGTTCAAGGTAACCTTGCGCTTCTGCAATCGAGATTCATCTTTGTTGCGGGCCTATAGCTCAGCCTGGTTAGAGCGCTTCCCTGATAAGGAAGAGGTCGATGGTTCGAGTCCATCTAGGCCCACCCCGCTCTCAAACGGGGACCTAGCTCAATTGGTAGAGCACCGCCTTTGCAAGGCGGGGGTTAGGGGTTCGATTCCCCTGGTCTCCACGTTATGACTACTACAGCGACCCTTCACACATCACTCGGTGACATCGTCATCGAGCTATTTCCTAACCATGCACCAAAGACTGTTGCAAACTTTGTTGAGTTAGCAACTGGTGAAAAAGAGTGGACTGATCCACGCACTGGAAATAAGACAAATGCCAATCTTTATGACGGAACAATCTTTCACCGCGTCATCGACGGTTTCATGATTCAAGGTGGAGATCCACTTGGTCAAGGAACTGGCGGACCTGGTTATCGCTTCGCAGATGAGTTCCACGGAGAGTTAGTTTTTGATCGCCCATACATCCTTGCAATGGCTAACTCAGGCCCAGGAACAAATGGTTCACAGTTCTTTATTACCGTTGCACCAACTACTTGGTTAAACCGCAAGCACTCAATCTTTGGTGAAGTAAAGGATTCTGCTAGCCAGGCTGTGGTTGATGCCATCGCTAAAGCAAAGACTGGTGGGCAAGATAAGCCAGCCACACCAATAACAATCAACAGCGTCACCGTTGCTTAAGCGTTCTGCTACTTATTCTTTAATCGCATTAATCTGCGGTGCATATCTGCTGCAGATGGTTGTTCCATCAATCGAAATGCGTTTAGTTTTACCCAATCTTGATTATTTAATGGCAACTAATGAGTGGTATCGATTATTTACCGTCTCACTTGTTCATGCCGGGCTACTACACCTTGGTTTTAATATGTATGCCCTCATGGTTTTAGGCAATCCATTAGAAGCTGCTTTTGGTAAGAATAAGATGTTATTAATCTTTTTCTTCTCACTCCTTACTGGCTCTTTAACCTCTGCCTACTTTGCATCTCCTTCCTCTTATTCAGTGGGGGCATCAGGTGCCGTCTTTGGTTTATTTGGAGCCATTGCAATAGTTGGAAAGCGCATCGGCACAGATACACGTTCGATCTATGTAATTATCGGAATTAACTTTGCAATTGGTTTTGTTTTAGGCGGAATTGATTGGAAAGCCCACCTTGGTGGATTAGTAGGCGGAGTTATTGCCGCTCAATTAACCCTGAATAAAAGATAAGAAGTTATCCACAGCCTTTACCCACAGTGTGGATTGAATTACATACGTGTAATTAAGAAGGTATTAACGCCAGCGGGTGGCTAGTGAGAAGCCCACACCGATAAAGCTAAAGCCAACAATCATGTTCCATGCACCGATGCCTGGGATTGGATATTGGGTCTGAGTGACATAGAAGATCACAATCCAGAACAGGCCAATCAAAAAGGCAGTGACCATCGTTGGGGCTAACCACTTAGGGCTCTCTAGCGGGCCATGAGGAGTTTCAACGACAACTTCCTGGTTATGGGCGCGCGCTTCGGCGACTTTCTTACGGAGCTTTGATTTAGGCATACGCGAAAGATACACCATGAGCAAGAATGCTCCTATGGCCACCAAGATCCTTGTCGTCGATAACTACGACTCCTTTGTCTTTAACTTGGTGCAATACCTGCAACAGCTAGGCGCAGAGTGCACTGTGGTGAGAAACGATGCCGTGAAGGCTGAAGAGGCTGCGAACTATGGAGGCGTGCTCATCTCACCTGGACCCGGCGTTCCTGAAAAGGCTGGAGTCAGTGTTGAAATGATTAAATTTTGCGCTGAGAAAAAGATTCCAGTTTTTGGTGTGTGTTTAGGCCATCAAGCAATTGGTGTTGCATTTGGCGCAACAGTCTCACGTGCACCAGAACTACTGCATGGAAAAACCTCTTTAGTACATCACCAACAACAAGGTGTTCTTGAAGATCTACCATCACCATTTACAGCAACTAGATATCACTCCCTGTGTGTTGAGCGAGACACGGTGGGTGCTGATTTAGAAATCACAGGATCTACCGAATCAGGAATTGTGATGTCAATGCGCCATCGCACATTACCGATTGAAGGCGTGCAGTTTCATCCAGAGTCAGTACTTACTGAACACGGCCATCAGATGTTAGCTAATTGGTTGAGTGCATGTGGTGATAAGAATGCAAAAGCTAAAGCAGTTGGTTTATCACCAGTTGTTGGTAGCCGTTCTTAAGGTGCTTTATTAACTGTAATAGTTACTGATTTACCAATTGTTTGTGTTGTGCCACCGTCCGGTGCCTGTCTAATGACAACACCAATAGGTTGGTTTGCATCATATGCATCAATGGCATTAACTAGGAATCCAGCTTGAACAAGCAGCGTTCTGGCTTGGATTGCATCAACACCAATAAGTGCAGGGACTACAACCTGGCCACTAGCAATTTGTAACACAACTCCGCTGCCTGCAGTAATAGTGGAACCAGGCTCAGGAGTTACTTTCAAAACAGTTCCAAGTGCTTCATCCGAAGGAAGGGCCTCTGTTCGAGAGACAACTAAACCAACAGCACTGAGCGCTGCGCGGGCATCAATGAGTGACATGCCCACTAAATCTGTGGGAATAATCGCATCTCCTGGACCATCTGAAATAGTTAAAACAACTCCAGAGCCTTTTTGTGCACGTGTTGTTGCAAGAGGTATCTGGCTAGCAACTCGATCTCTAGGAATTCGACCATCATGAGCACGTTGGATTGTTACAACATAATCACTGAGAAGAGCTTGAGCATCAGTTTGAGTCAACCCCACAACGTTGGGGATCTGAGGCAGATTATTAGTATCCACACCCGGGCGAGTAACAAATAAACCAGCGGCAATTACAGTAATTGCAAGAACTGAACTCAACGCACCCACTAATACTTTGCGGCGTGAGATTTTAACTTTAGGAATAGTTGTAGTGAGGGCTTGGCCAGTTCCCACTTTCAATAAATCATCGAGCATCAGGGCTGCTGATTGGTAACGATCCTCAGGTTTCTTAGCAAGGGCCACAGAGAGAATGACATCAACACCTTCAGGTAGATCGGGTTGGATTTTGCTAGGTGTTACTAAAACACCAGAAACATGTTGGTAGGCGATTGAAACGGGTGTGTCACCAGTAAATGGTGGCTGCCCAGTTAATACTTCATAGAGCAAACATCCAGTTGAGTAAATATCACTGCGCAAATCTGCAACTTCACCTAAAGCTTGCTCAGGGGAAAGATATTGAGCAGTACCAACAATGTTCCAGGTGCTAGTTAACGTTGCACCAAGATCTGCAAGGGCGCGCGCAATACCAAAATCCATCACTTTCACATCGCCATGATCAGTAATCATGATGTTGGCAGGTTTGATATCTCTGTGAACGATTCCGCGCTGATGAGAGTAATCAAGAGCAGCCAAAATTCCTTCACCGATTTCAAGTGCGCGCTTGAGTGGCATGCGCTCACCGTCATGAATGAGATCGCGCAAAGTGTGGCCAGAGACTAACTCCATGACTATGTACGGGGCAGGGGTTTCACCTGAGTCATAAACTGCAACAATTCCAGGGTGATTTAAACCAGCAGCAGCTAGCGCTTCTTTTCTAAATCGGGCAACAAATGAAGGATCACGGGCTAAATCACTGCGCAATACTTTTATCGCAACTTGGCGTGCAAGGCGAGTGTCTTCGGCAACATACACATCGGCCATTCCGCCAGTGCCAATCATTTCGCCAAGCTTGTAGCGGTCACCAAAGAGCGAGTTAATCATTGCGCCGCTCCTAAAACTTCATTGGTTGTGACTTCATCACCGGTTATGTCGGCAACAATAACAGTGACGTTATCTGGTGCACCATTGATGTAAGTAGCATCGATAAGTGCTTTGAGAGCGTCAGAGCGATCAGATTTCTTTAATAAGGATTTAATCTCTTTTTCAGTTAAAACACTAGACAAACCATCACTGCAGAGTAGATAACGATCCTTCTCTTTCACTTCATAAATCTGCAAAATAGGAGTAACTGTGCCTTGGCCCATTAACGCTTGAGTTAAAACAGAGCGTTGTGGGTGATCTGCCACATCAGATTGTGAAATAGCACCTTGATCCAGAAGTTCTTGAATAACTGTGTGGTCATTGCTCAACTGTTCTAATGTGTTTGCGCGCAGGCGATAGCAGCGAGAATCTCCCACATGCAGCAATGCAATGTTTGTATCAACAAGCAATAGCGCGGTCAGGGTTGTGCCCATTCCACGGAGCTCAGTTACCTCCTCGGCGTATTCACCTATCTGTGAATCAATAGTGAACAGCGAGTGAAGAAGTAAATCTTCTATGGAATCAGCATCAATCTCTGAACTTGTTAGTACAGGGCTAAGTTTTTGCAGAGCTTTAATTGCAATCTTTGATGCAACTTCACCACCAGCATGTCCACCCATTCCATCAGCAACTGCAATGAGGCGACCAGAAATAAAAGCAGAATCTTCATTTCCACTGCGTTGTAAACCGTCAGCCGAGCGCGCACTGCTCTGGAAGTAAATAGCGCTCATGGGCATAAGCCTAACCCCTGTTAATCTTTAATCATGAAAATATATGCCCACCGCGGAGCCTCTATAGATTTCCCAGAGATGACCATGGATGCATATAAAGCCGCGGTCGATCAAGGCGCCGATGGCATGGAGTGCGATGTCCGCCTGACAAAAGATAACCAGATTTTGTTATGGCATGACGCCGATATGAAGCGCACCGCTGGATATGCCGGTCGAATCGCAGAGATGACATACCCACAAATAAAACAGCAGTACCCGCAAGCAGTTTTGCTGGAGGAGTTATTAGAACTTGCTCGAGATAACGATATGGAACTTGCGATTGAAACCAAACATCCAGTCCCGCAAGGAAGTATGGTTGAAAAGAAAGTTTTAGAACTACTAGAACAAGAAGAGCTAGAGACAGATGTTGTCTTGATGTCATTTTCCTGGCTAGCGGTTGAAAATATTCGAAAGATCAACCCACAACAGAAAACAGTGGCCTTACTTCATGAGCGATGGAATTATGTGATGCAACGATTTACATCTGCACCCATTCTTGGTCCAAGCGTGGAGCTTCTACGCTCAAATCCAGAAATGGCCCATGCAATCAAGCCTTTGTATGTGTGGACCGTTGATGATGCTGACGATATGCGCTTTTGTTTAGAAAACGGTGTTGAGGTCCTTATTACAAATAATCCGTCATTTGCACGCAAGGTGCTCGGGTATCATTAGCCAGTGAGCACATATGCGTATTTAGGTCCTAAGGGAACATTCACTGAAGCTGCTCTAAAAAAGATCACTTCTTCCAATGATTCTCTCATCCCTTACGCAAATGTCACCGCAGCCCTAGATGCAGTCCGAGTTGGTAAAGCACACTTTGCGCTAGTGCCAATTGAAAACTCTGTTGAAGGTGTTGTGGCAAGAACTCTGGATGAATTAGCAACAGGATCACCACTCTCAATCGTTGGTGAAGTCACATTGCCCGTTTCTTTTGCTTTAATGGCAAAGCGCGACACCGTTGATATCCGCCGCATTGCGACACATCCACATGCTGAAGCCCAGTGCCGTGCATATATTGCGAAGAATTATCCAGATGCTGAATTAATCTCAACTGCATCTACCGCAGCTGCTGCTGAAGCTATTGGCCGCGGAGAGTTTGATGCCGCTATTGCAGCCCCAGTTGCTGCAGCACATTACGGACTCACTGTTGTTGCAGACAACATCGGCGATATCGTTGGCGCAATCACACGCTTTGTTTTGATTTCAAAGCCAGCAACACCACCTAAGGCCACCGGTTTTGATCGCACATCTCTTGCCGTCTTTATCGGCATCGACCATGCGGGAGCCCTGCTCGATATCTTGACCGAGTTCGCTAAGCGCGACGTTAACTTAACTTTTATTCAGTCACGTCCAACAGGTCTAGAACTTGGGCATTACCATTTCATTATTGATGCCGAGGGCCACGTTAACGAAGCTCCAGTGAAGGAGACAGTCGAAGCGTTGCGAGCAATCTGTGAAGATATTCGCTTCCTAGGTTCATACCCACGAGAAAAGGCCGGCAAATGATTGACGTCAAATTCATTCGCGAAAACCCAGATGCAGTCCGCGCATCACAAAAGGGTCGCGGTGAAGATGCATCGATTGTTGATCAAGTAATTGCATCTGATGAACTACGCCGTGTTGCCATTGAAAAGTTTGAAAAACTACGCGCAGAGCAAAATATTTTATCTAAATCAGTCGGCGCGGCTAAAGGTGATGAAAAAGTTGCTCTTCTTGAAAACGCTAAAAAGTTAGCAACGGCTGTAAAAGAGGCTGATAGCAAGCGAACAGAGGCCGAAGAGCACACCAAGGCGTTAGTGATGCAGCTTTCAAATATTCTTGATCCCGGTGCACCTCTTGGCACAGAAGCTGATTTCAAAGTTTTAGAACATGTTGGAACACCACGAAAGTTTGATTTTGAACCAAAAGATCATGTTGAGCTCGGAAAACTATTAGGCGCAATTGATACAGAGCGCGGAGCAAAGGTTGCGGGCTCACGTTCTTATTACTTAACTGGTACAGGCGCATTACTTGAATTCGCTTTAGTTAATTACGCAATCGCATCTGCAACTAAAGCAGGATTTATTCCGGTTATTCCGCCAGTACTTGTTAATCCTGCTGCAATGGAAGGTACAGGCTTTTTAGGACAAGCTGCCGAAAATGTTTACCATCTAGAACGCGATGAAGTGTATTTAGTTGGAACAAGTGAAGTTCCACTTGCTGCCATGCATATGGATGAGATCTTGCCTGCAGAAAAACTACCACTTCGTTATGCGGGTTATTCAACGTGTTTTCGCCGTGAAGCAGGAACGTATGGGAAAGATACGCGCGGAATTATTCGTGTTCACCAATTCGACAAGGTCGAAATGTTTTCATTTTGCCATCCAGATCAAGCAAAAGAAGAGCACAAGCGTTTGTTGCAATGGGAAAAGGATTTTCTCAATGCGATGGAGATTCCATACCGAGTTATTGATGTTGCATCAGGAGATCTTGGCTCAAGCGCTAATCGCAAGTTTGATATTGAAGCCTGGATTCCTACACAAAATGCTTACCGTGAGGTCACAAGCACCTCTAACTGCACAGAGTTTCAGGCACGCCGCCTAAATATTCGCTTTAAAGATGCAGATGGAACAAAATCTGTTGCAACACTTAACGGCACATTAGTTGCAATTCCTCGCATGATTGTTGCGATTTTAGAGAATCATCAAAATGCAGATGGAACTATTAATGTTCCTGCAGCTCTGCAGCCTTTCTTAGGTATGACACGATTTGAGCTGGTGTGAATAAACGCCCTAAATTAATTGCATCAGATTTAGATGGAACTATCGTTTCGCATAAAGGTGTAATTTCTCAGCGCACAATTGATGCATTTACACGAGCACGTGATCTCGGTGTCCATGTCTTTTTTGTAACAGGACGCCCACCACGATGGATGGGTGAAATTCGTGAAGCATTTGGTTTTGGTGGTGCGATTTGTTGTAACGGTGCGATGTTGTATGACTTAATCAATGATGCTGTTCTTGAAGAGTGGATGATTTCAATTAATGATCAATTAGAAGTCGTTCGTCGAATGCGGATTGCAATGCCTGAAATGTCATTTGCTGTGGAGTCAAACGATCACTATCACCGTGAAATTGCCTATGTCCCTAAGTGGGATGTTGGTATGGACAATGTTGGTGTTGAAAAGATTGAAGATGCGATTAAACGTCCAGCTTTAAAGATTCTTGGCAGATGCAGTAACCATGAATTTACATCTGATCAAATGGTGGAAGTTGCAGATCGAGAGTGTCAG
>OFRA01000454.1_pt1 | contig 10740 bp, 6 predicted proteins | sample 1543001 | NCBI WGS metagenome assembly OFRA01 (sample SAMN07774221, study PRJEB24372) | wastewater metagenome | isolation source: Lake Maggiore Verbania | place: Italy: Verbania | collected 2015-12 | reverse complement strand
AAGTCGGCGCCGACCCAGGCAAACTCCGCATCGGTTTCATTGATCACCACGTAACTGGTGCACAAATCGACACCGAATGTGTTCAAGCGGTACGTGACACTTGCAAACTGCTCGAGTCGCTTGGTCATCACGTTGAGAATTCGTGGCCGAGCGCACTCAACAACACAGATTTTTCTGGCAAGTTCACAGCAATCTGGTCAACGAACATGTCAGTTGGTCGCAACTCACTCGGCCAAATGCTCGGGCGCGAAGTCACGATCAATGACATCGAACTCATGAACTGGACAATGGCCGAGTATGCAAAAAAGATGACGGCAACTGATTACGCACAGGCTGTTTATACGTCAATGCTTTTCCGCCGAGCCGTGCAACAGTGGTGGGCAGACGGGTGGGATCTGCTTGTAACTCCAACTACATCGCAACTGCCATTGCCGATTGGCACGATTAGAAACATGCCAGAAAGCCCAATGGATGCACTGCGCATCGCCGGGGATTGGATTCCGCTCACTCCGCCGTTCAATACATCTGGCCAGCCGGCGATCAACGTGCCGCTGCAATGGACACAAGACGGCATCCCTGTTGGAGTACAAATTGTCGCTGCCTATGGACGAGAAGATTTGCTAATTCGTGTCGCTTCACAACTAGAGACTGCCCAACCCTGGGCGCACCACACGCCAAACATCTAGCTACAAATACTCTGTTACACCCTTGGGCGAAGATGCTTCTTCCCCAAAAAGAAACAGAGAGACATAATTAATGAGCACGATTACCGCAATTAACTTTGAGCGAATTCCTAAACCAAAACACGGCAGCGAAGACTGGCTGCGGCTGCGCTGGCGCGACAGCAATGGTCGTTGCACTTTTGGTGCGTCAGATGCCCCGGCACTCATGGGTGCCTCACCATATTCAACCCGTTCAGACCTTTTTTACGACAAGAGTGTTGACCCAACTGTCGAAGAAGACAAGCCGGTTTTCCGCCGCGGCAATGTTCTCGAGCCTGCACTACTCGAAGAAGCATCGCATCTTTTGGGCATAAATGTTTTTACTCCCTCGGTCATGTATCGCGCAGGTCGCTTCACAATCTCTAAAGATGGCGTCGACAACGAAGAGTTGCCAACTGTGGGTGTTGAAGCGAAAACCACTTCGCGCTACAGCGTGCACACCGCAGACGATCTGCCTTTCGAATGGCGTTGGCAGGGTTGGGCTCAACAGTCAGTGCTCAACGTGCCATTGTTTTTTATCGTCTTAGATCGCGATCTACGCATCAGCTTTGTTGAGCTACCACGCAATCAAGAAGCCATCGATCAACTCTGGGCTGAAGCCGAACGATTCGGCGCACTCGTCGATTCAGGTGCTCGCGCCGATGCCGACATCAACCAGTTCAGCGCCGAGCAAATCTCTTCGCTTTACCGAGCAACGCCAACAGCAATCGAATTACCCGAGTCGGCTCGTGCCGTGCTGGCAAACCTTCGTGAAGCACGCGTAACTCGTCGCGACGCTGAAAAGCAAGAGACAATTGCCAAAGATGAGTTGGCTCGCTTGCTTCGCGAAAACGAAGTCGGTCTACTCGACGGCGAACAAGTCGTCACTTGGCGCGAACATGCCGGCAAACAAGCCATCGACTCAAAGCGTCTTCGCACTGAGCTTCCAGAGGTTTACGAAAACTTCCTGAAAGTCGGCGACCCATTTCGGGTCATGCGAGTTAAATAACCTGAGCGCCCAACTTCATCATCCAGTGTTTCCAAATAATCACCATCGCAGCAGTATCTAGTTCGCAATATTGCAGAAGCATTTTTTTAACAGCGTCACGGTGCTTGGCGTCAGATCGGCTCAAGCCATACATCATCTCTTGATAGGTGCGCATCGCCCCGATACCATCGCGCACAGCTTCGACCGCTACTTCTTTGCTCTCGTTGTTACTCAAATTATTTTTTTCTGCTTCTAAAATTAAACCGGTCAAAGCGCTGTAAGGGTCAAGCGCACCGTCAAGGCTCTCGCGAAAATACTTTGCAAACCACGGGTCACGCCATAAATTTTCGTTGCTACCCCAGATTGCCGGCAATACATATTTAATACTCAAACTTCCACCCATCTTTGGGTGGTAATAGTGCTCGCCGCATAATTCGAGCAGGTCCTGCACCCGCCCACCATCTTTGCGATCTGGCACTATTTGGTCAATCCAGTCGGCGATCTCTTTATCGGCATGGTTGTAGCTCGTCATTTGACGACGAATGTCGCGCAAAGTTGTTTGCTCAAAGTTGCTCCACACGAACATCGTGCCGCTGTCACCGATCGCATCGCGTAATGCCCGAGCGAAATCAAAGCTCGGAAACGCATCTGCGACGTTTATCCATTCAGTGTGCTGCAGTTCTTTATCGCCTGGCTTCAAAATCGTGTGACAACTGAATTGAAATGCAATCTGCTCATATGGTTGCATGCCCTTGTGATACGGCACGGCCAACCGCGAAGTTTCAAAGTCAACAAAATGCAACGGATACTCGCAAGCATCGAGTTCATCTTTTAGCAGTGGGTCGACCCACTCAGTGCCAGTTTTCGTGCACTCAAGTTGTCGAATCTGTCGCTTACCCGTTGATTTATTTTGATCAATTATCTTTGGCGGTATCTCGACAAGTTTCGAGATGCCACTTTTGATTAGCCAATTAAGACCTTCTTTGCTGTTGCCCGCCGCGTCTGCCAAAAAGCCGATCTTGAACAGGTCAACCACATGCGGGTCGCCTACGGCAAGCGCGCCCCAACATTCAGCAAAACCATTTTTCAGACTATTTATATTGCGATATTCGCAGTCTCGACACTTACTGCCAAGTGGTGGCTCGAGCGCAATGCTTGGGTCGGCAGAAATCTTGAGCAAAGTTTTGCTCGTCGACCTGACCCCGGCAATCATCTCGTCAACTTCGGCACGCACGTTCAAAAAACCCAAGAAATGTTGGCTTCGCAACGCCGAAACATCGCCGTTATAAATTGCTCGCGGTCCTGTGCTGCCCGGGTCTTTGTCGGTGATCAATTCGACTTTGTTGAAGATCGCTTCTTCGTGGCAAGTTTTTGCTTTGTCCACGAGACATAACTCAGGCTCGACTTTCATTTCTGGATATGCCAGTTCAAGCGCATTTGTCTGATATGTGATGTCTAATAAATAGTCTCGCCAGTCACTGAGAATGCCACCTTGTTTGCCACGAAACGGCGTCGGATCATTTATCGAGTCAAAACTCGCCGCCTTTACTTCAATTAGACGCAGCACATTGTCTTTGCGCTGCAAAATGTCGACGCGCACCAACATGTCGTTGACGACAAATGTCGGCTCAAACCACACACCGTCGCCCGGCACTGACATAAGTCGCGCAGTCGCCTGCTCTGGTGTTTCACCTGCTTGCGGCACAACCCAAACCCCGTTGTCAAACAGCGCTCGCGCCAGCGCTTCGACCATAAATCCGCCGTCAGCAAAAAACTCAAGAAATGAATTCGCGTTATTTAGCGATGGGTAACCCGATTTAAAATATTTGAGTTTGACCGGGCAGTCACACCCCAACATAAAGTTCGACTTCGACAGCAGTTTCTCACGATCGGCCACCAAAACAACTTACAACGCAACTGTCGCGCGGTAAGCGACTAGTCAAACAATCATTGCGTAGCCATTGCCACTCGCTCATCACCTTCTGGGTTGCGCCACGATCGCCCTGCTGGCACAACAACTACGCGATGCAAAGCACGATCAGTAAACGTAAACGGAGACTCAACACCGCGAATCACCGATGATCCGCGCAAATAACCAACGGTCAAACCGAACACGCCGAAAAATACAGGCACCGTTGCAGGTATCTCACCCGAGCCGACAGGCAGATCGTCGTAAAACAAACTCACTTCGCCTTTGAACCGACCAGTTGACTTAAATTCAACTCGCAGAGTATGCGCACCAACTGGCACGTCAACTTCTGCCGATACAGAAAAATAATAGAGATCTAAAAAGTTGTGAACGTAATGCAAGCGCTTGTCTTTGACGTACACGGCGTATCCGCCTGCGCCACTGCCTTGGGCAATTATTGCGCCTTCAACTCCGGTTGATGGCACATTTACCTCGGCCAAAATCTCAAACGATCGATTGCGCAAGTTCGGCGCAACCATCGGCGGAATCGCACCAATACCTGGTCGGTATTCGTAGCGCTCTTGTCGATATCTCTTGTCGCCGAACTTTCCTGGTTGATTATTGAGCGGCAGAATTTGTTGCTTGTCGGCGAGGTCCCACCACAGCGCGATCATCTCTTTTAATTTTTCAGGATGTTTTGCCGCGAGGTCGTGTGTTTCCGCGAGATCTTTCTCGACGTGGTAGAGCTCCCACTGCTCGACATCAAAACCTATATTCGGATCTGATCCGTCGTAACTTGGCGTGCCAGGTAAGCCAGGCATTTGATGAAACACAACCGCTTTCCAACCGTCGTGATACAGCGCACGTGATCCAAACATCTCATAACACTGAGTTACGTGTTTGCTCGGCGCTTTGGCATCACTGAGTGTGTGCGCAAAACTCACGCCTTCAATTGGCTGCTGTGGCACGCCGGCAATGTGCGTCGGCGCTTCGATACCGATCAATTCGAGCAGAGTCGGCATCACATCTACCGCGTGCAAATACTGTGTCCGCACTTCGTTTTTGGCCGCAAGTTTTTTGGGCCAATGCACAATCAGCGGGTCAGTCACACCACCTTCGTGAGTTTCGCGCTTCCATCGTTTGAACGGTGTGTTACCTGCCCACGCCCAACCCCACGGATAGTGATTGTGCGCGTCTGGCGTGCCGAGCAGATCAATTCGTTTCATGTTTTCTTCAAGACTCTCGGGCACGAAGTTAAAGAAAAACATCTCGTTGAATGAGCCCTTTGGCCCGCCCTCTGCGCTTGCGCCGTTATCGCTCATCACGAGCACAATCGTGTTATCAAGTTCACCCATTGACTCGATTTGTTTGATCACTCGGCCAACTTGAGCATCAGTGTGAGTCAAGAAACCTGCGTAGACCTCCATCATTCGTGCATAAAGTTTTTTCTCGTCGGCGCTGAGACCCGCCCACTCTGGCACCCAATGCGGACGCTCACTTAGAACCGTGTCGCTCGGCAATAAGCCAGATTTTTTCTGTCGTGCGAAAACCTCTTCGCGCCAGACATCCCATCCTTGATCAAACTTTCCGCGATATGCGTCGATAAAACTCTTCGGCGCCTGATGTGGTGCGTGACATGCACCAGGAGCAAACCACATGAAGAAAGGTTTCTCAGGGTGCGCCGCACGCAAGTCGTTGATAAACAGTTCGGCTTTATCTGCCATGTCTTCAGTTAGGTGATAACCCTGTTCTGGCGTGCGCGGCGGATCAACTTGGTGATTGTCATAAACAAGATCTGGGTGATACTGATCTGTCTCGCCACCGAGAAAGCCGTAGAAGCGTTCGAAGCCGCGACCAAGTGGCCATCGCTCTCGGGTTGATCCCATTTGGTTCTCGCCTTGCGGCGAGAGATGCCACTTGCCGAGCAGATATGTTGCGTATCCGTTGCGCACGAGAATCTCAGAAATCATTCCCGCGCTTGCCGGCATAATCGCGTTGTAACCAGGGAAGCCCGAGACAATATCGGCGACACGACCCATGCCAACACTGTGTGGGTTGCGGCCCGTCAATAGTGCGGCACGTGTTGGCGAGCAAAGAGCTGTCGTGTGATAGTTGCTGTAACGCAAACCATTGCTTGCGAGTTTGTCAAAAGTTGGCGTCGCAATATCTGAGCCGTAACAACCAAATTGTGCGTAGCCGACATCGTCAAGCAACACGACCAGAACATTCGGCGAGCCTTCGGGTGGTGTCGTTAGTGGCGGCCACCACGGCGTTGAGTCGTCGAATGTGCGACCAATCTTGCCTTTGAACTCGTTTTGCACCCAAACCCCCTTGAGAAAAAATAGCCTCCCCACACGCGAATATTCGCATTAGAAGAGTTGAAAATTTGCTGTGCTTATTTGCAGTTATCATTAGCGTCACCAGCGCTCGTAGCTCAACGGATAGAGCATTTGACTTCGGATCAAAGGGTTGGGGGTTCAAGTCCCTCCGAGCGCGCCAATATTTGCAAGTATTTTCTCAGAATTGTTCTAAGTGGTTAAATCTAGAGTCGATGTTTTGTCGACGTGGACCAAGAAGTTGGGTGAAGTGAAACTATTTCGAAATGAACAGACCCACAGCGATGCCCCTACAGCATCAAATGCCGACCAGAGTTTGCAATTTAATCTTGCAAATCGAGATGAATTTCTTGCCCAGATTCCAACCGATGGTAAGGGAATTGAAATTGGTCCTTTTGCTAACCCTCAACTGCATGGGCCAAACATAAAATATCTTGATGTCCTAACGTCTGAAGAGCTTAAGCGACGGGCAAGAGAACTTGGAATGGACCCAGAAAAAGTTCCGCATATTTCATATATCTCAAATCAAAATGGTTTCCCCGACATTCCAGAAATATTTGATTACGCACTTAGTTGTCACTCGATCGAGCACCAGCCAGATTTAGTCAAACACCTGAACCAGGTCGAAAAAATTCTCTCGCCGAGTGGAAAATACTTTCTGATCATTCCGGACAAACGTTATTGCTTCGATCACTATCTTGCCGAAAGCACTTTTGCCGACATAGTTGGAGCTTTTATAGAACAGCGAATTGTGCATACGGCAAAGTCTGTAATTGAGCACCGTGCTTTAACTACGCACAACGATCCAGTAGCTCATTTCTCCGGAAATCACGGCGATATTCTGAGCAATCAACACCAGCGTGTTTTGCAGGCAATAAGCGAGTTCAAAAATGCAAGCGGGTCATATATCGATGTGCACGCTTGGCAATTTGTGCCAGAATCTTTTACAGAATTAATCGGCAATTTGAATGCGCTTGGTTTAACTAGTTTCAAAATTACTAATATTTGGAATACCCCACTTAATAATCTTGAGTTTTTTGTCACTCTGACGAAGTCTCCAAGCGCAGATGCCAAATGACCAAGATGGCAACCATGAGTGCAAATGAACGACGGCCCGATCTAGACGTGGTTTAGCTCTTTACATCGCTTTCGATTTAACGGGTTGGAGGCTCAAGCCCCTCCGAGCGCGCCAACATTTGTCAGTGTTTAGGTTCTACACCCGCGACTTGGTGCCGTACCATTGACTTCATGCTCATTGAATTCGGCGAGCAATCAACCAAAAAACATGCCGTCGTTATAGGCGCCGGCTTTGGCGGCTTAGCTTGTGCAAAAAAGTTGCGTAAATCTGGTGTCTACTCGGTAACGCTGATCGATAGAAATCCATATCAGTTGTTTTCACCCCTGCTTTATCAAGTGGCAACAGCTTCTCTGCCCGAAGATGACATTGCATTTCCGGTTCGAACCGCCTATCGCGAAGTGCAATTTGTTCGGGGTGATGTTAAAAGTGTCGATGTAAACACAAAAGAGATCACCTTGTCCACTGGTAAGACAATCTCTTACGACGACTTGATTCTCGCCGTTGGTTCCGAGGGCACAACGTTTGGTATCCCAGGTGTTGCCGAGCACTGTTTTCAAATGAAGTCAGTAAACGATGCTCGCGAAATTCGTCGCTCACTACTCAGCACATATGAAAGTGTCGAAGATGGATTGTTGCCTCTCGAGAGTCTTAATGTCGTAATTGTTGGAGGCGGACCAACCGGTGTTGAACTCGCCGGTGCGGTCAGCGAACTACAACGAGAAATTCAACGCGAGTTTGAACACATTGCACCGAAAGCAACCGTGACACTTCTTGAGGCGGGCCCAAGACTTTTGCCGAGCTTTCATCCGTACTCGAGTAAATACACTTTAAAGACGCTGACGAAAATGGGCGTGCGAGTTGAAGTCGACGCCGCTGTTGTTGAAGCGACACCAAGTTCGTTGCGACTTAAAGATGGAACAGAAATTATCGCTGGCACTCGTATTTGGGCGGCGGGGGTTGTCGCGCCTGCGCATTGGAAGTTTCTCGGTGAAACCGATCGCGGCAATCGAATTAGAGTGAATACAAATTTGCAGCTCAGCGAGTCGATTTGGGTTGTCGGAGATGCCGCGAGTTTCCCCGATGCTGCAGGGCGACCACTCCCGATGGTTGCGCCGGTCGCAATTCAACAAGGTAAGCACGTCGCGCGCCAGATCAGGCGACGAGAACAAGGCAAAACACTTGAGTCGTTTAAATATCGCGACAAGGGTCAAATGGCGACGATTGGTCGACGCAAAGCCGTTGTCGAAATGAATTCATGGTTGCGGTTTCAAGGCTCACTCGCCTGGCTTACGTGGCTCGCACTGCATCTCGCATATCTCTCGGGTGGTCGCAACCGCACAAGTATTTTCGCCGATTGGATCTGGAACTACATCGTCTGGACACCGCGCCGAACAATTACTGAATAACCGCAGAGCCTTTGCCCGCGTGATCGATCAAAAAAATTTCAGGCGGTAAAAATTGGCAATCGGTCGTTCCATCCACTAATCACTCGATCAACTGGCGTGTGCAAAACTCCTTCGATCACGCTGCCGTAAACAGATCTAAAGTCAGTCGTCACGGCTAAGTCACCATCTTTCAATTGATTGAGCGGCGGTTGCTCGCCGTGAAACCCGCCAACAACTCGTTCGCCGATGATAAACATCGGTCCAGATGTGCCGTGATCGGTGCCGTCTGAGGCGTTCGCACGCACACGCCTGCCAAATTCGCTGTAGACCATAATCGTCACATCTCTGCTCCGACCAATTGTTCGCATTTGCGACATAAATTTTGAGATCGAAGTTGAGACCGTACCTAGAAGCAGCGATTGTGCCGACAATTCATTGGCATGAGTATCAAAGCCACCAAGTGAGACAGACCAAACACGCGTCGGCACGCCTGCAGCAATCAACTTTGCTGCAACATCTAACTGAGCGCTTAGGTTTGATTCTCCACCTGCATTTCCACCAATAACTGTGGGTAAATCTGCAGCCATCGGTGCAGGATTCTTGAGAATCGGCGAGACAGTATCGGCAACGGTAAACAAGTCACGAATCGAACGCGCGGCGGATGCTGAAAGTTGACCATCAAGTTTTGTTTTCTTGGATGTTTTTGCAAAATCTGTTGCGAGCATGCCAGTTGGTGTCTTCAGCCCGCTGAGTGGCAACACGGTACCTGACCGTTTCTCACCCTGAAAAAGCGGTGGCATCGTTGAGCCAAGACTGATTGCAAGAAACGGATTCTCAGGCTGTGTTTCAATCCATCTTCCAATCCATCCAGTTTTAATCGGTGTACGAGATGCACTTTGCCAAATCGCCATCGACGAAAAGTGCGAGCGATCAGGGTTTGGATAACCAACACCGCGCACAATTGCGAGTTGCTTATTATCCCAAAGTGTTTTGAATCCTGTCATTGAGCCGTTAAGCGCAAGACCATCACCAATCGGCAATACCTGTTCTTCTTTATACGCAAGTTGAGGACGCAACGACTTGTAAATCGGATCCAAATATGGCACCACGGTGTTGAGCCCGTCATTGCCGCCGTTTAACGTAACAATCACAAGAATCGGCGTGCCGGCGGGAAGTGGCCGCGGTCCCCCAGCGTGAGCCAACTCGAATTTAGAAAGCGAGTGTGCGACCGCAACGGCACTAGCACTCGTTAACTTAATGAAGTTTCGGCGACTGATGCTTTTCATATTCCCTTTCAGGCGTTGACCAAATATTCAGGACTACAGATCGCCAACGCAGCAAGTCGCGTCGGATCTTGAAGCGCTCCATCAAACGCGGTCTTGGTTCGATCACTCCATTCGGCCACGCCCAACCAATCTGCGAGAGCATCAATTCTTTGCTTCTTGGCTACATCCATCAATGGGCTCAAATCACCTTGGCTGACTATTAATTGCGCAGCTTGAATCAAAGTTTGTGATGATGCAACCGACAACCAGGCTTCGTCGGCCGGCCAACCACCGACGCTGGGAGGAAAAAACGGTCGCTGACCCAAAGTGTCAAGAAGTTTCAACAAATAGTCTGGGTTCGAATATCTGGAAGGAACTGTTCTAGTAGCGCGTAACACTGACACCAACCATTCAAGTGGGCTCTTAACAAGCGAGTTAATCGGGTTTTGAAAAGCATCGCTAAACACCAATGCTTCCATCGTCGGAAGTATCTGACGCCCTGCAAATGCTTTCTTAATGATTGGCGCGGAGGATTTTGTGCGCTCGGACGGCTTCATCGGAGTGCTCATCATCGACGATGCTGGTGAAATAAAACGGTAAGTCATTCGCTCAGGAATAAAACTTTGGCAAGCAGCATTCACCGAAAGAAACCGTGCGAGAGTCGCCGATTCGAAATTTCCCGTAGTGCCTAGAACGGTAGATGTACCGACATAACTTCGCCGTGGATCTTTGGTGACAAGACCAGAACTTTTCACCACTCGCAGCCCCGAGAGCGCCTTTGCCGCCTCTTTGACGTCGGTCTCAGAATAATTGTTCACGCCGAGGGTGAATAGTTCGAGCAACTCGCGAGAGAGATTTTCATTTGGAGAATTCGCCGTGTTCAGTTGGCCGTCCAGCCAATAAATCAGACCGCCATCTAAAATCATCTCTTCGCACATCAAAGTGAAGTCGCCAATCGCATGTTTTCGAAGACGCGCGATGTGATCAAACATCACAACGGGCTCATTGACCTTTGAGTAAGAAGTCGCCCAATGCCCGTGCCAAAACCAGGTCATGCGCTCGACAAACGGAAAATCTT
>OFRA01000453.1_pt1 | contig 10745 bp, 10 predicted proteins | sample 1543001 | NCBI WGS metagenome assembly OFRA01 (sample SAMN07774221, study PRJEB24372) | wastewater metagenome | isolation source: Lake Maggiore Verbania | place: Italy: Verbania | collected 2015-12 | reverse complement strand
TTCAAGTGGTTCGATCTTTGCTTCTAGTAGTGAATCAATTAAACGATCGTAGAAAGCAAAGCCACGCTCTTCCTTCGCCCCAGCTCCATTTGGGAACATGCGAGGCCAAGCAAAAGAGAATCGGTAGGCCTGTAATCCAAGCTCTTTCATGATTGCAATATCTTCTGGATAGCGGTTGTAGTGATCATTGGCCACATCACCGTTATCGCCATTTGCTACTTTGCCTTGCGTCTTACAAAAGACGTCCCAGATGGATGGGCCACGGCCATCGGTGTGGGCAGCGCCCTCGATTTGATAGCTGGAGGTCGCAGCCCCCCAGAGGAAACCTTTAGGAAAAGTAGCCATGGGCAGAACCTTATAGGCCTGTAGTGGTGCAATAGATATGTATGGATTTGCCCCAAAGAGGGTCTTCTGACCTACACTTCCGTAGTCTCGCGCCTGACCTTCGTTTTAGGGCGCCTGTAACTCCAATGGAGGAGAACCTATGAGTGCTTCAAGCACCGTATCGCTAGTCCAAGTAACCGGATCAAACCTGACATATGCCTACATCGTTCTAGGAATCTCTCTAGGCGCCCTCGCCATTGCCTATGCACTACGTGCACAGGTTCTTGCAGCTAGCGATGGAACTCCCAAGATGCGCGAAATCGCTGAAGCGGTTCAAGAAGGCGCAGCGGCATTTCTCTCCCGTCAGTTCCGCACCCTTTCCTACTTTGTGGGAATCGTCTTTGTTCTTCTCTACGCACTACCTGGTGCAACTGAGATCCGTGTTGGACGTTCAATCTTCTTCCTATTAGGTGCGGTGTTTTCTGCTCTTGTGGGTTACAACGGTATGTGGCTTGCAGTTCGTGCAAACGTGCGCGTTGCAGATGCTGCCCGTAATAAGGATGGCGAAAAGGCTGTTCAAATTGCTTTCCGCACAGGCGGCGTTGTTGGTATGACAACTGTGGGTCTTGGACTCATCGGTGCATCACTTGTAGTAATTATCTACCGCCAAGATGCACCAGCAGTACTTGAAGGTTTTGGTTTCGGTGCGGCGATGGTTGCGATGTTTATGCGCGTCGGTGGCGGAATCTTTACAAAGGCAGCAGATGTTGGTGCTGACCTAGTTGGTAAAGTTGAAAAGAATATTCCAGAAGATGACCCACGTAACGCAGCAACTATTGCTGACAACGTGGGCGATAACGTGGGTGACTGTGCTGGTATGGCTGCAGATCTATTTGAGTCATACGCCGTAACACTTGTTGCAGCGCTCATCCTTGGTAAGGCTGCCTTTGGTGATGCAGGCCTTATCTATCCATTGATCGTTCCTGCAATCGGAACAGTCACAGCAGTTATTGGTATTTTCTTAACGAAACTGCGCAGCACAGATAAGTCAGCAATGACAGCTATTAACCGCTCATTCTTCTTATCAGCGCTCATCTCTGCAGGCTTAACTGCTCTAGCAACATTTACTTACCTACCATCTGATTTCAAATTGATGACTGGTCTATCACCTGAGGCAGTAGCAGAGGCTGGAAATACAAACCCACGCGTTCTAGCAATTGGCGCAGTATTAATCGGTATCTCACTAGCAGCAGCTATTCAGGTATTAACTGGCTACTTCACAGAAACTGGCAAGCGTCCAGTTAATGATGTTGCAGCTTCATCTGAAACAGGCGCGGCAACAGTGCTTTTGGCCGGTATTTCAGTTGGTTTTGAATCAGCTGTTTACTCAGCAATGCTTATCGCAGCTGCAGTATTTGGTGCTTTCTTGCTCGGTGGTGGAAGCATTGTTCTCTCACTCCTTGCTATCGCACTTGCTGGCACAGGACTTCTCACAACTGTGGGAGTAATCGTTGCGATGGACACATTTGGTCCAATCTCAGATAACGCTCAAGGCATTGCAGAAATGTCAGGAGATGTTGAAGGAGAAGGCGCAAAGATCCTTACATCCCTTGATGCTGTTGGTAACACAACAAAGGCGATTACTAAGGGAATCGCAATTGCAACGGCCGTACTTGCCGCGACTGCGTTGTTCGGTGCATTCCGCGACACAGTTACAAATGCTGCAAAGAGCTTCACAACAAGTGACTTGCAGTACACCGGAACGCTAGACATCTCGAACCCAGCCAACCTATTTGGTTTGTTGATCGGTTCTGCAGTTGTCTTCATGTTCAGTGGACTTGCAATCAACGCAGTATCCCGCGCAGCTGGATCGGTTATCTTCGAAGTTCGTCGTCAGTTCCGCGAGAAGCCAGGCATCATGGCTGGAACTGAACTTCCGGACTACAGCCGCGTTGTTGACATCGTGACCAAGGATTCCTTGCGCGAACTAACAACACCAGGTCTACTTGCAATCTTGACTCCAATTGCAGTTGGTTTCGGATTAGGAATTGGCGCACTTGGCTCATTCCTTGCCGGCACAATCGCAACTGGAACTCTGATGGCAGTGTTCCTATCCAACTCCGGTGGAGCTTGGGATAACGCGAAGAAGTTCGTTGAAGACGGACACTTCGGCGGCAAGGGCTCCGAAGCTCACTCCGCAACCGTTATCGGTGACACCGTTGGCGATCCATTCAAGGACACTGCTGGTCCTGCACTCAACCCGCTCATCAAGGTAATGAACCTTGTTGCGTTGTTGACATTGCCAGCAATCATCAAATACCAGGACAACGACGGTGTACGCCTCTCGATTGCTGGTGTTGCACTTGTAATCCTCGTTATCTCCATCATGTTCTCACGACGCAAGTCGGTGAGCATGGTTGCCGCTTAAGTACTCAACCGTAAAGATCGGCTGACAGGTGTCGAAGCTTCGATACTTGTCAGCCGATTGGGTACAAGCAGTTTCGAATGCCGTTGCGACAAATACCGAGTTGCAACAACTCGCTTCAATTCACTCTGTTGGATTAACGCAGGTTGTCACTGGTACGCCCCACGGCGATGTTGTGTATCACTTGCAGGTTGGCAATGGAGTCGCCGTACTGGCAGGTGGTGAATCATCACCCGAAGACGTGCGCTTTACAGAGCCCTATGACACCGCAGTTGCAGTAGCGACTGGTGTGCTCAACGCACAAGAAGCTTTTATTAATGGTCACATCAAGTTTGTTGGAGATCATCAAAAGTTGATTGATGCAGGTGACGTGTTTGCCGCGCTCAACCCGATCTTCGACAAGATTCGCGAAACCACCGACTACAACTAAAAGTTTGTAAGCAATTACTTACGAGTAAAAGGGGTTGGCGCCTGTCGAGTGATCGGTAAGGTCTCGCACTTTTGTAATCGCAGGAATCTTCTCGGACACCATTGTGCCCACGCCCTCAAGCATCGTCTGGCGGCTCATAGAACAGCCGTGACAACCGCCGCCCATCGTGAAATAAGCAGTGCCCTCTTTGTCGTGACCGGCAAAAGTAACGAAACCACCGTGCGCTGAAAGCGCCGGGTTCACATCGTTAAACACGATCGCCTCGATCTGAGCCGAGATCTCGTCATCTGCCACGAGACCTTCTATGTCGGCGCGCAACGGCTTATTCGGATTACGAATCAGCAAACCTTTGGCATCATCATGGTCAAGTTCGGCACCGCGCAGTAAATCTAAATCTTTTGCGCCGATGATGATTTTCAAACCATTGATCGTGCGCACTTCATCGGTGAAAGCTGCCTTGACGAACTCGTCGAAAACTAAGTCGTAACGAAAATCTTCGCCTGGACCAGAAAGAACTTCGAGTCGCAATCCCAACCGCTCGCGCTCAGATTCAGCATCACGCAAATCAATCAGCTTGGCGTGCGCCACAGGCGTGATCGTGATGATCGTGTCGGTTGAAGCGACGGTCGCAACTCCAGTTGCACCATCGGCGACGCCGGAACCTGCGACGCCAGCATCAACAGCGCTATTTCCTAATCCTGCAAGGGGGCTTACTTTGCTCATTGAATAAGCAGGCTACCTGCGATGACACAGACCAAGTTGTTAATCGGCGTTATCGATGTGAGTTGTTATAGTGAAATCAATACGCACGGGGAGTCCACTGGTTCGGTGGGCTGAGAGGGTGGCCGCCGTCACCGACCCGCACACCTGATCTGGGTAATGCCAGCGGAGGAAGCGACAATGGTCAACACATCTCTAATTTTTAGTGGCGGTCCACCACCTAACGACGCCACACTCAACATCGTTCGCGCAATTACTGACGTCGACTTAGTCATTGCCGCCGACTCTGGGCTACACACGGCACAAAAACTAAATCTAAAAGTTGATGCTGTGATCGGCGATCTTGACTCAGTCAGTGAATCTGCTCTCGCCCGCGCCTCATCTGAAGGCACGCAGATTATTCGCCACAATCGCGACAAAGACTTCACAGACTTAAATTCGGCGCTGTTGTACGCCGCCGAACACGAATCACAGAAAATTGTCATCGTCACTGCAGGTGGTGGACGACTTGATCATCAATTTGGTGTAGTCGCAGCAATGTTCAACCCGGCACTCGCAAAAATTGACGTCGAAGCCATCTGGAACGACTCGCAACTCTTTGCGCTGCAAGGCCCAAAAAAACTCACATTTTCTACAAACATCGGCGACCTCGTTGGCTTACAAAGTTTTAGCGATACTTCAAAAAAGATCACCACAACGGGCTTGCGTTGGCCACTTAAAGGCGAGCAATTAACCAACCACGAAACGCGCGGAGTGAGCAACGAAGCTACCGAACTTGAAGTTTCAATTTCACTTGAAGCCGGCCAGCTACTTGTAACTCGGCAGCTATTTCAAAAAAATCAAACAGCGAGGCAAACATGAAAAATAAAAGACTCCGTAAGATCCTGATTGCGTTATCAACAATCACGTTGATAACTGCGGCAACTTCTTGCTCATCGAGTTCAACAACTGACATACAAGACTCGACTCAAGATGCGACAGATTCAGCAAATCCAGAGTCAGACACAAACCCAGTAACACTCACACTTCTCGCCTATGACTCGTTCACTCCAACTCCAAATATTTTTGATGACTTCACCGCACAGACAGGAATCAAAGTCGAAGTTGCGCTCGGCGGCGATGCGGGCGAACTCGTCACTAAAGCCGCACTCACTGCAGGCAACCCAGAGGCAGACATTTTATGGGGTGTCGACAACACACTCATCTCGCGCGCGCTCACCGCAAAAATCTTCACACCTTACGAAGCAAAAAATCTTGCCAACCTCGACCCAGCCGCACGCAAACTCGTGCCCAACTTTGAAGTAACACCTGTTGACACGGGCGATGTCTGCATCAACTACGACGTCAATTGGTTCAAACAGCGCAACATTGCGCCGCCACTCACGTTGCGCGCACTAACTTCGTCAAACTACGCGAACCTGCTTGTCGTGCCAAGCCCGGTTAGTTCATCACCAGGTTTGGCGTTCATGCTCGCAACAATCGCCGAATTTGGTCAAGACGGTTGGGACGAATATTGGAAAGCGCTCAAACAAAACGGTGCGCTAATCGTCGGTGACTGGAGCGAGGCCTACTACACAGAATTTTCGGGATCATCAGGCAAAGGTGAACGACCAATCGTCGTAAGTTACGGATCAAGCCCACCCGCAGAAATGATCTTCGCGAGCCCGCGTCCGGCCACCGCCCCGACTGCAGTTGCATCGCTTACATGCTTCCGCCAAGTTGAGTTCGCAGGCATCCTTCGTGGCACGAAACACGAACGTGAGTCGCAACTCTTAATTGACTATCTGACCGACATTAAATTTCAAGAAGATCTGCCACTGACACTGTTCGTTTATCCAGCCAATGTCAACGCCAAACTTCCCGACGACTTCGTCAAATACTCATTGCGACCAGAGTCGCCACTGCAGCTCGACCCCGAGTTGATATCGCGCAGCTTGCTGATCTGGTTAGACGAGTTCACCAACATAATGTTGCGCTAGAAACATGCCAAAAACACTGTTTCAACAAAATCGTGGCATCAAACTTTTGGCTGTACTGCCGACAGTTTTTGTGTTCACTTTTGTTGTTGTACCAGTTGGCAATATTCTTTTTACGTCGCTCAAATTTGATTCACTCAAAATATTGAAAAGCGAAACGATCCTTAACATTGTTTGGTTTACGACCTGGCAAGCCATCATCAGCACGATCGCAAGTCTGGTCATTGCCCTGCCAATCGCAGCAGTAATAGCTAATTTCAAATTCAAATCTCAGCGCTTGATAATGAGCTTGATCAGCGTTCCGTTTATCTTGCCCAGCATCGTGGTCGGGGCTGCATTTCTGCAAGTGCTGCCGAACAGTTTTCATCGCACTGCATTTGCCCTGATCCTCGCCCACACCTATTTTAATTTTGGGTTCGCTTCTCGAATTATTGGTGCGCGCTGGCTGCAGATTCACCCTCATCTTGATGACGCCGCACGAACACTCGGTGCTTCGCCTAGACAAGTTTTTACGTCAATAACTCTTAAGTTGCTGGGCAAAGTCATCTTGAATTCGGCGCTCGTCGTGTTCACACTCTGCTTTACGTCTTATGGCGTAGTACGCGTCTTAGGTGGGCCATCTCGATCGACAATCGAAACCGAAATCTACTTTCGGGCAATGCAACTCGGAGACGTCTCGGGCGCTCTAGTGCTCAGTGTCCTGCAGATCTGTGTGATCAGCATTGCATTTTTATTAATTTCGTCAATTCGACGAACCAACAGACTGCAAATTATCAACACGACAATTTCTCGCCAAAGGCTCATTAGTAAGACCTCACAGAAACTTGCTATTTCAACGATCTGCCTGATGTCAATCGCTTTTGCTCTTGTGCCAATTTTGGCAATTTTCCGAAAGTCTCTGATCTCAAACTCGCGTCTGAACACGAACGCATGGCGCGAAGTATTGAGCGACGCACGAGTATTGCAATCGCTCACTACGTCGCTCGGATATGCAATAGCAACAATTCTCATCGCCACCACAATCGCGCTTCTCGCTGCTTCATCACTGGCCTACAACAAAAACTTTCGCTTTATTTCGGCTCTCACTTCGTTACCAATTCTCGTCTCGGCAGTTTCAATCGGTCTTGGCATAATCGTCACATTTGATACGCAGCCTTTTAATTGGCGTGGTTCACAAGTGATGTTGCCCATCGCCCATGCACTCGTCGCGCTGCCATTGGCAATTCGTGCAATCACACCCGTTTTAAACGACATCCCAGATTCGCTTCGTCAGGCTTCAAGCGTGCTCGGTGCAACAAATTGGCAGGTCTGGCGGACAATCGACCTCAAAATAGTTCGTCGAGCCATCATTGTTGCAGCTGCAATTTCAGCCGCAGTTTCGCTTGGAGAATTCGGCGCCAGCAGTTTCTTGGTTCGTCGCAACTCCGAAACTCTTCCGGTGACGATCTCTAGATTGCTTTCGCGGCCAGGCGAAACATTGCAGTCACAGGGCTACGCATTGGCAAGCCTGCTCATAATTTTCAGCATCACAATTATTTTCGTGATCGACAAGTTCAGCACAAAAGAAAGCGCCAATAGTCGTGCTTGAAATCCAAAACATCTCTGTGACCTACGAATCAAGACCATTGTTTACAAACTTGTCGCTCAAAATTCAGCGTGGAGAAATTGTCGCGCTAACAGGCCCCAGCGGTTCTGGTAAAACCACACTTTTACGGTGTATCGCCGGACTCGAAACCATGTCCGCAGGCACGATTCTGCTCAACAACAACGACATCACCAATCGCCCCGCACACAAACGTCGAATCGGCTTGGTGTTTCAAGACAACCAACTATTTCCGCATCTGAATGTCAGTCAAAACGTGGGCTACTCATTGAAAATTCAGCGGGTCGCAAAGCAAACAGTCGTAACAAAAGTGCGCGAAGCACTTGACCTTGTCGGCCTAAGTCATCTTGCTGATCGCAGTATCTCTAATCTCTCAGGCGGCGAAGCTAAACGCATTGCTGTTGCGCGAGCATTAGTCGCCGAACCAGAGGTTTTGTTGCTCGACGAGCCACTCAACGGACTCGACAGTGAGCTTCACAGCCGACTGCTCGAAGACTTACGCGCTCTGTTGACGGCACGAGGCACAACAACTCTGCACGTCACTCACGATCATGCTGAAGCAGCAACTATTGCCCACCGAGTTCTAGATCTGCGCCAACTATTCTCATAACTAGTGATAAATCCACTTTCAATAGTCGTCGAAATCAAGACGCACGAGACAATTCCTCTACGGGCCGCAGTGTTACGTGCCGAGACACCAAATAAAAACGCTAGTTACCCCGAAGATACAAAACCTGGCACGATCCACTTAGGTATTTTTGACGAAGATAAAACCCTCGTCGCGACATCTACATGGGTATTGAATCCGTGGCAAGAAGACCCGAACGCAATCGCAGTTCAACTGCGGGGCATGGCTGTCGCCGTCAACAAACAAAGCATGGGGCTCGGCAAAATATTGATCGACGCTGGGGTCACGCATGCTAAATCTCACAGTGCAACCTACATCTGGGCAAAAGCCCGAGATGCTGCCATGAGTTTTTATCTGCGCAACGAGTTTGTCGTAGTCGGTGAAAGTTTCACCGAAGGTGTAACCCAGTTACCGCATCATCTAGTAGTACGAAAAATTAAAACGTAAAAATTTGCTCACAAGGGTTCTGGTTTTGCCAAACCTGCCACTTCAACACGACCCATTAGCCACGCCAAACGTTGCGATGGCGATAACTTCTTGGCGATTTCGGGTAAGTCAGTCATGCCCATCGGTTTACGACTGCGCCAAAGCATTATCTGCTGATCCAATTCAAGTCGCACATACAACGGCGTCAAGTCGTCATAGCTCAATCCAAGATTCAAATCAGCGTGATGAATCTCAACTTCACGCCAACGCAAAAAGACCAGCGACGACATCTCAATAACCCGACCACTCAAATTTCGCCCCTGCCCTTGCCAGGCTTTCTCATTGGCGCTCGCCCACGCTGCTTCAAGACCGTAAATACTCAATCGCAAATCCATCACTAGTTCTTCTGCGCTTCGCATCGCACCGCTTTCAATATCGCCGTTGCGTTGTTCAACACTTATATATTGTTCGCCCACCTCGCCACGCACAGCGGCCTGCAATAAATTCACATGACTATCGGCATTGCGTGATAAGTGAGTCAGCACATGACCACGTGACCAGTTCGGTAACAACGAATCTTGTCGGCAATCATCATTAGTTAGATTTTCAAGTGCGCCGAGCAATCGTTGATGCGCCGCGGCACAACCCGAAACGTGCTCGTTTAACGTGTTGGCGAATTTTCGCTGATCCGAGTCAGACATCCATTACAAACTAGTTGCTGTTCACCCTCTGTGGAATTACAACAACTGTGCCATCTGTTTCGTGATGCACTCGGGCTGATACGCCATAAAACTCGGCGAGCGTCTCAGACCGCAAAACACTTTTCGCATCGCCCGATGCAACGCAAGAGCCCTGATGCATCAAGACCAATCGATCTGCATATAGACCCGCAAGGGTCAAATCATGCATTGCCGAGACGACTGTCAAACCTTGCTCACGGCGCAACTTGTCGACAAGTTCCAAAGCCTGTTGCTGATGGCCGATGTCTAGCGCAGCGGTTGGCTCATCTAACAACAAAACAGGCGCCTCTTGAGCCAAGGCTCTCGCGATTACAGCACGTTGGCGTTCTCCGCCTGAAAGCGTGCCGACCATTCGGTTCGAAAATTGCTCAAGATCAAGGCGGTGCAAAATCTTTTCAACAACTTCTAGATCATGTTTCGACTCAGACGCAAAATGTTTGATATATGGATTTCGCCCAAGCAAGACGTATTCAACAACTGACATGTCATCGGGCATCAGCGGAGTCTGAGGGACAAATGCGATGTTTTGCGCACGCCATCGCGCCGACGTTGCCGGAATCTCTTTTTGATCTATCGCAACCGAACCCGAGTAATTGATCAATCCTGCAGCAGCACGTAAAACCGAAGACTTTCCCGCACCGTTAGGGCCAATCAGACATAGCCACTCGCCTGAATGCAAAATGTCGTTAAAGCCATTGACGGCGCAAACCCCGTCATAAGAAATAGTCAGATCACAAAACCCGAGCGTGCTCATGTCTGAGTCTTTCTCGTGCGTAAGAGCAACAAAAAGAAAGGCGCACCAAAAAATGCTGTCACTACACCAATCGGAGTTTCAGCAGGATCGGCCAAAACTCGACTCGGAATATCGGCAGCCACCAAGAATGCTGCGCCAAGCAAAATACTGAGCGGTAAAACTCGACGATAACTTGCACCTGCGAGAAGTCGAACCGCGTGCGGCACGATGATTCCGACAAAGCCGATCAACCCGCTGACTGCAACCGCAGCAGCAGTACCAAGTGTTGCGGCCAACACAACTACGAATCGCACACGGCGAATGTTGGTGCCTAAAGCAATCGCTTCATCATCACCAACACGTAAAACATCCAGCAGACGACGATGCATTAACAACACAATGCAACTCAACAACACATACGGCAAAATCAACCGCACATCACCCCAAGTTGCACTTGAAAGTCGCCCTAAAATCCAACTGTAAACTTGCCGCACAACATCGTTGTTGCGCTGCAAAATAAACGTCTGAATTGCTGTTGCAAGCGAAGTCACTGCAACTCCTGCCAACACGAGAGTTGTATTAGACCTGCTCTTGTTAAACGCATTCCCAATCAAATAAGTAAAGAAAACAGCCACCAATGCGCCGCCAAAAGCCGCAAGAGGCAATGGGTCAATCAACCAATTTTCTGTCGACTGACGCTGCAGTGTGAACACGAGCGTTGCGCCCAGCCCTGCCCCAGC
>OFRA01000450.1_pt1 | contig 10767 bp, 12 predicted proteins | sample 1543001 | NCBI WGS metagenome assembly OFRA01 (sample SAMN07774221, study PRJEB24372) | wastewater metagenome | isolation source: Lake Maggiore Verbania | place: Italy: Verbania | collected 2015-12 | reverse complement strand
TTTTTAGTTTTTAAATTCTTTTCATACTTCTAATTTTTAGTCCGTTTCCGGATTCAGGGCTTAGAGACTTGACCTGTACGCCTTCGGCTCTTGAACCTGCTTCAGATACTTTACGTTCAGACATGTTTATGTTTTTTATCTTACGCGTAACATCATCCGTTGCATCAGCTTGTCCTTGTTCATAAAAGAACTTAGCAAACTTTTCAGGGTTCATTGCCATAGCTAACGATTTATGATATCCCTCTGCGTCTTTCATTAAACCATTTTCATCTAAAAACTTATTAATAAAGTTTTGTGGTGATGAATGATTTTTTTTAATCTCGCTTAGATTACCGGGAGAAAATGAAAATTTCTTATCGTTTATGTTGAAATCAAAACCTTTGAAATCATCGTTCAAAACTTCATTTGTCTTTTGGTCGAACCATTCTCGCTTACGCTTGTTTGATTCCTCAATAGTCGCTGCTTCCTTTGTGTATTGTTTGTATGCCTCGAATACTTCCTTTTCTTCATCCGGAACATCTAAACCTCTTGACTCAAGGGGTGCAGAGTATTGTTCTTTCTGTTGATTGAAGTATTTCTTAGCTTCTCCAATAGCCTTTTTCTTTGCAATCTTTGTTTTCTTAATAAAAGAATCATCATCTAAATCTTCATCGAAATAATAATCTTCCATTAATGCATCTATATCATCTGAATCCAAATCTGAATTTGTAGAATGTAGATATTGCTTTAACAGGTCATCAGAATCCATAGTGTCAAAATCCTTATTTAACTTTATGTAATCTTCAAACCCTCTTCCTGTGTCCTTCTTATATTTCATATAAGCAGCAACATCGGAAGGAATTTCTTCTGTGATATTTCTTTCAGCCATTAATTCATCAAATGAACTAATTTCTTTATTATATCTTTTACCAATATATGAAAGAACTCTTTCTTCGCTTAATTCTTCTTCAGGTTGAAACTCCTGCTCTTGCTCTTGTTCCTGCTCTTGTTCTTGCGGTTCAAAATTATTACCTGTCGATAATGACTCTTCGTGCTTTGCAAGTAATTCTTCTTCTATTTGAGCAACTCCTTTTTCTTCTGCTCCGTCAAGCAATCTAACTTTCATTTCCATTTTATTTGATTTTATTTTTTACAAAGTTATATAAAAAAATTTAATATTTTAACGAGGTGAAAATTCACCCATATCAAAGCCGTCTAAACTATCTTCATTTGACTCAAAAGTCATGGGGCTTCCTTGAGGAACATTGAATCCGTCTAAATCATCTTCACTGTTTTGGAAGTCTATAGGAGATAGATTATTCTTTCTTTGATTTATTAATTTTGATTGTTCAGTATTTTGTTGGCTTATTCTTTTTGCTTTAGCATCTTCTCTTTCATTCTCTCTAGTCTTCAAGTTGTTTTGCTGTAAGCCACCTAATTGCATATTATAGTCAAACTCTACTGCCATCAAATCTTTTTTGAGTTGAGCTTCTGCTGTTAATTGCTGAATAGTAAATTGAACCTCCGCTTGTTTTAATTTTAACTTAGCCTCAGATTCCATTTGTATTTTTTGGATAGCAGTCTGCATTGCCATCTCTTGAGATTTCAATTGCTGTTGCGCTTGCATTGCTTGCATCTGCATTTTATTTTGGTCTTCCCGGTCTTGTTTCTGACTTCTCTTCATCTTCAACAATTGATTGGCAAGTTTGAGATTTCTTAACTCTCGAATATCAATAGCATCTTCAAGATTTATATCACCCTTAGATAAAGCCATTTGTATGTTTGCTTCAAGCTGTGCTTTTTGTTCTTCATCAGGAGATACTTCAATAAAAATTCCAAAGTCATAAATATATAAATCTGAAATATCATTTAATATTGATACATTATATTTTCCAATTTTATTTGCAAAATCATCTTTGAAATCAGCATACTCTAATATATCTCCTACTCTATAAGTTAATGCTTCTGCTAAACTTCTATAGATATATAGACCACCCTCAAGTATATGTCTTGTTGCTGTATTTGAATTTAATGCTGCTAATTTTTGAACTCCTACTAATGAATTAGGGTCAGGCGTACTTCCATCTCTTGCTTCATTCAATCCTGTTACAGACCTAATCATGTCCATATAATGGTTGTAATTAGATATTAACATTTGAGTTTTACTTAACCCTGAATTTGAAGTTAATTGAGTAATAGGAACTTTTGCATTGTTAAAGTCACCCTCTTGAGTATAACTTCTTCCAATAACACTACCCGTTTGAAAATACAGTCTTAATGCATCTTCAGGGTTGTATGCAGCACCTGTACCCAAGTCTACTTCATTTAATCCATCAGCATCAATAAAAACACCATCAGGAACAACTCTTGCAATTACTTGTTGTAGTTTTAAATGCGTTATTTGTATTAAATCAGTAAATGGTATCATTCGTCTAACTAAAGACTCTATGTTACCTTTATACATTCTTGGAGCGTTAGCAACGTAATTTGGTAATGCATGTTGAGATGATGATTTAGGTCTGACCATATTTTGAGCCATTTCCCATTTAATGAGAATATTTGTTCCCATTACCATTACACCATCATACCAAACATCAATGGTCTTTTCAATTTTAACAAAATTGTTTTCCTCCATCATTTCTACAGGTGGGTTAAACGTATCGTCTTTTTCAATAACCCTTGAACCACCACCTTCAAGTAATTTCTTTTTATATACTACTTTCTTTGTTGTTTTATAATTAAAATAAAGTAGCGTACAAGTATCTTGAGAAAATAAACTATTCTCATAAAATTGAGATACATTGTAATAGTCATACCAACCTTGACTGCTTTTAGATATTTTCTCTAACTCTTCTTTTTTTAATGTAGGTTTAATCTTTAATAATTCTGTAATTGGAAGTGTTTTAATTTCACCCCAATAAAAACAATCATCAAAAGTTGGTGACTCAGTATAACTATAAACAACATTAGCAGGGTCTACATACGAAACATTTACACCCGAACCTAAAAGAAATTCGTGTTTTGCTATACCAATGCCTATTACTGTTAAGTCATAGTCTATTCTTTTTCTAGTATCTTGGTAATGATTTTCATCAAAGATTGTATTAATAGCTTCTTCCTCAGCAATCTCAATAGCAGGTTTGTAATTTAACTGCATATAAAGCATTAACTCCTCATCTGATTTAGGTAAATCTTCAGGAGGCATAATGAATGGATTGACTCCTGTTTTTTGTTGAATAACTTCAAGTGGAGCTTTTGCTACCATTTGTCCTTCAACCATATCTTGGAATCTACTTCTTTTTTGTTGCGACATTGCGTCTTGTGAGTATGCCTTAACTTTAAATAGTCTGTCTGACATACCATTAACTACAATATCTACAAACTTTGGAAGAATAGGAACAGGTGTCCAATCTAAATTTAGATAAGATAAGTCACCATCAATCGCTAATTCATTTTTGTATTTTGCAATAGACTGTTCTCCACGAGCATACAATCTGAGTCTATGGAAATCTCTCCATTGATTATAAAATCTACAAGACCCACCATCCTTTCTAAACCATTCATATTGAATAGCTTGTCCAACTTGAAGGCCAAATTTTTCTGTTGCTTTTTCGCTGTCTGTTGCTAACTGACTTGGGAATGAAGCAGATGTTATGTCTATTATCGTATCTTTCATTCAATTAATTGACTTGTGTTTCCATCATTACTATATCTTGCAAAGTTAATGCTAATTTTTGATTCTTTTTTCTCCGGTATGTATATATGTTTTTGATTAGCCATTATAGCTAACCCCGAACTAATTGAAGCGTCAAACTTAGTTCTATCGTTTATATCAAATTTAGCCCAATCCTCTAATGTTCTTGTAAATGGCATTGTGCCTATTTCATCTGAATCCCTGTAGTTACCCGCTAAGTCCATTCCTATAAATTTCTCTATATAAGACTCAATAGCAGACGCGTGTGATTGCTTTACATCTTCAGATGAGTTTGGTATACCACCAAGTTCACGTTCTGTCTTAGATAATTTATTATATAACTTATCAGGCCTATTCAAACAAAACCCTCTATATCCTCTATTTTTAAAATGATATAGTAGTCTTGGTTTATTGTTTTCTATTAGTATAGGCATTCCATAAAAAATACAAGCCATTAATACTTCTTCAAAAAATATCTCCGCAGTTTGCGGTCTTGCAATATACTCTAAAAAAAATTCATTTACGGGAGCTTCATCCATGTGGAATTTTGTCATTCCATGTAACGATCCGTTTGAACCCCTACCACCTACTACAGCAGATATGTCATAAGAGTCACATCCAAATGAACCTATATGCTCATTGCCGGGATGAGCAGTACCATTTCTATTGTATACATTGTTCTGTATTGATTTGCTTGGAATCCAACTCACAGAAAATCTTCCCCTTGAATCAGGTGTCCATATAACTTTTGTGTCTTGTATACCATCTTTCCAATGAAAACTACCACGAGTGGTATGATGTTCTCTTATTGTTGAATCATTGTAATCAATTTGCTGATATATCTTTGTTAGATTAAATATCGATTGTTTACTTTCATCCCTGAAAGCATGTGATTCTGTTCGTGGAAACTGACGGTAAAATTCATTTAATGCATCAGCATCACTCTTTAACGAATCAACTTCCGCTTCCCAATAATCAATAGCGCCATTCTTTATTAATATCTTATCTACTCCTAGTATTGGTTCTTCAGGAGCATTAAATACAGGCATACCATATAAGTCAATGAACCCCTCCATATTCCATTCCATAGGAATGAACAATGAGTATAGTCCACTTTTAGTTTGTCCGTTTGCATTTCTATGTAGTACCGAAGAATCTTCATAGATATCTTTAAAGTTACTACCACCTTTTGATAAAGCGTTTGAGGTTGAACCCATCATACATTTACCAATAATCTTAGAACCCAATCTAAGACAAGTTTTAGTTACTCGCCAATTTTCTTTAATGTTATTTGGTCGTAGCCATTTACCACTATTTAAACTTACAGTAAAGTCAGACAATATTAATTTTCTTTCATTATCATTTTCTCCATCTACCTGTATACCTACATAATCCCCTATTCCGATATATTCTATATCTACTTTATTTCTTCTTCCTCTTGTTTTTGGTGTATATCCTTCAAAAGATTTCTTTTTTGTAATAATAGGTATTCTCGAAAGTTCACCCGACACAAATATTCTATACACATCAGTATCATAATTGCTTTTTCTATGCATTATATTAGAGCAAGATAGTCCACAGGATAAAGCAATAAACCTAATAGATTCAACTATATGTTTTTTACTCATTCCAATCTCTATAACTCCTTTCTTCTTGTCAGAGTAACCGTCAGAATCTATAAGCCCTGCTAGTAATTGTAACCTTGATTCTATTGAAGATTTAAGATATTGTTCAGGAACATGTTTGTTTTTATATACCCCTATATCTCTCAAAGATTGATTAATACCTTTAAATCTAAATTCAATTATTTTTTTACAAGATACTTCTTTAAGGTCAAATAAAATATTTTTCATCTGAGCAATCATACCTAAGTAATGTAATAACTCAGGCTCTTCTTCTTTATTTACTAATATTGTGAATGATTCTTTTCTGCCATCTCCAAGCCATAATCCCAATAAATAAGGGGGTATACCATTAAATATATCTTCCGACTCTATACCATTAGATACAACTCTTGTTAAATGCTTTTTTCTGTATTTAGATGAATTAAAATATTCTTTTGCAGTTAATATTACTTCTCCTTTATTGTAATCATTTAATACTAATCTATGATTTTCTGTAACTATATAATCTTGTCCGTATGGTTGTTTAACTAAATATCTTTCGGTTTTACCTAATGTTTTTTTGGTTATAGTCTTTATTTTACCACCTTCAATAATTACTTTATCTCCAATATTAATATCTTTAATAGGTTTAAATGTAAAATCTTCTGTAAAAATTAATGTATCAGGAGCATAACATTCGTCATGAGCCAAGAACAATAGCTTTTCTCCGTCATAAGAGTTGTCTTCTGTATTCTTCCAATCTATTGATGTATCTAATCCCTCAATTGTATCTTCCTCAGAATTATACATGTTCTTTTTTGTAATCTTTGATGCAGGTATACGGAAAGACAACTCAGTTTTTGGTTTGTCCATACCATCCATAATAGGCTTAAAGAAAAATGGAAGCCTACTATTAATTGGAACAACTTTATCTGTAAACATTTTTTTAGCATCCGCTCCTGTTTTAGATAGTATTCCAACCCTTGAATCTCTTGCAAGAGTACCAACATTTATACATTCAGAAGATGCCATAAAAGAAAATCCTGAACGTCTTATCTTTAAGTATATCATTCCAAATGACCTGTTGTCAGCACGACACGCTTCCCAATATATCCAATATATTCTATTTGCTTCTCGAAAGTCAGGATATCCAACGTCAATACTTGCCCATTGTAAATACATATAATGAGAACCTGTAATATATGTTGGCTCTCCATTATTCATAAACCAAAAGCCACGCTCTCTATAATCAAATTCATTCTCAATGTAGTCTACCAATCTATCTTTAAATTGTGACGGCATTTCATTCCAATGGAAAATTGATTGTATCTTTGACAGCTCTCTTGGTAACTCTTCTCTTTGCCAATACTGCTCAGATTTTTTATCGCTTCTTTTATATACTTTTTCAGGAACAGGAGGAAGCCCTATATTTAATCCTGATATATTTACTATTTGACCTACCTGTCCATTTTTAGATATAACAACTATGTCGTACTTATCATCATAACCATATATCCAAGACCTTGCCCTATTTTTATTGGACAGTATAGATGGTGATACAAAATCTTTTTGTATACTATATAAGTTATTTTGACCGTCTTTCTGCAAATCCTTGTTTAGTATCTGTTTTACTTATTCCCTTTTCTAAATGCTCAAGACCTTCTCTTTCTAGTTCTATTCTATTTAGTATCTCAAAGGCATCAAATATCGCTAACTTTTTTGTCATAGCAGCATTCTTTAATCTATCTGCAGCCAACTCGTCATCAGAATCTTTTTTAATAATATTCTCTTCTGCGACTTTTATTAATTGCTCAACTGCCTTATGACCTGCCGCAATGATTTTTAGTTTTATTTCTTTTGTGTCCATTAATTTAATTTCATTGTTATTTGATTGTCTATTATCCTGTACATTTTTACATCATCAACAGTAAACTCATATTCGCTGTCGGGTGAAAAGCATACTATATCTCCCTTGTTTATTCCTTTGCTAATTAAGTAATCATTTGGATATAACATCTCACCCATTAAAGGCTCATCACTAAATGGCTTCTTTATATAAGAGTCAATAGCATCTATAGGTTTAACAAAACAATACTTGTCGTAAGAATGCCATGCATCACCTTTTTTATACATATAGAATTGGTCGGGTTCAATGAAGAACTTGTCGTCTTTAAAAAAACTCTTGCCACTTTTTTGATTTCCCTTCATGTCATAATAATACTTAAATACATTATGATGAACAAGCAATGTGTCGCCTGAAGATATCGGACCTTTGTAACCTAATGGGACTTCTATTACCTTAGCGAATCTATTTGAAGATATATAGTCTTCTTCAGATGTACTTGTAATAACTTCTAGTCCACTGATGGTTTTTGTATTGTTGTACCTCTTATTTATTAAAGATTCAACAATAAAATAAAATGGGGATTTCATTAATAAAATATATTGTATTCAATAGAGATTGGAATAGTCTGTGTAAATTCTTTCCACAAAAGAATCTCATTTGATTCGTTTATGATAAATATTTTTATAGATTGAGTAAAGTCTTCAAGTTTAATTAGATGTATTTCATACGTTTCATTTAAAACTTTTTGTCCTACGATGTAATGCATTGCACCTCCTTTATAGTCAGGCCCAACAGAAATTTTTCTTATCTCCATGTTCTAAATATTATGAATACGAACTGCTCGGACATACCAAGTGTTGCCCTTGCCTGTATTTGCAGAAGCATTACTAAAGAAGTTGAAATAAAATGCATTATTAGAAGAATACTCAGTAGAACTCCAATAACTTGATAAAATAAATCCATTAACATCTCCTAAAACTTTATTTACTATTGCCGCTGAATTATAACACAGAGCTAACTCAAAAATTGCAGGTAAATACCAATCTGTAAAACCACCGCCATTATGTAATCTAGCTAGTCCTGCAGCATATGTAACATCAGCAGGTGCTGTTGTTTGTGTAATAATGCCATTTGTATTACTAACCCCATTTGAAGGGGATGCAGATGAAAATGTACTTGTGGTTTGATAAGCAGGTAAAGACCATTGAAGACCAACAGACAAATCAGTTAAACTTGCTACAAGAGCTTTAGCCACTCCACTTTCATTCCATTCCGCTACAACTATTCCTCCTCCTAAAAGTTTACCAATGTTTCCGCCACCTCCTGAAGTACCCGTTGCACCCGTTGCTCCGGTTGCACCTGTTACTCCTTGAGGACCTTGTGTTCCTGTTAAACCTTGAATGCCTTGAATGCCTGCAGGACCTTGTGGGCCTGTTGCTCCAATATTCGCTAACAATGCCCAATTTGTAGTGTTTGAAGAGGGATTGCCCGCACATGAAGAACATGCTAAAATATTATAGTAAGAAGCACCTCCAAATCCAACAGCATCATTTAGAACATATGTACCTGTTGGACTATAAGTTCCTTGCCAATTTAATCCCGCAGGACCTATTGGTCCAACTGAACCTTGAATGCCTTGTACTCCTTGAACTCCTTGAGCCCCTGTTACTCCTGCTATTCCCTGTGGGCCTTGAGGACCTGTCGCTCCTGTACCACCAACACCTAAAGCCAATAAATCACTAACTAAGAAATTTTTAGTTTCATTATTTGTGGTTACATCAGTACCAATTAATTTATCATTTAATGTAGGTGTTGATAAAACTGTATATGTACTTATTTTTCCCATTTTGCTTTATTGTTTTTTTGTTATTTCTCCTGTCTCAATGTTTATTACAGCATCTTCGCCGTATTTTTCCATTAGTATTTTTTCGTGTTTTGAAAACACATCCTTAATACTATCTATGTATTTTATTAAGCTTTGCTTCTGTAATTCTAAATCACCGAGATTCATTTTTGCTTTAGAAAAATCAGAGTTCATTTCTCTAATGTTTTTTAATTCTTCTTCTGTTGCAAAAATAATATCTTGGATATTATTATCTTCTACTTTTTTCATTTTATTTAATTTAAGTTAGTTACAAATGTAATGCTTTTTTAACAAATATTTTCCAAAGAGAGGAAATAATAATTGAAAGTAATACTCCTACTAAAACTCCAAGCCAAAAGAAATTCTTTTTTGGTTGACTTTTTTTGCCTTCTGCCTTAGCTTGAGCCTTTTCAACTATCCTATCTTTGTATATAGTTTTAACCTTTAACTTGTACTCTATTCTCTTCTCCTGCCTAGTCTTAGGGACATAGACAGTATTGTATTTAATGATGGTATCCTTAGTTGTAATAAACTTCTCCCATACTATAGTGTCATTAATAATAACAGGTATGCTGTCTAATGTTGTGATACGAATAGTATCTCCTGTTTGTTCACAGATATAGCCTTTCTTAATGGCTTTGTTTAAATGGTACTGCGCAGAGCAACCATACAACACAAATAATAACAATAATACTCTAAACATAGTTTATTTTTTAAAGAAATTATTTGATTTATCACTTCTATTTTTAGATTGCGATTGAGGTACTGTTTTCTTTTTAGAAACATGTGCATTATCAATTCCATCGTGGTTTCCACTTGTACCATTTTTTCTATTAGTACGCTCTAAATCTCTTCGGTATTTTCTACGCTCTTCAGTGTCATGATACTTCATGTCATACTTCACCTTCTTTTTTCTTGCTTCAGGATGTTCTTGATAATACTTCGCTGTCTTTGACTTTCCTGTCTTTGTGCCTGCTAAATCATTTCTCATTTTCCTTGTCTTGAATAAAGTTTCTTATAATTTTTACTTGACTTTAATTTAGAAGTCTTACTTTTTGCATGCACATTTGCACGCTTAACTTTAGGCTTAACCTTTTTTGTTGTCTCTAATTTTATTTTTGCCATTACTCTTTTATTTCAAAATGCATGTAGTCGTAGTTCTTTTCTCTACCTAGAGATATAAATCCATGCTTGTAGAATATATCTATCATTGGCTTATACTCAGGTCTTGCAAATCTTGCAGTTTTCGCTGATTCTTTGAGTAGATTTCTTGCAGGGTCTAAGTCAATTGCTATTCCCCAAGAATGCATGGACAAAGCATTTCCTCCCCTCATCTTCCTGTAGTTAAAACATCCACCAAATAGGTCAATCCCTAACTCCTTTATTTTATCGTATCCATAGGTAGTTAGTAGTTCATTAAATACAGCAGTAAAGTTATCAGCTACTAGTTTGTGACACATCATAGTATTTACTGAGCTGTCTAAGTCCCAAGCAATACGCATTGGATAAGGTAGCTTAATTTTAACCAAGTAACCTGCACCTGTTACGTTAGCTGCACCATATTTTTTTGTTACTTGTTGTGTTGTCATTTAATTTTATTTATATCGTCTTTGATATCTTTTGCTCTTGCAAATAATAACTTCATTGATTGCCACAGGTCTATCCCTTTTACTACTTTGTAGTTCTCATTAATAGACATCACCTCTATAGATGATAATACTAATGCTACTACTTTAGTAAGCATAAATGGCACACTAAAAAAAGTAAGAATGATATCGTT
>OFRA01000447.1_pt1 | contig 10778 bp, 9 predicted proteins | sample 1543001 | NCBI WGS metagenome assembly OFRA01 (sample SAMN07774221, study PRJEB24372) | wastewater metagenome | isolation source: Lake Maggiore Verbania | place: Italy: Verbania | collected 2015-12 | reverse complement strand
AATCGCACCGCTGATTGGATTAAACCCAAGATCATCGTTGATAGCTCTGGGACAAGTGCTTTTCATATTGGTCAAGGGGCACATCCAACTTCACAAAAAACTTGGGAAAAAGCTGGATACAAGTACTCCCACTCTGCGCGGAGTTTTAAGTCAAGTGATTTCTTTGAAGCAGATTTAATTTTAGTAATGGATTCAAACAACTTTAGAAAGGTAATTGAACTTGCACCAGATAGTGAATCTCAGAGCAAGGTTTTCTATTTACGTTCCTTTGATCCAGAACTTTCGTCAATAGATCCTGCCTCAGCGCGGTTTACCGAATTAGAGGTTCCAGATCCCTATAACCAATCTATTGAAGCCTACGAAGAGACTTTATTTATGATTGAGCACGCCGTAGATGGCCTGTTGCAAGAACTATCGCACCGATAAGTGCACCGATAGCAGCGATTATCAAAGGCCATTGAATTTCGCCTTTACTCCACATCGCACCACCCCAAATGCCTGCGCCAAGAATGGCAAAGTTCATTGATGCTTGGTAAACGCCTTGAGCACGACCACGATGGCTTGCTTCGCTCAATCCAGCAATCCAAGCCTTACCAACTCCATCAGTAAGTGCTGGAAACAATCCATAGAGTGCAAGCGCAATTAAAGCCACAGTGTGATTTTGTGTAAACCCTAGAGTTGCATAGGCCGCAGCAAAAGCGACTAAACCAACCGCGTAAACAATTCTAGGTGAATATTTATCTGCAATAGCTCCACCTGGATAAGCTGCCAAAACTGTTACTGCGCTATAGAGCATGTATGCAAGAACGACGCCTTGAGTTGAAAACCCAATGTCATGTAAGCGCAGCAGCAACAACACATCTGGAATATTTGTTAGTTGGATCAAAACTAATACTGTAATCGACTTCTTAAGAGGCGCTGGTAAAGGTGGATGTTTAATCTTGACTTTGGCTTCAACCTTTTTTGGTTTTACAAAGTTTTCCCTTATAAACAAAGTAAGTAATCCAGAAACAATTGCCGGTATTAGCGCCCACATTGCAACTGCTCGTACATCACCATCAAGCATTGCCAAACCGATAAGTGCAATGCCGGGCCCTATAACTGCTCCAATATTGTCTCCGGTGCGATGAAAGCCAAAAGCTTTACCAAGATGGGCTTTATCAACTGAATCGGCGATAAGTGCATCACGTGGAGCACTGCGCATCCCTTTACCAATGCGATCTGTAACGCGACCAAGAAAGACAAGTGGCCAAGAAGTTGCAACCACGACTAACGCTTTACCAACGCCAGCCAATGTGTAACCAGAGATAACAAAGGGTTTGCGTCCTAAACGATCACTAGATTTACCACTAATCAACTTGGTAAATCCGGCTGCAGCTTCGGCACACCCTTCAATCAGACCTAGAGCCAATGGCGCTGCGCCAATAACACCTGTGAGCAAAATTGGAAGCAGGGGATAGAGAAGTTCACTTGCAGCATCTTGTGCAAGTGAAACCATTGTTAAAAGGATTAGATTACGGGTTAGCCAGATTTTCTTCATTGCGGCAAGTGCTGCAACGCCCAGTGATACATAGCGATTGCCCCAGCAGCTGATGCATTCATAGATCGCGTTGAACCGTATTGGTTGATTTCATAGAGCACTTCACAGACTGCAATTCCTTCATCTGACATTCCCGCACCCTCTTGACCAAATAAGAGTACGCATTTTTCAGGAAGTTGCGCCGATTCCAACTGTTTTGATCCAGGGACGTTATCTATCCCAATGATTGGCAATTCGTTTTCTTTACACCACAGCGCAAAATCTTCAACAGTTGGATGATGGTGCACAGTTAAATACCTATCCGTCACCATTGCACCGCGTTTATTCCAGTCGCGTTTACCCACAATATGAACACCAGAAACATTGAATGCATTTGCTGTTCTCACAATTGAACCAATATTTAAATCATGTTGCCAATTCTCAATTGCAATCTGTAGTTTATGACGCTTTGAATCTAAATCCGCGACTATGGCTTCTACAGTCCAATACCTGTAATGATCTAATACATTTCTGCGATCTCCATTGAGCAAAAGTTCAGGGTCATAGTGAGCGCCTTCTGGCCATGGTTTTTCATGAGGTCCAACTCCGACAACCGGAAAAAATTCACCTGGGCCTATTGAGGCTGGGGTAGTTGGATTAGACATGTAGGCACTCTAAACTGAATACATGTTAGCTATCAATACAGTCCTTATCCCCTTAATTGGAACCAATAGATAGATGCGCTCTCCTAGATTCATAGTTCTACTTGCACTAGCTACGGTAATTACCGCAGCACCTGCAAGTGCCGTGCTATCCCCAGCATCGATCCCAGCGGCCTTCGAAGAACTCTTAAGTAAGCCATCTCTTGCCAATCCGGCGATGGTTTTAATTGATGGCACAACTGGCGAGGTAATTTATGAGAAAAACTCTTACTCACAACGCAAGCCAGCATCAGTCATGAAGATCTTTGCTGGAGCAGTTGCAGTTAAATACTTAGATATGCAATCACGCTTTAGCACCAATATTTCTTTAGGTATTGAGAAAAAGACTTTAGTAATTCAAGGAAGTAATGATCCTTGGATAAGTTTAAGTCATAGTGTTGCAAACAAAATGGATCGTACTTCCCTGCCTTATTTAGGATTCAATTCTTTAAGTGCTGCAAAAAAGAGTAATAAGGGTTCACTCAAGGGCTTCACAGTTCTATACTCAGGTTTGTATTCACAAGATGTTAAAAACCTCAAAGCTTTTTGGGCAAAAAGGGGTTTCAAACCTGTAATGAAAGCAGTTACTAGTGATGAGACACTACTCAATGCCAATGAATTCATTGTCGGTGATCAGTCACCAGAGATCTCTAAAATATTGGATTACATGATGTTATGGAGTGAAAACAATTTAGCCGATAGATTGGCACGGTTATCGGCAAAAGCTGCTGGGAATTCATTTAATGACGAGGGCGTTGCTCAGCTCTTTGAAGCACTTCTTGTCGAGTATGGAATTGATCCCAGCAAGCTAGTTACTAAAGATGCCAGTGGATTGTCCAAGGAAAATCGCATTACAGCTTCAATGATGGGACAACTTCTACATCAACTTCGCAAAGATCCAAAGTACGCACTCTTTTATGAATCACTTCCAGTGGGTGGAGTCTCTGGGACTTTACGCTCACGATTTCTAGAAACGGCTCCAAATGCGGTTGGGTTAGTGCGGGCAAAGACTGGAACGCTAAACGGAACCGTAACTTTGGCTGGCTATGTTGAGTCAACTGATCGAGAGTATGTCTTTGTCACTTTGGCTGATGACATCTCGCGTGGAAATGCAGCAAGTGAAAAAGCACGGGCAGCCATTGACAGAATTTTAGGAAGAATTGCTGCACCGAATATTCCTGCAGAGATATCTGCAGTGCCAGCTACGCCTTAATTATTGATTATCAAAAATCTTTATTGCGCCACCATAGCAAGCAACCCATGTGCGCGAGGTTGGTGAGTCATAGGTAATACCAATTGGTTCATTACACACTTTAATATTTTGTAACACTTTCATATCGCTTGTGCGCACTTTTGACATAGTGTCACTTACAAAATTGACTACAAAGAGTGCGGTGCCATCGCCAGAAATTGCAAGACTTCGTGCAGCTTTTCCTGTTTTGACTGATTTACCAGCTTTATTATTTACAAGATCCCATGATGCAACTTTGCCGGATAAATTCATCGTCACATACATCATGGAATTATCAGGAGATAAGACAATTGCTCGTGGGTTGCTTCCAATTGGAATATAGGAGACGGAGAAATCTTCCAAGTTAATTACATGAATACGGCTACCACCCATTTCGGCAACGTAAGCAAACTTGGAATCATTGCTCACTGCAATACCCCGTGGATATCGCCCAATTTTGATCGTCTTAACAACTTTTTGTGAGGCTACGGATAGGACGTTGAGGTCATAAGAACACCAGTTTGAAACGAGCACAAACTTGTTATCAGGAGTTGTTTCAACAACTTTAGGGACTGATCCAACTGGATAGACATTATCTATTTCATAGCTAGCTAGATTGATTCGGTAGAGAAAGCTTGAATCATATCTAGATGCAGGTGAGCAAGTGTCGTGGCCTTCACGGTTAAAACCTTTGCCATACATTGCGTAATTAGTTACATACAAGTAGTCACCATCGGGTGAATAAGCGCCTTCAACAGGTGCTCCCTTATATATTGATGAGTACTTGGAATATCCAAATTTAGAGAGTTGAACAGAGTCCGAGACAGTTTTTATGAGCTCAAAAGTATTGGCATCATAAATTGTGACGCTGTGTCTGTACATCATGTTTTGGGCACTTACTAGTCCGCTACCGGATGATCGAACTGACTTTGGTGAAATACCCCCAGTTATGGTCTTAACGAGCGACATTTTTGTATCAGCAGAAACAACTTCACTCTGTGCTGGGGTTGCAATGACACATAGTGAAGTTATTAATAGAACTGCAAAAAAGTTGCGGCGCATTTGCTAACTGTAATGGCAATCACTTAGTCCCCATCTCCTTCATCGTCACCACCCCCACCCATAGGCTTTTTGCCAGTGGATTAGACACTAGTAAGAGTTGCTCAGGCTTAGAAGAAACTGGGAAGAATGCACGAGGTTACTGAGTTAATCTAAGCCAGTGAGCACAGTTATAGGGGCCTATGTCGACCTGATGAAACTTCGGGTAGTTGAACTTCTCCTAGTCTCTACTTTGCCGGCCATGGTCTTAGCTACCAAAGGCCTTCCATCATTCTCATTGGCTGTAGCAACAATTGTTGCAGGAACATTTGCTGCAGGAAGTGCAAACGCTTTTAATATGGTGATTGAAAGTGACATCGATAAATTAATGGAGCGCACAGCAAAGCGACCAATTGTTACTGGAGTTATTAGTAAAACAAATGCTGCGATATTCGCAGCTATAATTGGAGTCATTTCATTATTGATGTTTTGGTTTCTTACAACTCCACTGGCTACATTATTATCTCTCATTGCAATAGTTTTCTATGTTGTTGTATACACAATTGCGCTAAAGCGTAGAACATCACAGAATATTGTTTGGGGCGGAGCGGCAGGATGCATGCCAGTATTTATTGGTTGGGCTGCTGTCACTAATTCACTATCAATGACTGCACTTGCATTCTTTATGGTTATCTTTTTTTGGACACCGCCACATTTTTGGGCGCTAGCGATTAAATACAAAGAGGATTATTCAGCTGCAGGTATTCCGATGCTTCCAGTTGTTGCCACTAAAGCTCGAGTCCACAAAGAAATGTGGTTCTACACAATCATGATGATTGCGTGTTCGATTTGGCTGATCATTTCGGCAGGACTTCCCTCATGGTCAATGGTTGTCACAGTTCTGTTAGGTCTCATTTTTGCCCGCGAGCTACTTGCCTTAAAAGAGGGCTCTGAAAACTACTCAAATACTGCTGCCAAGATTTTTCAATGGTCTATCACTTACTTAAGTTTGCTATCAGTGGTGCTTGTGGCTGCTCAGCTCAGCGCTTAAAAAGATACACAGTATTGAGAGATGTGGCTCTCAGCCTCAATTTTTAGGCTCATTGATAAAGTATTAACAAGTAATTAACTGTGTCTTGATTATTATGGCAGGATTGCTCCCATGTCCAATACGGCGATCTCGGTTACAGATTTAAGCAAGAAGTATGGAGACCAGGTAGCGGTTTCTCATGCCACATTCGAAGTTCCCCTTGGAACTATCTGCGGCTTTGTCGGGCCTAATGGCTCGGGTAAAACAACGACGATGCGTATGCTCTTAGGGCTCATTACTCCAACCGGAGGCACCGGTGAAATCTTGGGTGAATCAATTAAGCACCCTGAGAAATATCTGCCACGAGTTGGGGCAATGATTGAAGGACCTGCCTTCTATCCAGCGTTAAGCGGAAAAGAAAACTTAAATGTATTAGCAACTCTAGGTGGGTTTTCAACAGATCGCGTGCAAGGTTTATTGGAGCAAGTTGGTCTGGGCGATCGTGGGAAATCTAAGTTCAAAACATATTCATTAGGTATGAAACAACGCTTAGGTATTGCAGCTGCGTTGTTACCTAATCCAAAGTTATTAATGCTAGATGAACCAACTAATGGTTTAGATCCAGAAGGTATTCAAGAAGTCCGCGCACTACTTCGCTCTCTGGCCAACGATGGAACATCGGTATTTGTTTCTTCTCACTTACTTTCAGAGCTTGAATTAATAAGTGATTACTTAGTAATGCTTCGCAAAGGTGAAGTTGTTTTTACTGGAAAAATGACTGATCTGATGCTGAGCCAACAACCAGTGATCATCGCTAGAGGTGCCAGTGAGAATGATCTAACTTTGTTATTGGCAATTGCCGAAAAAGCCGGCCACCATGCAACTATCCGTGATGGAGCAGTTCATGTGCAGGGACCGGCTGAATGGGCTGCGGAGTTTAATCGTGTGGCATTTACTGCAGGAATTACCCTGTCCCAGCTCACTCCACAGTTGCCTAACCTGGAAGAAACTTTCTTTGAAATGACAGGTGACAAATAATGTGGAACGTAGCTTTTGCAGAACTGCGCAAACTGCGCCGCCCTACATTGTTTTTTGGCACTATGGGTGCAGTTGTCTTTTTCAGCGCCCTATTTTCATCCTTACTATTTCTCCTCATTGATTCCCCACAAGGCAACTCCGATCGTGGTCGCACGGTTGGACGCGAAGTTCTAGGACTTGCAACTGGTGGAGTTCAAGGTTTTAGCAATGTCGGGGGATTCTTAGGAATAATTGCCCTTTGTGTATTTGCCGCACAAACTGCCCAGGAATACACCTATGGGACTCTTCGTAATTTATTAGTTCGCCAACCTGGTCGCCTTCGCATCTTGCTTGGCAAATTCTTCGCGATGAATTTCTTTGCTGTGATCATGATTGTTTTATCAGCCATTGTGAGTATTGGTGCTTCTGTGATTTTGGCTCCAGGGGCTGAAGTCTCAACGGATCTATGGTTTGGTGCAGATGGCCGCCAAGCAATTTTTACAACCTTCATTAACGTCACAGTTTCAGTAATTGGCTTTGGCACGATTGGAATGGTGCTTGGCTTACTCCTTCGCTCACCTATCAGTGCAATTTCATTTGGAGTCTTATGGCTACTCATTGTTGAAAACCTATTGATTGCAGTTAAGAACTCATGGGAAAAGTGGTTGCCAGGTGCACAGCTCAATGCAATTGCAAGTGGTGGGGGTCCAACTGGGCGTTCGGCAGGAATTGAGTATTCACAAGCACTTCTCGTTGGTGGTATCTATGTCGCTGTTGGGGCAACGATTGCGTCATTGCTTTTTGTTCGCCGTGATGTAGCTAATTAGAGACACCAGCACACAACCCCCTGCTTTTCCAAGGACAAAGGCCTGCTGGTCTCAAGTATTTACAGCCTTAAGGGCTTAATGCCATTTGGTGGTCGGGTCTAGTCTTAAGGCATGAGTTCACAGCTGCCAGCTATTCGCAGTGCAGTTCGCCCCTTCCTAGAAAAAATGGAAGCCGGTGATCGCATTGTCGTTGCTGTATCAGGTGGTGCAGATTCATTAGCTCTTGCTTATGCACTTTCTATGGAAATCAAGAAACTAGCAATTCAACTTTCTGCAGTAACAATTGATCATCAACTTCAAAGTAAATCTGGTGAGCAAGCAAACCAAGTTGTTGTCCAAATGAAAGAACTTGGCATTGAGTGCAACGTTGTGAAAGTTAATGTTGAAATTACAGATGGTTTAGAAGCATCTGCGCGCAAGGCGCGATATATTGCATTAGATGAGTTGCAGGCCGATGCAGTTTTCTTGGGTCACACTCATAATGATCAAGCTGAGAGTGTGTTGCTAGGACTTGCACGAGGCTCGGGTACACGATCACTTTCAGGTATGGCAGAGGTCAATGGAAAATACATCAGACCTTTTCTTGCAATTACTCGTGAGCAAACCGAAAGCGCTTGCAGTGAAATTGGTTTAACTCCATGGAATGATCCACACAATAAGGATTCACAATTTGCCAGAGTGCGAGTGCGCACACAGGCACTTCCAGTTTTAGAAGAAACAATTGGTCCAGGAATTTCAGATGCATTAGTTCGTAGCTCGCACTTACTCAGAGATGATGCAGATGCACTTGATCAATGGGCAGAAGAAGAGATTGTTGGATTAGATCTCCATGATTTAGATTGTTCCTACTTACAGGGCCTACCTAGAGCCATCCGATCTCGAATTATCCGCCGAGCCATCTATGCCACTGGCGCCCCATCAGGATCTCTCACAGCTGAGCATGTGGGCGCAGTTGAGGCCCTGATTTGTGCGTGGAATGGCCAAGGTCCCGCTCATTTACCTGGCGGTGTGAAGGTTGAGCGTTTTTCGGGCAGACTTTCGCTCTCACGTCACCAACCATAGGGAGCACCGTGGATTTAGCAGCAGTCGCAGGCGATATCGAGCGCGTCATTGTCACCGAAGAAGCTTTGCAAGCACGCATTAAAGAACTAGCTGCACAGATTGATAGAGATTACGAAGGTAAAGATTTACTGCTTATCGGTGTTTTGAAAGGCGCAGTTATAGCTGTCGCCGATCTTTCTCGTGCTCTGCAACGCCACGTTGAAATGGATTGGATGGCTGTTTCTTCATATGGTTCTGGAACAAAATCAAGTGGTGTTGTTCGAATCTTGAAGGATTTAGATCGCGACATCACTGGTCGCAATGTTTTGATTGTTGAAGACATTGTTGATTCGGGTTTAACACTCTCTTGGCTTAAATCTAATCTTGAATCTCGTGGCGCAGGTACCGTTGAGATTCTTTCAATCTTGCGGAAGCCTGAAGCAGCAAAGGTTCATGTTGAGGTTAAGTATGTCGGATTTGAAATTCCACCTGATTTTGTTGTCGGTTATGGACTCGATTTCGATGAAAAATATCGCAACCTTCCATTTATTGCTGTGCTTGCCAAGCACATGTATTCATAAGAATTCATTCCCCACGAAACGAGACAATTAAGTTATGACTGACGCTAAAAAATCAAAGAAGAAAAGCCCGGTTAAGAAGAGCTTTTCTGGCAAAGTATCTTCTAAGAAACCAACAACGCGCTCTGGTCGCATATTGCGTGGACCATTGTTCTGGATTCTTATTGCAATCTTTGGTGTTTCAATTTTTGGTCAGATTAGCGCTGCTGGAAATCGCTATACCCAAATCGAAACCTCTCAGGCCTTAGATGCAATTGCCCGCTCTTCAGTCGAATCTGCTGAAATTGTTGATAAGAATCAAAAGATTCGCTTAGTGTTAAAACCAGGTTCTTCTATTAAAGGTGCAACAAAGGTGGAGGCTTCTTACGTTGCCCGCCAAGAGCCCACACTTATTGATGCTTTAACGGGTAATCCACCTTCAAAAGGTTGGAATGTAAAAGTCCCATCTCAGTCATTATTAGTTTCATTCCTGATGTCGATTGTTCCATTCCTGCTTATTGGATTCCTCTTCTTCTGGATGATGAGTCAAGCCCAAGGCGGGAACAAAGTATTTCAATTTGGCCGATCACGGGCAAAGCTGCAAAGTAACGATGTTCCAAAAACAACGTTTAAAGATGTTGCAGGTGCCGATGAAGCCATTGCTGAACTTGATGAGATTAAAGACTTTCTGGCCAACCCAGATAAATACGGGGCATTAGGGGCAAAGATTCCAAAGGGTGTTTTGCTCTTTGGTCCCCCAGGAACAGGCAAGACTCTTCTTGCTCGCGCAGTTGCTGGTGAAGCAAATGTTCCTTTCTATTCAATCTCTGGCTCTGATTTTGTGGAAATGTTTGTTGGCGTTGGTGCAGCCCGTGTTCGCGATCTTTTCAATCAAGCAAAAGAGAATGCACCTGCAATTGTTTTCGTAGATGAAATCGATGCTGTTGGTCGCCAGCGCGGTGCTGGTATGGGTGGCGGTCATGATGAGCGCGAACAAACTCTCAATCAATTATTAGTTGAGATGGATGGCTTTGAAGAAAATACAAAAGTTATTTTAATCGCTGCAACAAACCGTCCAGATGTTCTAGATCCAGCGCTGCTTCGCCCAGGACGCTTTGATCGCCAAATCGCAGTTGATCGCCCTGATCTCAAAGGGCGTGAAGCGATTCTTGCTGTGCACGCTAAGGGCAAACCATTGGCTACTGATGTGAAATTACTTGACTATGCACGTCGCACACCAGGATTTACTGGAGCAGATCTAGCTAACGTTCTAAACGAAGCAGCTTTGCTCACCGCACGCGAGGAAAAGAAATTCATTACTAACAAAGAACTTGATGAGTCAATTGACCGCGTTATGGCTGGACCACAGCGTAAATCAAGGATTATGAGTGATTCAGAGCGTCGCGTAACGGCTTATCACGAAGCCGGACATGCACTTGTTGCACATGCTTTGCCACATACAGATCCAGTTCACAAAATTACAATCATGCCTCGTGGTCGCGCCCTTGGTTACACCATGGTGTTACCGGATGAAGATAAGTATTCAACTACTCGCAATGAATTACTCGACCAATTGGCCTATTCATTAGGTGGTCGCGCCGCTGAAGAGTTAATTTTCCATGATCCATCAACGGGTGCATCCAATGATATTGAGAAGGCAACAGCCCTTGCACGCGCAATGGTGACCCAATATGGAATGACTGAAGCAATCGGTGCAATCAAACTGGGTGGTGGAAGTACTGAGCCTTTCTTAGGCCGTGACTACGGACATCAACGCGACTACTCTGAAAATATTGCAGCGGTAGTGGATCGAGAGA
>OFRA01000446.1_pt1 | contig 10781 bp, 11 predicted proteins | sample 1543001 | NCBI WGS metagenome assembly OFRA01 (sample SAMN07774221, study PRJEB24372) | wastewater metagenome | isolation source: Lake Maggiore Verbania | place: Italy: Verbania | collected 2015-12 | reverse complement strand
TTATTTATGCGGGTGAAAAATTATTCAATCAACCACATATTGTTCCCATAATTATTCAAGAGGTTAAATCAGGTTCATTTTCACCTTTTGCAACGGTGGAGACTTACTGGAGTAGCTTTTGGCATGCAGGTCTTGTTTGGTTATTGGTTGCGATTCCCTTAGTAATTATTTTGGGTTTGAGTCTTAGTGCATTTTTCCACCGCATTAAAAATTCAACGGAGGCAACGCCATGAATACATTTGAACTTGTTTTATACGGAGCCCTGATTGTTTCGGTTCTCCAGTTTTGTCTTTGGCTGTATTACCGCGCAACGGACAATGCCGCCTGGGTCGATGTGGGTTGGGCTTATGGCCTTGGATTCATCGTTCTTTTCTATGCTTTTAATGGCGCCGGTAGCGCAACTTCCCGACTACTAGCAGGGATTATGGGAGGTCTTTGGAGTGCGCGTCTCGGTACTTTCCTTTTTAATCGAGTTAAAAATGAAAAAGAAGATGGCCGTTATGGTGAAATTAAGCGAAGCTGGAAAATCAATTTACCTTTCAAATTTTTTCTTTCAGGCGCAAGCCTTGCTAGATGTCATTCTCTCCATCCCTTTTCTTATCTTGGTCCAAGATCCCCGAGAAGACCTTCGATGGACCCAGTGGATCGCCTTAGGTCTTTGGGTCATCTCGATGATTGGAGAGGCGGTGGCAGATCAGCAATTAGCGCAGTTCAAATCAGAAACAGCCCACAAGGGTCAAACTTGTCGACGAGGACTATGGCGTTATTCTAGACACCCTAACTATTTCTTTGAATGGTTGATGTGGGTGGCCTTTACACTCATGGCCATTCAATCTCCCGGAGGCAGCTGGTCTTTGGTTTGCCCAGCACTCATGCTGTATTTCCTTCTTCGCGTCACGGGAATCCCTGCTACGGAAGCCCAAAGTCTACGAAGCCGACCTGAAGATTATCGACGTTATCAGGAAGAGACTTCCATGTTTATTCCCTGGTTTCCCAAGAAGGGGATTACTCAGTGAACTGGACCGATCATTTAATTCGTCGAGGATGGATTCCCGATGGGGTGATTCGTTTTCAAATCAAGAGGCTTCTTCGACTTCGCCTTCGAGACGAATATGCAGGAGGAGCGGAGTCTGTTCACGATCGCTTCCGGGCGCGTCTCGCCCTTTGGTCCCAGGGACCGATTGCCATCAATATGCAAGAGGCGAATGATCAGCACTACGAGGTACCTCCTGCTTTTTTTCAAAAAGTACTGGGGCCCAACCTTAAATATTCATGCTGTTGGTTTGATAACCCTCAGCAAAGCTTGGAAGCTGCTGAACGTGGGATGTTACAACTTACCTGCGAGCGTGCAGACCTCAGGAATGGGCAGACGATTCTTGAATTAGGGTGCGGTTGGGGCTCACTTTCTTTATGGATGGCGGAACATTTTCCCGAATCGCAAATCACTGCAGTTTCGAATTCAAAGGACCAACGTCTTTATATTGAAAGCCAAGCCCAAACTAGGGGACTCTCTAATCTTACGATTGTGACCCAAGACATGAACGCCTTCGAGACCGATAAAACATTTGATCGCGTAGTTTCGGTTGAAATGTTTGAACATATGCGTAATCACCAAGCCCTCATAAGTAAAATTTCAAAGTGGCTTAAGCCCCAAGGCAAATTGTTTGTGCACATCTTCACTCATCGAGAGTTGACCTATCCTTTCGAGGTTAAAGATGACACCGATTGGATGGCTCAGTACTTCTTTACGGGGGGGATGATGCCGAGCGACCATTATCTTTTAAGGTTTCAGGAATCGTTGAAGATCGAAGATCACTGGCGGGTCAACGGACTTCATTACGCCTACACGTCTGAAGCCTGGCTTCAGAATCTCGATGCACATTATGATAGTTTAAAAAATCTATTTGCAGCCTCAATGACAATCCCTGAAGCCGAACTTCAGTTAGCACGCTGGAGAATATTCTTTATGTCCTGTGCTGAACTGTGGAAATATAAACAAGGGGAAGAATGGATCGTTTCACATTACCGATTTCAACGACCTAACTAGAATAATGATTTCCTAGACACCCAGGGTTTCTCCTCATCCTGCTTATTCTTTTGCCTCATACTAAATAAGAAAGCAGGTTGATAAGATGACTATAAATCACGGTTCGAATATGAATTTCAAAAAAAGATTGCCTCTCGGATGGATCATCTTAGGATCCGTATTATTTATTGGCTTCATTGGTTGGATGATGTCCGAAGGAACCTCCCTTTCCGTCAGTACGAATACACCCACACTCTTCAAGAAGGGTTCTCAAACTCCTTTAGTGACAGCTTCGGGTTATATCGTCGCTCGGACGCGCGCGACTCTTTCCAGTAAGGTTCTAGGCCGCGTCGCTTATTTGGGAGTTCAGGAGGGTAGCCCTGTGATCAAGGGTCAAGTCTTAGCGAAATTAGAATCGCCTGATATTGAGGCCTCCCGGAATGCTATTTTTTCTCAAGTCAAGCAAGCTCAGCAGGACTATGATCGAAGTGCCACCCTACTGAAGGCAGGTTACGAAAGTCAGGCCAATACTGAGCGTCTGTTGAGTCAGTTGAATACCCTTAAATCTCAATTGGCCTATCAGGAGGCCCTACTGGAAAGCATGACCCTTAAGGCTCCCTTCACGGGTATTGTGACTCAAAAATTATCTGAAGTAGGGGAAACTGTGGCTCCCGGCAGTGCGGGCGGAGCTAATGCGATCAACGCTATTTTAGTGATGGCCGACTTTGATACGTTGGAGGTCGAAGTAGAAGTAAGTGAATCGGGCGTTGGAAAACTGACACCAGGGATGGCTACTGAAGTTCGGGTCGATGCCTTAGAAAAAAAGAAAGATTCTGCGGTTTTAAGAGGCCATTTACGAGCCATCTATCCGAGTTCCAATCGCCAAAAAGCTACGATTATTGTTCGTGTCGCACTAGACCAAAAAGATCCCCTGCTGGTTCCCGATATGGGAGCCAAGGTGACTTTTCTGGGGGCCCCTTACGAAGAAGACGTCCTAGTTTTAGGACGTGAGCAGGTTTATCGAGACCCCCAGACTTCAGAAAGTTTTACTTGGGTTGTGGAAAAGGGTGTTGCCACAAAAAAATCACTTTTAATTCTGAATGCCAGTAATCCCCTAGGCTATGAAGTCTCAGGATTAACGCCTTCCTCTCAACTGATCATTGCTCCCCCCGATAATTTGAAGCCAGGCCAAAAAGTCGTCGCCAAGCGACTGTAGTCATGAATCAAAACTCTGCGCCGATCATCCATATTCAGAACCTAGCTAAAAGTTATTTTAGAGAGACCCTTGAAATTCCTGTGCTTCAGGGGTTGGATTTGGATATTCCCTCAGGAGGTTTCTATGCATTGATGGGGCCTAGTGGCTCTGGAAAAACGACTTTGCTCAACCTGATCGCCGGCATTGATCGACCCACGGGTGGTTTGCTTGAAGTGTGCGGATCCAATTTGAATCAACTCGATGACGACGAGCTGGCTTCTTGGAGAAATAAAAATGTCGGTTTTATTTTCCAAAATTACAATTTGATTCCCGTCTTAAATGCTTTTGAAAATATCGAATTACCCTTGCTTTTAACTTCGTTAACCCGAGCCCAGCGAAAAGAGAAAGTCGAAGAAGCCCTCACGTTGACGAATTTAATGGATCGTCGCGAAAATTATCCAAGGCAACTCAGCGGGGGACAGGAACAGCGAGTCGCCATTGCACGCGCCATCGTGAGTAATCCGAAACTCCTAGTTGCGGATGAGCCTACCGGAGCTCTTGATGCTAAAAATGCAGATGAAATTCTGGAAATGATGCAAAGACTGAACGAGGAATTTGGAAAAACTATTCTCATCGTGACACATGATCCCAAAGCAGCCAATTTTGCCCGACATCAGGTACATCTCGAAAAAGGTGTTCTGGATAAAACTGTGGAAGTGAATCGATGAAATTTATTAACCTAGTGTGGAAGTCATTGATGCGTTCAAAACGCCGAACGTTTCTTATTTTATGCACTCTTGTACTCTCAGTGTTCCTGATTACGATTCTTCAATCCTTACTAGCGACACTAGACTCAGTTTCCAATAAGCCCACGGAAGGTAATCGATTTGTAGTGAGGCACAAGAGCGGGTTGACTCAATTTTTACCGATCAGTTACGGGGATTATTTGCGACAGCAGCCGGAAGTACTAGCCGTAGCGAACTCTCAGTGGTTTGGTGGCTATTATCAAGATCCTAAGAATTTCTTCGCTAACTTTGCCAATGATGAGACCACTATGTTTGAGGTTTTTGCCGACCGTATTACAGGACTGACCGAACCTGAAATCAAAGAATATCAGAGGGATGGTAAGGGATGTATTGTGGGTCAAATCCTCGCGGATAAATACGGTTGGAAGGTGGGGGATACCATCCCATTAACGGGAACCATCTTTCCGATGAGTCCCCGTCTAACCATCCGGGGCATCTTTAAGGGGCGCACAGCCTCTGAAGAAAACACGCTTTATTTTCACTATAAGCTTCTCGAAGAAGGCGTCGGATTTATGAAAGGTAAAACAGGTGCCTTTTGGTTGAAGACAAAAACCTCGGATGATATTCCTCGCGTGGCTAATCGTATCGATACACATTTTTCAAATTCACCCGTTGAAACCATGAGTGAAGCAGAAAATGCTTTCTATTTAACTTTCGTAAAGATGTTGGGAAATATTGGAGCCATTATCCATGGTGTGACTATTGCTGTTCTCATCGCTATCACCATCGTGACGGTCGGTACTATGTCAATGGCCATTAAAGAGCGAACTACTGAAATTGCTGTTCTCCGTGCCATGGGATTCAGCAGCTCACGCGTGCTTTTCCTCCTGATGGCCGAAGGACTGTTGCTGGTTACCCTAGGAGGCGCCATGGGCATAGGCCTAGCGAGTCTCGTAGCTAAAATTCTGAGAGAGATCCTCGGAAGCGCCCTTATCTTCCTTCAGGATTTTCATTTGGCCAACGAAACTATTCTGCTTTGTATGGGAATGGCACTCGTCATCGGATTTATTTCAACGATCATTCCGGCTTTAGCAGCCACGCGTAAGTCTATCGTGGAAGGCCTCAGGGCTCTCTAATGGCACTTTTTGTAGGATTCATTCTGGTTTTATTTGCGGGCTATTTGGCCTGGCTTATCTATGCGGCCTTTAAATTTCCACTCCCTTTTGTTTATAATCTCCGATCTTTGTGGCAGAGAAAGTCATCCACCATAACAACCGCGTCCGCCATCTCTCTTGTTGTAGGTATTTTTATTGTAGTTTTATCGTTAGCTCAGGGCATTTCCAAAGCGTTTGTAACTTCGGGCTTACCTAATCAAGCCTTAGTTATGCGACCAAGTTCTCGCTTTGAACTTAATTCATCGATCACGCGCGATCAAGCCCGGATCATCAAATCAAATCCACTACTTGCCAAAGAGGAAAGCGATGCGATCGCCTCTGCCGAAGTGATCGTTATTAAACTCTTTAATAAAGCCGATGGCGTCGGTTCAAATATTACGGTGCGCGGCATGGAGCCGACGGGGCGCAGCATGCGTCCACAAGTTAAATTAATTTCCGGACGCTGGTTCCAACCAGGGCTCTCTGAAGTTACGGTTCCCGTGAAAATGCAATTGAGATTTCCTGAGTTAGCTGTGGGTCGTAGTTTTAAAATGGGTAGTCGTGAATGGGATATTGTCGGCACTTATGATGCTGCCGGCTCGTCTTTTGATTCTGAAATTTGGAGCGACGTGAACGATGTGATGCAGGCTTTTAAGCGAGAAACGTACTCAACGGTTCTAGTTCGATTGCGATCGGAAGACGATCTAAGAGCATTCGCATTCCAAGTAGATGAAGAGAAAAGACTCAAGCTTGAAGCGGTGCCCGAACGTTCTTATTTTAAAGAACTTACCAAAGCGGGGGACCCGATCCGTATTATCGGAAATCTCATTACCGTCATCCTCTCAATCGGCGCTATGTTTTCGGCCATGAATACCATGTATGCTTCGGTAGCGAGTCGCACAAAGGAAATTGGCACCCTCCGAGCTTTGGGCTATCGCCGACGAGAAATCTTGGCGAGTTTTCAATGGGAAGCCATCGTACTTTGTGTTCTCGGAGGCCTCGGGGGATCTCTGCTTAGCTTTTTAGCGGATGGTATCCAAACAGGGACCACGAGCTTTGATACCTTTAGCGACGTCAGCTTTGCATTCACCATTACTCCCCGTCTTCTCGCTCAGGGACTATTTTTTAGTGTTGGTATGGGCATCCTAGGGGGTCTTCTTCCGGCATGGCGTGCATCAAATATCCCCCTTACGGAAGCCATGAAAGCCTAAATAGAGAGACCCCATAAGGCTTTCTTCCTTGATGATTCAAGCATTTCCACGTATTCTAGAGAGTCCACAATGGGCAAGCCGTGAGCATCTTAAACGTGGGCTTACGGTCGGCCATACAGGAGTCTCCCCATGAAAGAAGCTACTCATCCAGAAATGCACATCGTCAAAGTCCATTGCCAATGTGGCAATGAGTTTATGACGCGCTCGGTAAAAAATGAATTACGCGTGGAAGTATGTTCCGCTTGCCATCCCTTTTGGACGGGTAAACAGCGCTTGATGGACACCGAGGGTCGCGTCGAAAAATTTAATCGTAAATATGCACCCAAGCCCGAAGTAGTGAAAGCCCCTAAAGTGGTGACCGAAGCTCTCAAAGTGGTCCCGACACCCAAAAAGAAAAAAACTATTGAACGCAAGACTTCTGGCAAGGCCGGCGCTTCCATCACTAGCGAAACCAAAGCCCCTTCCAAAGTCACAAAAGCCAAGAAAGAAACTCAAGCTTAGGTACGCTCAAGGTAGGTAGGGAACTCGGGTTCGAGTTCTATCTCTTGAAGACTTAATTTGAGGTTTTTTCTATGATGCTAAAACAACTTGAAATCGTGAAACAACGATTCATCGATATTGAAAATCAATTACAAGATATGACGATCGTTTCGGATCATCATAAACTGCGAGAACTTTCTCAGGCACGAAGTGAGCTTGAGCCCGTCGTCAAAGCGTATGAGATCCAAAAAAACCTTCTACAGCAGTTGTCTGAAGCTGAGCAGATTCTCTCCGATAAATCTTCCGATAGTGAACTAAAAAAGATGGCAGAAGGGGAGATTGGCCCGCTCAAAACACAAATCGAATCTGGAGACGCTCTCCTCAAGCGTTTGCTGATACCCAAAGATCCCAATGACCATAAGAACGTGATTCTCGAAATTCGCGCGGGTACGGGTGGAGAAGAAGCCGCACTATTTGCCTCTGAACTCTATCGTATGTACCTCCGTTTTGCTGAGCAAAAAGGATTCAAGACCCGAACCCTTGACGTGAGTGAAGCCGAAGCAGGAGGCTTTAAAGAAGTCGTGGCAGAAATCGAAGGCGAAGGGGCCTACTCGATGTTTCGCTTCGAGAGTGGGGTTCACCGTGTCCAACGTGTCCCAAAAACTGAAACTCAGGGTCGGGTTCATACTTCTGCGGCCACCGTTGCCGTGATGCCTGAAGCCGAAGAAGTGGATGTAAAAATAGAAGATAAAGATTTAAGAATTGATACTTTTTGTTCAGGAGGAAAAGGCGGTCAGTCGGTCAATACGACTTATTCGGCCGTGCGCTTGACTCATATTCCAACCAATACGGTTGTCAGTTGCCAAGATGAGCGTAGCCAGATTAAAAACATGGCTAAGGCCATGACTGTACTCCGATCGCGCCTGCTTCAAAAGGCAATGGATGCGCAAAATCAAGCTAATGCTGCCCTTCGTAAATCCCAAGTGGGTTCAGGCGATCGAAGCGAGAAAATTCGCACCTATAATTTCCCACAAAGTCGCGTGAGCGATCACCGTGTAAATGTGACGATCCATAGTTTGGACAAATTTATGCAAGGGGATCTTGACATTATTTTAGAACCTCTACGTGCTCAATATGAAGCCGACCGTCTTCAAGCCTCGGAACTCACCGGAAACTGAGATGTTAGAATAAATTTAGGAACATTGATGTTACAGGAACCCCCCCTCTCTTTATCGGCTCGTCGAGAATCTATTCTCCGGACATTAATTGAGACCTACTATCGAGAAAAGGAACCTGTAGGTTCCAGGTTAATTGCCGAACGGCATGGAGAGTCTCTTTCAAGTGCTACGATTCGGTCGGTCCTCTCGGATCTCGAGCATGATTCTTTGTTGACTCAGCCACATACTTCAGCGGGCCGTATTCCCACCGAAAAAGCCTATCGTTATTATGTCGATCGTTGGCTTGATGAATTTGTAACCAAGCGTCCTAATCTCAGCACCAAGCAAGATCTCGAAGCCTTGCTTCAGATGCCGGAAACCGACCTTGAGCCGTGGGCTCAGCGCGCGAGTCGAATTCTTTCTGAAGTCTTAGGAGGTGTTTGCGTAGCTTTACCCTCTCGGATGGTGTTGTCCACGCTCGTAAAACTCGAATTTGTTCCTTTAGACACGGATAAAATTGTAGCTATTTGGGTGGATAACCAAGGGGAAGTAGAGCACCGAGTCATTGAAAACCATTGGCATTACGCACCCCATCAACTCGTTGAGATGGGTAACTTTGCCACGACGCATTTTCGGGGTCTTACTTTGTCTCAAATGCAAAAGAAAATGATGGAGGGCATCGGTGAGGGGGTTCATGAGGTCAAAGTGCTCCTCACACAACTTCAAGTCATTGCCCGAGATTGGGAAGGGCAAACTTCCAGTAGTCAATCGAACGTTGTCATCCAAGGGCTTTCTCAACTTACTCGGTTGCCCGAATTTGAAGACCTCGATCGCTTAAAGCACTTAGTTGAAAATTTTGAAGAACAAAGCCGCTTAGCTCACTTATTAAATGCATTTGCCGAAAAGGCCTCTAAAGATACCCAAGTTATCTTAGGGAGTGAGAATCCCTATCTCAGCAACCTGGGTCTCGCTACCTCAGTGCGTCGTGTCCAATTAGATAAATCGGGTTATGTGACTTTGGCCCTCATTGCTCCGATGAGAATGGACTACCCCCATGTTTTGGGGGGACTATCCTGGTGGGCCAATGAAATCAGCAACCGTCCTCATTCTTGAAAGCGAATCCACTTATGCACCCAGAAGATATTTCTCCCTCTGAAGATAATTCAAATCTTACTCCTCAGACTGACCCAGAAACTTCAGAACTAGAAGCGTTACGCGCCTCCGAGAAAGAACTCCGAGAGCAATATATTCGCCTTGCTGCGGATTTTAAAAATTATCAGAATCGCGTCACCAAAGACATACAGTTATCGATTGAACTCTCTGAAAAAAAGATTCTTTTAGAAGCCCTACAGAGCCTAGATTCCCTCGATCGATGTTTAGCGACTAGTTACCAAGAAGTACCCGCACTGCAACAGGATATAAGCCTGATTCACAAGCAATTGACGGATTCACTGAAACGATTAGGACTTGAACCTATGAAAATTCAGGTTGGGGATCCGTTCGATGCAAGCCATGCCGAGGCCCTCACGACTGTCCAGCAGTCTGATCTTGCAGATAATACTATTTTTACGGTATTCGAAAAGGGCTATTGGCTGCGAGGTCAATTACTCCGTCCTGCACGCGTAGTTGTCAATCGACATCAAGATACAACTCCTCCCGATCCTTTGACTCCTTCCATTTAGATCTGAGCCAACGATGAAAAGAGATTATTACGAAATATTAGGTGTGGGTCGTTCTGCCTCGCTAGAGGAGATCAAAAAAGCTTACCGAAAATTAGCCCTCGAGTTTCATCCTGACCGGAATCCTAACAATAAAGAAGCTGAAGATAAGTTTAAGGAAGCTGCGGAAGCCTATAGTATTTTGTCGGACAGTGAAAAGCGGCAACGGTATGATCAGTTCGGACATCAGAGTTCAAGTGGGGCTGGACAGCAATTCCAATTTGACCCTAGCCAGTTCCAAGGATTCGAAGACATTTTAGGCAGTTTCTTTGGCGGGGGAATGTTTGGGGATCTTTTTGACCAACGTGGCGGGGGTCAATCGAATCAGGGCTCGGATCTTCAAATCAAAATCAAAGTCTCTTTTAAAGATGCTGTTTTCGGAAAAGACAAAGAGGAAATTGAATTAAAGAAATTACAACGTTGCGAAAATTGCGAAGGCTCAGGTTGTCAAAAAGGGACAGGGCCTCAGACTTGCTCCCAGTGTCGCGGATCGGGACAGCAAGTGACACGCCAGGGCTTCTTTCAGATGATGGTGACGTGCTCAAAATGCCAGGGGCAGGGTTCATGGATACCCAATCCCTGCAAGACGTGCAATGGAGAAGGTCGCACGCAACGTCCCTTCAAAACCAGTTTTAAGATTCCGGCAGGAATCGACAACGGAACGCGACTTCGCCTAAATGGCCAGGGAGAAGTAGGCCTCCTCAGTGGCCCGGCGGGGGATCTGTACATTCTGTTCGAAGTCGAAAAAGATTCGCGATATCAACGAGAAGGAGACGATCTGCATCAGGTTGTTGATACCCCCTGGGCCACTTTTGTGACAGGTGGAAAAATTAAAATCGAAACGCTCTACGGTGAAGAGACAGTGACCCTACAGGCGGGAACGCCTGCAGATAAGGTGATTCGCTTGGCTAATGCTGGAGTTCCCCGAATCCAAAGGTCAGGGCGGGGAGACCTCTATCTCCATTTACGAGCTTGGGTACCTACTCAACTTAACGAGTCGCAACAGCGGGCTTTGGAAAGTGTTAAGGAAGCTTTCTCAGATGCGCAAACCGAGTCTTCGGATTCTATCTTGAGCAAGGTTTTTGGCTCCAAGA
>OFRA01000445.1_pt1 | contig 10784 bp, 9 predicted proteins | sample 1543001 | NCBI WGS metagenome assembly OFRA01 (sample SAMN07774221, study PRJEB24372) | wastewater metagenome | isolation source: Lake Maggiore Verbania | place: Italy: Verbania | collected 2015-12 | reverse complement strand
AAATTCACGGCTACTTGGATTAAATCCAGCGATTACTAGCGTTATTTCACCAAGTATTTCTTTTTCACTAGCCCATACAATTAATTGGTCAAGTTTTCCACGAACAATTTCTTCGTAAGTTTTGGTAAGTTCTCGACAAATGACCGCATCGCGATCACTACCTAACGCACCTGCTGCTGCAATTAAAGATTTGTGTAATCGATGTGGCGCTTCAAAAAACACAATGGTTCGCTCTTCTTCCGCAAGTTTCTGATACCAAGTATCTCGAGCACCAGATGTTCGCGGTGCAAAGCCTTCAAAACAGAAGCGATCCGTCGGTAGTCCGGAAATAGCTAACGCAGTTAGAACGGCGCTTGGTCCTGGCAAAACTTTTACACCTATTTCATTATCAATTGCGACCCGCACCAACCTATATCCAGGGTCGCTTACGCTCGGCATGCCAGCATCAGTAACTACTAAAACATCAATTCCACTTTTTAATATTTCAAGTAACTCAACAACACGCTCGCTTTCATTTCCTTCGAAAAATGAAATGACCCGAGCGGTATGAGTAATTCCCAAGTCTTTACATAATCGGGAAAGTTTTCGGGAATCTTCAGCAGCAATTACTCGTGCGGAAAGTAGCGCTTCGATTAATCTTTTAGAAGCATCTCCAGGATTTCCCAACGGGACTGCTGCCAAAATCAGGTTCGCCATGCTCTAATTGTGTCATGCGAGTGCGCGAGCGATTCACCTTAATTACGATCACACTATTTGCCGCGATAACTCGGTTCTGGAATCTCGCAACGCCAAAAGGATACGTTTTCGATGAAGTTTATTATGTTGATGGCGCAAAGGATTATTTGAAGTATGGCGTCGAAGTCGATAAAACATCGCCAGAATTTATTGTGCATCCTCCAACTGGAAAATGGATAATTTCGATCGGAATTAAATTATTTGGGGATAATGAATTTGGCTGGCGATTTATGGGTGCGCTTCTCGGCACGCTCTCTATTACCTTAATCTATTTAATCGCAAAGCAGCTTTTCAATTCAATTTTCTTAGCCACAAGCGCTGCTGCTTTAATGGCGCTAGATGGATTACACCTAGTGCTCTCTCGGACCGCGCTATTAGATATTTATCTGATGTTCTTTGTTCTGTTAGCGTTTTTTACTTTTATTAGAAAAAAATATTGGTGGACTGGAATTGCGTTAGGGCTCGCGATTGGCGCAAAATGGAGTGGTATTTACTATTTAGTAACGCTGTTGGCAATTGCACTCTTCTTTGAAATTAAAAATAGGAACTTCAACAAAATCTTAAAACGGATTACCCAATTATTTTTTATACCTTCGCTAATCTACATTTTTTCATGGAGTGGTTGGTTTTTTTCAAAACGCGGATGGGATCGGCAATGGGCTGATGAACGCAGCGGATTTTTTTCATTTATTCCTGCGCCAATACGTTCACTCTGGCACTATCACGCCGAGATGTTAAATTTTCACACTGGATTAATCGAAGCACATTCATATTCAGCAAACCCGTGGAGTTGGTTAATTCTTGGACGACCAACATCTTTCTATTACCAATCGCCAAACACTTGTGGAAGTTCATCATGTGCCCAAGAAGTTGTCGCGCTTGGCACGCCATTGCTTTGGTGGCTCGGCACTGCTGCGTTATTTGTAACTTTTGGATATTTTGTTAGCCGTCGTGAAAAATTAGCTGGGCTAATATTGGCTGGCGTAGCAGCGGGTTATTTACCGTGGTTCTTCTTTCAAAAGCGAACCGTATTTTCGTTTTATGCAGTGGTATTTGAACCCTTTATAATTTTGGCTCTCATTTACTGCTTTGCCAAGCTATTAGAAGATCCTCTGACTTATAAGGCTAGAAAAACGGCTTTAATTGCGCTCCATGTTGCAATCGCGCTTTGCTTTCTCTATTTCTTTCCATTATTTGTAGCAACAATTACTACTTATGATGATTGGCATGCCAGAATGTGGTTTAACAGCTGGATTTAAATATTTTTATTCGTTGGCAGCGTGGTTCGCACGTAACGCTTCGGCGGCTTGATCAGCAAGTTCTTGATCGAATATTTGATCTCTTGTAGGTGCTACTGCATCTAGTACTGCACGTAATTTTTCTTGCTCTTCGCTCCATGCACCTGGAATGGTTAAATCGATAATACGTTTCGGAGTGATTGCTTTAGGTGCACTGACGTAAGTTGGGAGCGGCACGTTCTGTGGTTCCCAGGTTTCCCGGGTTTGGGAACTTCCTTTAGGTAGCAAAGTTATTCCAGAAAGTTCTTGTGAAATCTTTTCAACCCGATCTGCCAACGGGATCCATTGATCGCTAATTTCATATTGAGAAGTATCTTGAATTCTACGTTCGACGGTAATTTTTGAATTGTTTATTAATTCTGCATAATTTGTTGATGATGGTGAATCTGAATTATTAGAAATAATTCTTTGGGTACGAGCCACGTGATTGAGTGCGGATATTTGGCGACGTACATGGACCACAAATAAAATTAAGCCAGAGATTGGTAACAAGATTGCAATTGGAGATAATAATTTAAATACCGCGAGGATTCCACTAATTATTAGGAGCGTTGATAGAGATGTAAATGAAATTCTGCGCATTAAAAGTTGGTGTTCATTTTCCATGGCAAGTTCTACTTCAGTTGGAACTCCAGAACTATGAGCCACTGCTGCCATGCTATTTTTAAATCGTTCAACAGATTTACCAGATACTTCTTCGTGGTTTGAAACCCATCTCGGCAGAAAATAGGAAATCCACATCCCGACGATGATTAGATAGATTAAACCGGAACCCATGATGGATAAAGATAAACTGAGAAACCGGACTAATCGGGTATTTCGTACCTAATTTCGCCAACCTTTTTAAATTTAAATTCTTGGATTCTCTGCCACAAAAGTTATGTGGTCGCGCCAATCCCCGTCGATATGTAAAAAATTAGCTCTATTACCTTCTAATTTATATCCAGCTTTTTCCGCCACTTTTCGAGATGCGCCATTCTCGGGGCGCAAATTAATCTCGATTCGGTGTAATTGCATTTCATCAAATCCATACTTGGTGAGAGCTTTTACTGCTCTTGTAGTCAATCCTTTATTAGCCGATCTTTGATCGATCCAATAGCCAATGTGGCCACCGCGATATGCGCCGAAAGCAATTCCGCCTAAAGTGATTTGGCCAATAAATTCGGCATCGCTCCAAATTGCTAGTGACAACGCCCGTTCCGCCCGACCTTCACGATTATGGTGCAAGACCATTTCGAAATATGACGGCAATGCAGAATCTATTTTATTGATTGGAGCGGTTGCTTCCCAAGGTTGCAACCATTCACGATTAAATCGGCGGCTGGCAAGCCAAACACCGCGGTCACGAAACCTAAGTGGTCTTAGAACTAAAGTTCCATCAGTGATAACGACCGGCCATGGTGACTTTGATTTCCCGGTCATGTTAGTTAAATCGGCGCTCTAACAAAAGTAGGTCTACCTCGCTACCAGCTTTTACATTCGTGAGGTCTTCTGGAATTACAATTAAGCCATGTGCATCAGAGAGACCAACTAAATCAGATTGGTTCTCAATTGCGGTGACTTTAGATTTATCAGCTTCGCTTGGAAAAACTGCTCTGATGAATGAGTGAACGCCGGCTTCGCTCAAAACATCATTTGTAAGTTTTGTCTTAATTACTGGGCGGTATAAATCACGCAAACCCATCATGCTTCTAATCATGGGACGAATAAAAAGTTCGGCTGAGATATAAGCTGAGATTGGATCTCCGGGAAGTGTTACAACTGGGGTTTTATCTGGACCAATTGTTCCGTAGTTGTGATTACCACTACCCTCAATATTTGGTGTTACTGCGGTAACTGTGCCAAGTTGTTGCAGCACTCCGGTAATCAAATCAAAGGATTCATCTTCCCGTTCGCCACTAATTACAATTAAATCTGCCCGCACTAGTTGGTCTTCGATAATATCTTTCAAAGCTGCATCAGTTTCCGGAATCATATGAACTCGATAACCAACAGCGCCAGCTTCTTTTACTGCGGTCGTCAACAACCAAGAATTTGTTTCAAACTCATCATTAGCGTCAATTAATTTTTGGCCAGGTTCAACTAAGTCATTTCCAGCAGAAATAACAACTACTCGAGGTTGTGGTCGAGTTGGTAGGCGATCAAGTCCGATTGAAGCGGCCAAGCCAATTTGGGTAGATCTAATTCTTGAACCTTCCCGCAGAACTAATCGCTCGCCAGCATAAACGTCCCGCGCAAGAGTGGCGCCGTGCGCATCAAGCAACGGCATGTCAAAAGGGTCAATCGGTTTGGAAAGTTCCAGAAGCGCTTGCGCAAACTCACTAACTTTAATTCTTTCGTTCATGCCTAAACTCTACTTTGAATCTAGGCTAATCCCATGGAACTTCCAACAAATGGAGCCAAGAAAAAATCGCTCCGGCAAAGTTTCCGAGTAGATCGCAAATTTTTGGTGCAACCGGTCACATGGAACCACTTGATTGATTCCATCGAATTTAAGAGTGCGACCATGATTGCTTCATATATCTCCTATGGGGACGAGCCAGATACTAACGGCTTGAATCAAACGATATTAGAGAGTGGAAAAACTTTATTATTGCCGAGAATGCGTAGCGATAATTTTCTTGATTGGGTTATTTGGAAAGGTAAAATCGAAACTTTAAAGACAAATAAAAACATAATGGAACCTATTGGTGATGCAATTGCGCCAGAGCGAATTCAGAATATTGACTTTGTAATTGTGCCAGCACTTCATGTAGATCACAGCGGAAATAGATTGGGTCAAGGTGGCGGTTATTATGATCGTGCGTTATCGCTCATCACTGGATTTAAAGTGGCGCTGATATATCAAGGTGAATTAACCAGCATCGAACTCCCACAAGAAGTGCATGATCAAACATTAGATGCTGCAGCTACCCCAGAAATTTTAGTTAGGTTTAGCAAAAACATTAATTGACATCATCTAAATGTCGAGCCATTACAATTCTTTGTACCTGGTTTGTACCTTCATAAATTTGGGTTAATTTAGCATCTCGCATCATTCGCTCGACTGGATAATCATTTACATATCCGTAGCCACCGAGTATTTGCACAGCATTTGTCGTGACACGCATGGCTACATCTGAGGCAAAACATTTACACGCTGCGGAATAAAAAGTTAAATCTGGATCATTTCGTTCACTTCTTGCAGCTGCAGCATAAGTTAGTTCTCGAGCTGCAGTAATTTCCATCGCCATATCGGCCAACATAAATTGCACGCCCTGGAAATCAAATATCTCTTTCCCAAATTGCTTACGCTCATGCGAATACTTTGTCGCCGCTTCAAAAGCACCTTGGGCAATGCCTAGCGCCTGAGCCGCAATCGTGATTCTGGTGTGATCTAAGGTCTGCATAGCTAGTGCGAATCCGGAACCTTCTTCGCCAAGTCTGCGATCATCATTAAGTTCTACATTATCGAAATAAACTTCACGAGTTGGTGAGCCTTTAAATCCCATCTTCTTTTCTAGTGCGCCAAACGAAACACCGGGATCGCTCTTCTCTACGACAAATGCTGAGATTCCTTTTGAACCTTTACTTGGATCAGTGCTTGCTAAAACTGTATAAAACTCAGAACTTCCCGCATTTGAAATCCATTTCTTGCTGCCATTTAAAGTCCAGCCAGTCGCACTCTTAATTGCTTTAGTTTTCATAGCGCTAGCATCAGAACCCGCTTCTGATTCTGATAAACAGTAAGAAAAACCGCTGCCTTGAGCTAACGGTGTTAACCAACGTTTCTTCTGTTCTGGGGTTCCGGCAAGCATTAACGGCAATGATCCTAATTTATTTACGGCTGGCAGTAATGAAGATGAAGCACAAACTCTTGCAACTTCTTCAATAATAATTGCAACGCCAAGTGAATCCGCACCTTCACCACCAAATTCGGTAGGTACGTGCGCTGCTAATAATCCGGCTGCTTGCAATGCGTCTCTTGCTTCTTGTGGGAATCTCGAATTCGCATCTACATCTTGTGCAAAAGGTGCGATTTTCTTCTCTGAAAGTGCTCGTGCGCTTTCGCGCAGAGCTTTATATTCATCAGGTAGTTTGAATAGCAATTCCATTAGGCAATTAAGCCACTTCTTCGCTGTTCCGTCCACTCTGAATTAATTTTTGCGCCGATCATTTTCTGCTAATTTTGCTAGGTAATTGTTGTACTCGGCGAGCTCATCTGGTTTCCCAGCAGAAACCAACCGATCAGCGTTGCGATCAAAGCGTTTAGCTTCACGGGCATCATCACGAACCCATTGTATAAAAGTTGCAATTAACGCAATTACGATTGGAATTTCACCCATTGCCCAGCCAATAGATCCGCCAAGTTTTTGGTCAGCGAATAAATCCACAAACCATGGCCGTTGTAACGATGCGAAATAGCCACCATCTAATAACGAGGTTGATGACATCAAAGCGATGGAAAAGAAGGCATGAATGCTCATGGCTGCAAAAAGTACGATGATTCGAACTAGATGTGGAACTTTTCTAGGGTTTGGATCAATTCCTACAATCACATGGAAAAAAAGCATTCCAACTAATATGAAATGGATGTTCATAAATAGGTGGCCAAAATGACCTGTCATTAAATTTCCAAAGAGCGAAGTGAAATACATAATAAATAGCGAACCATCAAAGAGCGCCAGTGCAACTATTGGATGGGTCAAAACTGCAACTGGTTTCGAGTGCAAAACTGCAACTAGCAAACCTTTTATGCCGCGCTCGTTCTCATCTCTGCCGGCAGGAAAGACTCGCAGCGCGAGCGTTATGGGTGCTCCTAAAATTATTCCAATTGGAGCGACCATCCCTAAAATCATGTGCGCAATCATGTGAAACGAAAATGCAAAATGCGAATAGAGCCCAAGTCCACCACTTGTTGCGTAATCAATCGCTGCAATCCCAAGTGCAAATGAAATTGTTCTTCCGATTGGCCACTTAACGCCTTGTTTGCTCAAAAGTACAACTCCGCGAATGTATAGAAAAGTAACAACTAAAAGTAATCCGATAATAAAACCATCTGCTTCATATCCCAAAAGTAAATTACTTAGTGTTGGCGCTGCCGGTGCTCGGATGCCCGTAATCGAAAGAACTCGATCAAGGTCGAGCTCTACCTCATTAACTAATGGCGGGGCCGAGATTGATAACCAAGTGCCAAGTGCAATTGCTACAAACATAATGAAAAGCTCGTTAAAAATCAGACGGATCATCGCAGGGGTGCCACTTAGATTATTAATTATAAATTTGCGATGTTTATAGCCAATTCCAATTAGAATCGCAGTTAGTACCGCTTTTGCAATCACGATATATGCGTATTTAGAACTCCAAGCAGAAATAAAATTAAGTCGAGTCCATGCATTTGCTACACCGCTTACCGAAACGATAATCGCTGCCCATAGCGCTACTCCGCTAAATCTTGGCAGTGCAATATTTCTAATTTCTGGTGCTATGAAAAATAGTGAAACCAAGCCACCGACCCAGAGCGTAATTCCGATAACGTGGAAAATCAGCGAACCAATAGCTAAGCCGTGTAGCCCAGATTCACTACCGTGGCTTTGAAATATTGGGGTAATAATTCCAGCCATTCCAAGTAGGAAGAGTGTAATCGATCCCCGAATATTGCGAATTATCGGAATTACAATCGCGATTACTAGCGCAATGACAACTTGAGTTAATTGAACTTTACCGAGTGAGGTTTGCGATAAGTAAGAACGAATCGAAGTTAAATCTAAGGAAGCGGTGATCGGTTGAGCCAAAAGATTGCTAAGCGTTAATAAAATTACTAACATCTCAGAGAGCGCCCAGAGAATTGCAAAAGTACTTATCCACTTTAAATTATTTATCGCTGATTTTCGTAAGAAACCGTTCGTTTCTAAATGTAGAAAGCTAATCGAAAAAAGCAAGCCGATGCTGGCCACACCAAAACTTATGCTAAAAAAATTTGCAATGGGGGAAAGTAAAGTTACAAATGTGCCGGGATCAGGAATGCCGGTCGCTACCCCCTTCGAAAACATTCTTACTTCCTAAAAGTTTTTCTAGCAAAACGTGAGAGCAGAATTAGCATAAAGAATGCAAAAACTAATAACCCAATTACCAAGTAGTCAGTAACCTTGTTTGGATTTGATTTATCATTAAATGGTTCTGGGGCGGGTGAATTAGTAGAATTAGTTATTTCTGATAACCCATTCACGATGAATTTAAAAGTTCCATCGAGCGGAACATCGTTTACGGTTAGTAGCTGATAGGTAACTAAGTAAGCTCCAGAATTAGTTAATGGTTTCAGTCCAACGATTAAATTCTTTCCGTCTACGGTTATAGAACCATCATCAACGCGAGCGCCACTTGGATCCACTACTGTTATTTGGCTACCTAAATCCATTAAAGCGCCGGAACTATTTATGGTTACTGAATTAGGTGCGACCGTTAGAACTTCATCTCTTACTGGGAAAGTGCTAATAATTGAATTTGCTGAAGCTGGATTGATTGCAGCGATAGCGATCAAACCAAGTAATACTGCAATCACTATCGGTTTCCGCACGCTTAGCTCCGTTCCTGACCTCGACTCGATTCGCCTCAATACTCTCATCAATCTAGAATTATGCCTTGTGCCTACCTACGAATACATCTGTAACGCGTGCGAACATGCCTTTGAGGCGGTGCAATCTTTCTCGGATGCACCAATATCTAACTGTCCGGAGTGCGGCAAAGATGTGCGCAAGGTCTATTCCAATGTTGGTGTAGTTTTCAAAGGCTCAGGTTTCTATAAAACAGATTCGCGAAAAGCTGCGAGCGCTAGCACTACGCCGGCACCAGCGGCTACTGCGCCTGCGGCAACACCCGCAGCAGCAGCAAAAAATACAAGTACTGATTAACTACTCGTGATGTGGTGGTTTATCCCGCTTAATTTCAGCATCACGATCTTTATCGTCTTTTTCTAAATCAATCTCATCCGTGGTGACCTTCGGCAATATTTCGCTCATGCTCACCCCACTTTCTGATCCAGATAATTTTCAATTTTCGTAAAGTAAGTATCTCAAATATAATTGCGAATCGTTAATTTACCGTAATTAATCCATTTTGGGAGTTAAAGTGTTTGAAGCGCTCGGTCACGCAATAGTTAAGCGCCGCAAGCGTACCTTTTCTATCTTTTTATTAGCAGTAATAATCCTTGGCAGCGTTGGATCGCTTGCTTTCTCTAGACTAGATAGTGGCGGCTATTCCGACCTAAATAGTGATTCCGCAAAAGCTTTCAAATATTTAGAAGATACATTTAAAGTTAAAGACCCAGCTGTGGTTTTTGTAATTCACTCAGAGAAACTTGTAACTGATCCAGAGGTCGTGGCAAGCGCTGCTCGATTTGAAGCTAAAGTTAAAAGTGAACCAAGCGCCGATAGCGTGCTTTCATTTTGGAGCGCCGGTGGTGCGCCAACGCTTAAGAGTAACGATGGCAAATCTGCTTACCTTTTTGTTTATTTGAATGCTGACAACTTCAGTAGCTTTGATGCGCTAGGTGGTCACTACCGCGATACTTATGAAGGTAAATTTGAAAATTTATCAATCTACGCATCTGGTGGTGCAGTATTTGCTAATTCGATAAATACTAAAATCAAAGATGACCTTAAGTTAGCCGAAGTTATTTCAATACCACTCACTTTCGTACTACTTCTCTTTATTTTTGGCGCGATGGTCGCCTCTGCGATGCCGTTACTTGTTGGAGTCTCGGCAATTCTTGGCGCTTTCTTCGTGCTCTATCTCATAACTTTATTTACTAGTGTCTCAATTTTTGCACTTAACTTAACCACGGGTTTAGGCCTTGGATTAGGAATTGACTACGCGCTCTTAATGGTGAACCGATTCCGCGAAGAACTCCATCATGGAAAAAACGTAGAAGACGCAATAGTAAATACTTTAAAGACCGCCGGTAAAACTGTTTTCTATTCTGGCATCACAGTAATGATCACGCTTTTTTCGTTGATTTTCTTTCCGCAAGATTTCTTACGATCCATGGGTTATGCCGGAGTTTCTGTGGTTGCGGTTGCGGTTGCAGCAGCGCTAATTCCACTACCTGCAATCCTTGCGCTACTGGGTCATAAAATAGATAAAGGTGTCGTACGTAAAAGTGCAATTACACCTAAAGAGGATGGCCGCTGGGCGGATATCGCACGAATTGTGATGAAGCGTCCGATAGCCGTGGTGTTGTTAGCCGGAATTATTCTTGCCGTTTTAATTGCACCAATTCAAAGTATCAAGTTCTCTCAAGTCGATAGTCGGGTTTTGCCGGCATCAAATAAATCAGCTATGGCAGCTCGATTTATTGCAGAAAATTTCTCTGGTCAAGAAGGAAATCCTATTGAAATCATTATTCCTAATGGCGCTTCCCAAATTAACTCGATAACTGAATTTAAATCTGAATTAGCCAAGCTTCCAGATATCGTCCGAATTGGTGAAGTACAAGTGGTTGGTGAAGATGTTCGATTAGTCGCAATTCATTCCATGCCGCCACGAACACCGCAAGCGGAGCAATTAATTAACCAAGTGCGCGCACTTAATGTTCCAATCGGCACTTTAGTCGGTGGTGTGGCCGCAGATTACGCTGATACCCAAGGAGCTACTTCAAAAAAGCTTCCACTTGTTGTGCTTTGGATTTCAATTGGTGTCCTCTTGCTTCTCTTTGTTTTTACTGGATCGATAATTCTGCCAATCAAAGCGCTAATTCTTAATTTTGCTTCCCTA
>OFRA01000444.1_pt1 | contig 10795 bp, 19 predicted proteins | sample 1543001 | NCBI WGS metagenome assembly OFRA01 (sample SAMN07774221, study PRJEB24372) | wastewater metagenome | isolation source: Lake Maggiore Verbania | place: Italy: Verbania | collected 2015-12 | reverse complement strand
AATAAATAATTATTTTTAATTACTATGTCTTTAGCTAAATTTAGGAAAGTAACTAAAGGTGGGGTGTCACCCAAGAAACAATTGGGTGCACCACCAGATTTCAAACCTAAACAAAGCATTGATCCGAAAGATAAAAAATGACCAAAGATAGATTTAGTTTAACAAAAATGTTTTGGCATTTAGTTTTTAAGCTCTATGATATAGCAGAAGCTATGGATAGAAGGAAAGAAAATGGTAATAAAAAGTAAGATCTACATAGCTGGTCCTAGGATGGGGCAAAATAATTCTATGTATGGAATTGAATTAGGTAAAACTCCAAAAAAAGCTAAAGCATCTAAGGTTAATAAGAGTAAATCAAGGAAGAAAAAGTAATGGCTAAAACTGCAGCTTGGCAACGTAAGGCAGGAAAAAACCCTGAAGGTGGATTGAACGCCAAAGGACGTGCGTCCTACAAGAAGCAAACAGGTGGCACCCTTAAGCCACCTGTGTCATCCAAACAGGCTGCCAAGTCACCAAAAGCTGCTGCCAGACGCAAATCATTCTGCGCCAGGATGGGTGGCATGAAGGGGCCAATGAAAGACTCCAAGGGCAGGCCAACACGCAAGGCCTTATCATTAAGAAAGTGGGACTGCTAATAATATGGCTACAAAAAAACAAGTTTGGGACAAACCAAGTCCAAAAGCAAAACCAAAAAAGCTTTCTTCAAAAGCTAAGTCAAAGGCAAAAGCTATGGCTAAGGCAGCAGGTCGACCATATCCTAATCTCATAGATAATATGAGAGCAGCAAGAAGTAAGAAAAAATAATTTATCATAACCAAATAGGAGAATATAATGGCAATGAAAAAATCAGCAAAGAAATCAGCAAAGAAATCAGCAAAGCCAGCAGCAAAGGCACCAATGAAGAAGTCGGGAAAAAAGGCAGGCACAGGCATGGATATGACTCCAGGACAGAAGAAGCTGCCTCCATTCATTCAAGCAGCAATCGATAAGAAGAAGAAAAAAAAGTAATTTTAAATCATGTCAAAGTATGTGCAAACTTCGACGCCTTTTCCTGGGAAAAAGCCAACTAAAAAAGCAGCTGCTCCTAAGAAGACTAGAAAAAAAACGCAAGAGAAGTAAATAATCAAAACCCCCACCTTTAGGGTGGGGGTTTTTTATGTTACAAAGAAAAGCTAACTTTACTCATGGATAACCATAGTTTTTTGATAAGTAAAAGTTACTAATATATGAGACCTTATAATAGATAGGAATATATTATGGCAAAAGTTGCATGGGATTACATTGTTGACGTTAAACTTCCAGCAGATTTAAAGGGAGTAACACCAGGAAAATTACCAGCTAACCTATTGGTGGCAATACCAGGTGGTGGAAAGCTGCACAGACTTGCTGCCAATGCATGGATGGCTATGGTAGCTAAGGCCAAGGCTGAAGGTGTTGAGTTAAAGCCAACTTCTTCACGGAGATACTTATAGGACTCTAGAGCAGCAGCTTGCTGGCTTTATGCAGCGCTATCAGTTGGCAGAAATTGCCGGCTCAAGCACAAGAACTTATGAAGGTAAGAAGTGGTATCTCAAGAAAGGCAACGCCCCTCTAGCTGCCCCCGGTTCTAGTAAGCACAACCTACGGAATTGCAGTCGACGTTCATTCGGCTGGCGAACCAAAGCGTTTGAATTGGCTGATCGCTAACGTTAAAGATTTTGGCTTTAGTTGGGAAGTAGTTCCAGAAGAGCCATGGCATTTGCGTTATGTGTCAGGTGACAACGTTCCAGCTGCAGTTGCAGCGTTTACCGGCGGAGCTGCACCAATAGCCAACCTAAACACAACACCGCCTATCCACGACCATAAAGCCCTACAAGAGGCCCTGAAGCTCAAGGGGTTCTATAAGGGTCAAATCAATGGTACAAAAGATGCTGCCACAGATGCAGCAGTGAAAGCATTTAAGGTAGCCAATAAGCTAGCAGCTGATTCAGTTGTCGGTCCTAAAGTAAAAGAATTACTTGGTCTCTAATGGAAATTGTATGGGCTTCCGCTGTTACTGGCGCGTTTGGAGTTTTAATGCTTCTCATAGAGAAGGGTCGTCGCGAGAATATTCGTGACCACGGCTTTGTCAAAGATCGTTTAGATTCCATAAAAGAAGACATTGCAGATATAGACGATGATATATCGCATATAGAAGCTAAGCTAGACACACATCTAAGTGATCATATTACTAGCCAGTTTAATTTAGAAAATTTAAAATTCAAAACAGGAGAAAAGGCTAAAAAATAATTATGCATTGCACGAATGAAAAACACCATCAAGATAACGGCGAAGAATGCTCACCGAATAATGAGCATCGCCAAGACAGAAGAGAACAAAATAGCAGAGTTGAAAGCCCGCATAACATGCATTGGCATATCAATAAGACCTCCTTCAAGGGTTGGTCTTTAAACTTTATGTATCTTGCACTACATGCTGTTCAAATCTATCTTATCATAACAAAACTTTAAGAAGTTTATCTCCCCGCGAGGTGGTATACTTATAGTTATGACTACTTTTGGAAAAATTTATGAGGGTAATACCTATCAGGATATCTGGGATAGCTCAGAAGGTATCTACCAAGAACTTTTAAAGTATAAGGTATTAGTTTTTCGAGGTATCGAAACTGACTACGATGCTCAAGCAGCATTGATGAAACATTTTTATCCTTCTACTGACTATGTAAGAAACCTACAAAAGGTAGACCATCAGCCTTTATTCGATTTGTTTCAAGGTAAAGGTTTGCCCATCCCTGGTCCTGAAGAACTCTTTGCTCGTTGGCATACTGATGATTCTTGGTTAGAAGAAACAGTAGATATTAATTGCATTCATATGTTCAAGCTTGATAATGATGTTAATGGTGGTCAAACTAGGTGGGTTGATCTAGAAAAAATTTATACTCTTTTAGATGAAACTACTATTGATTTTATCAAGAATATAAAAGTTACTCTTCAATGGAGCGCCGATAACAAGAGTGATCCAAACTATAGAGCTGCAACAGAATCTCATTCTCACCGCACATTAAGAACTCATCCAGAAACTGGCAACACTTCAGTCTACTATCCAGGTTTAACTACGGTTGGTAAAGACCAAGACAAATGGTCTGACTATACATATCTACTAATGAAATTATTTGAAGAGCAGGATAATATTTTTTCTTTAGATTGGAAAGAAAACGATTTAGTTATCTGGGACAATAGATGTACAGCTCATTGTCTCATGGGTGGTTTTACACTTGGGTCTAGAATTTTAAACAAAGTAGAAATAGGAAAATCAAAGCCCTATTATGATGAATGATAATTCATTTAGTGGCTTTATGCCGATGGTTTCGAACATAACTATTGGTCAGATAGCAACGATGATTAACACGCAAGGGGAGCTTGTAGAAGCTCATTCAATTAACATAAAAGTTGTTGATGGGACTGACTATGTTTTTTCAATAACTGCTGAAAATTTAATGAAACTATACTTCCTCATACCCAAGGCTTTATGATATAATTTTTGTCATGGGTATAATTCTTTTTAAAAATGTTAAGATTGGCCACGTACCTAACACGCCTGCAACCCCGTACCCATCTTCTCCTCAGGGAAACTCTTCCAAAGAAGCCGTTGGTACTCTGCTCGACTATGCCTGGATGTTTGGCCATCCAATCTCATATGCCCAGGAACAGGGTGGACAGCTACTACAGAACATAGTCCCAGTCCACAAAACTGAAAGTCAACAGATATCTACCTCGTCTAAGGTAGAGCTTGCCCTTCATACTGAAGAAGCTTTTCATCCATACAAACCAGATTACGTTATGTTACTGTGTCTAAGAGGCGATACAAATGCTGTGACTACCTACGCTAATGTAGATGATATAGTAAAAAAATTAGACCTATGGGTTATAGCGACGCTTAGCAAACAATGGTTCACTACAAACATAGACATATCTTTTAGAACCAAGGGTGAAAAAGATAAGAGTATTCCTATTTCAATTTTAGAAAAAACCGAAGATGGTTATAATTTTATTTATGATTATACTTTTGTAAAAGCAAATGACGAACTTGGACGAGCAGCACTTGAGATATTGCATAAGGCTGTTGAAGATTCCATACAGGAAATAACCTTGCAGACCGGTGATCTATTAGTCATAGACAATAATAAAACAATACACGGACGCAAACCGTTTCAACCAAGATACGATGGCACTGATAGATGGGTCCAAAGAATCTTAGTAAGAAAAGAACTACCACCCGCTGACCAAATCAATGGTCATGTAATCTTAACGAAGTTTGCATAGATGGTATAATAGAATTTATGTCTAGGATTAAAGCATCTGTTGTCATAACCAGCTATAACAAGCCGGAATATCTAAAGAGAGCGATAGAATCATGTCTTATTCAAGACTACGCTAATCTTGAGATCATTATTGCTGATGACAATTCACCAAATCCTGATGTTTGGAATGTTATAAATTCATATTCTGATCAAAGAATTATTTCATTTAATTCTTTTGTTAAAGATGAAGATAGATTAAAAACTGCACGCTATGCAACTCAAATTAATATAGCTGTTAGAGAATATTCTACTGGAGAATACTTATTTTATCTTGCTGATGATGATTACTTTTACCCAAAAATGATTACGAAAATGATGGAATACGCATTAAAATTTAATTACGACGTATGTTTTTGCGCACAGCATATAGTTGACACTTCTGGTAATATTGATGGTGGAGGAATAGAAGGTAGGGGGGTAAGATTTTTTTCTACCATCTTAACACGAGGTGCTGATAAGCTCGATCATAATCAGGTTATGACTAGCAAAAAAGCCTTCTACGATGTAGGTGGTTGGAATGATGAGTCATGGTGTTGGTCAGGAGCAGACGCAGCTTTCTATGATAGATTAGAAAAAGCTGGATATCTATTCTATCCAATAGATACAAATGAACCTCTTCAGGCCAAGATGTATAGGGAAAATTCAGTTCAATGGAATATGACAAATGGATTAAGTCCAACTGGAGAACAGTCTTAAATGGCAACTAATTTTTGGGCCATAGGAATGGCTAAAGATGAAGGGGATATAATTGATCATACTATGTATCATCTTGCGGTGAATGGTGCGGCTGGAATTATTATTGCTGATAATCTTTCTAGAGATGATACTAAAGAGAAGATGGAAGAAGCCAAGGAAAATATTGCAAAATATAATTCAGATATACAGATAATAATTCTGGAAGATAATATAGTGGCCTATAACCAATCTGATAAGATGAGCAGCCTGGCGTCTATAGCAAAGCAACATGGAGCTGAGTGGATAATCCCTTTTGACATTGACGAAATTTGGCATGCGCATGATAGGACATTACAAGAAGCTTTTGATTTACTAACGCAAGATTCAGTTGACGCGTACAAGGTTTTGTATACCAACCATTCAATTACAGATAGCGATCCAGAAGGTTTGTCACCGTTTCATACAATGAATTGGAAGTGGTCACTGCCAACTAATCACAAGAGCTGTTTTAGATTTAGAAACAGTGATAGTTTTGTAAGAATTTCTAATGGAAATCATTTTGTACAACACAATGGTTGGGATACTGGTTCAAATATAAAAACAGTGATAGATGATTACGGTCATGATAAAATTATATTTGGTCCACAGCTTATAGAAATAAGACACTTTCAATGGAGATCTTTAAATCACTTTATGAAAAAAATACTAAATGCTTATCAATCGTGCAAGGCTCTTGGTCCTGGAGCTGATCTATACAACGGTGCTGCTTGGGCAGAACATTTTAAAATATATGAATCAGATGGTATTGACGGATTGGCTAAGTATTACGAAGATAATGTTTTGGTTAAGGGAAATACTGGTTCACTAATATTTAGCCCTACTCCAATAAGGGAATTACCATTGTGAATAAAGTATCTTTAGTGGTAATTACTGATGGAAGACAATCTTGTATTGAACAAACTATTGAGAGATTTGATCGAGTAATTAACTATAACTTTTTTGAAAAGTTAATAATTAACGATTCTGGAGATTCTAGATACCATCAGTTTCTAGTTAATAGGTTCCCCGGATTTGATGTAGTATCACACGAAAGAAGAAGAGGATTAGCTGGCGCAGTGCAATCAGCTTGGGAATCTGTCAATCCAGAAGTTGATTATGTATTACATTTAGAAGATGATTTTTTATTTGAAAAATCAATAGACATAGATCACATGGCATCTTTGTTAAAAATAAATCCATACCTTGTTCAAATGGCTTTAGTTCGTGCTTCAGTTAACCCACCAGAGGAAGAAGTGGGTGGATTTGTCTTTCAACATCTTGAGGACTATTATCAAAAAGATGATTACTTTGAGCATAGTAGACTATTTACATTAAACCCATGCCTGTATCCTATGTCTACCATTAAGATGGGTTGGCCAGATCATGGTGGAGAGTCTGAGTTTACGGCAAAGGTACACTCTATAAATCAGGATTACAAATTTGGTTTTTATGGACAGATATACGATAAGCCACTCGTTACACACATAGGTGGGAGAAGAAGTGAAGGATGGTTTCTATAAATGCGAACAGATTTAGTAATTATCCGGAGCTGGTGGACATTCTAAAGATTTAGAATACTTAGCTTATTCTGATAAGAATGAGCACTGGAACGTTATAGGCTATTTAGATGATGATTCATCGGTGAGCAATAATAATTTGCTTGGTGATATATCTTTTATAAATTTTTTGTTAGAAAAATATCCAAAACTAAAGTACACAATAGCTATTAACTCTTCTAGGGTAAGAAAAGAAATAGAATCAAACATAAATAGAATCGACCGTGCTGCCAACCTGATACATGAAACAGCCATAATCGGAACACAATGTAATTATGGTAATGGTTTAACTATGGGCCCATATTCAGTGCTAACAACTAAGGTCACATTGGGTGTACACGTGCACATAAATACAGCAGCGTCAATAAACCAATCTAGTTCAATAGGAGATTTTTGTACCGTCAGTCCTGGAGCCAGAATATGTGGAGATGTTAATGTGGGGGAAGCTACTTCTATAGGGGCGGGTAGTGTTATCATAAACTTTAAAAATGTAGGCAAAAACTGTACTCTTGGAGCAGGGACTGTTGTGATAGAAGATGTGAGCGACGGTGCTACTGTAGTTGGTGTTCCGGGAAGAGAAATAAAAAAATTTGGAGAGTACATATAATTTCTTTTGGTGATATAATAACCTTACGGAAACCGACGCTCAGTAGCGTAAAAGATCCCTGACTTTTAATTAAGTTGGGGATCTTTTTTATTACCCCTTAGTTACTATTAGGTATGTCTACCTGAAGGGGTGATCAGTTGAATATTATTAACAAGCTCAGCTCTGCGCTGAAAAAAATTAAAACTAATGATCGTGGTAGTCGCATACGCTTTCGTAAAGGGGCTTGGATATTAGTTCCAGCTTTTTCGATAGCCATGTTTATGCCGGTAGCTACACCAGCCCAAGCATTGTCTCCTGTTTTTGAGTCAACTGCGGCAGCAAAGGTAACCCTGGGTTCGTTGGCAAGCCGAACCCAATGTACGGCGCTGGGCAAGCAGGGGATTGGCCCATACACAATGACCGGCACCGACGCCACCTCCAACAGTTCATATTCCTATGTAACCGATAAGAATTACACGCGAGAGCAGCAGTTATACGAAGGCCAAGAAGCGACTACTCAGAACCTGTCCTACTCTACGTCTACAGGAGAATCATACGGTGGACGTAGTGGAGTAATTCGTCTCTTCTCTTCTGGCTCTATTTCCTATGCCAACTCTTGCAACGGTCATGGAACATACGGTTCGGCGTTTGGACCAGAGATATGGACTGAGCCGTTTCCTGCTACAGCAAATCAATCAATTTCTTTTGACTGGGCTGCTGCTGGTGGTGGTGACGACTACGAAGCATACGGATACTTGGTTAAGGTTTCGGCAAGTGGAAACACATACGACTATGGCTCTGATGCTAATTCGACTTTAGTTTCATACGGACGTGGGCAAAACCAAGGTTGGGTTACATCTAGCGGCACAGTCCCATCTACTGGTTATTACAGATTCAGGTTTGTGAATGGTTCTTATGATGCAACGGGCGGTCAAGTCCTTGGTGCGTCAATGTATATTGACTCAGCAATATCTGTAGCCAGCGCAAACACTATTACCTTTGCTCAGCCTGCCGACATAGTCACCTCTTCATCAAACCAGACATTTACCGTCTCGGCCACTGCCACTTCTGGGTTGTCGGTTACGTTTACATCTAGCACTACGGGCAAGTGCACCGTTGGTTCGTCAACTGATAGCGGTGGAACCTCAACGGCAACAGTGACAGTGTTGGCTAGTCAAACAGGAACCTGCACCATTTCTGCAAATAGTTCTTCTAATAACTCATATGTAGCAGCATCCACGGTGACCCAGTCGTTTACTCTCCTTGCAGGGTCTACTGCCCCAACAACATCTGGTGGAACATCAATGTCTGGAACTGTTGCCTATGGAAATACTTTGACCGCAGTCGATGGAACTTGGGGTGACGGTGGCTCTGCCGTAACTGCGACAACCTATCAATGGCAATCGTGCGACCCTTCTTCGTGTACTTGGACAAATATATCTGGCGCAACATCTTCAACATATATAGTTGGTTCGGATGACGTTGCAAAACAAATACGAGTAGCCGTAACTAAGACCAACTCAATCGGTTCACTAACGGCAAACTCGGCTGCGTCAATCACGGTCCCTGCCCCAACATCTGTCATTGTTACAAATCTTTCAGATACTTCTGACTCGGGTTCTTTGCGTTGGGCTATAACTACAGCAAACGCTTCAGCCACTATTAACACCATTACCTTTGCTTCAGGCAACACTGGAACAATCACGCTCACTTCTGCTCTGCCTGCAATTTCGGATAACTTAACAATCACTGGTGCTGGTTTGACTTTCACCATTATTGACGGCAACAATTTGTACCGCCCATTCAATATTGCGTCAACCAAGTCGTTAACCATTTCTAATATGACACTCAAGCAAGGTCAAGCAACTGACGGCGGTCTTGTAAATAATAGCGCAGGCACTTTCTCTGCGACCAATGTTCGCTTTACGGGAATGACATCAGGCTCTGCTGTGTTCAATAATGGAGGAGGCTCTGTATCTACTCTTACAAATACAACATTTGATTATCTATATGTAGGTATCGCTGGAGATTACGGTTCAACACCTTCTGCTTTAAGTCAAACGGATTCTGACTACACAAACCGTACATACGTATACGACTCTGTGTTTTCTAACAACTCTTACGGAATATCTGGAGAAAGATTCTTTAAGATAAACAACACTCAATTTACAAGCAACTCACAGGCTGGTGCTTCCTTAGGCGGGCTCAACCGTCAGCAAGTAACTAACTCAACATTTACTTCAAACGGTACTGGTGTGTACTTATCCTCATGGATTCCAACAAGTTGGACCCCTGGTACTGGCAACCAAACGGTTTCTGGCAATACATTCAATGGCAATACGACTGCTATTCAGTTTGCAAACAATTGGGATAACGGTGCAACTACATACAACGGAGTAAGTTCCAACTCGTTCTCTACTGCCACAGGAAATACATTTGGTTCTACTGCATCAAACACAACAACATTCTCAGGCTCTGGATACGTGGAGTCCAACAATACAATCACTGCGGCGTATCTCAATGCAGTCACAAATCTGACGGCTGTTGCAAACGCAGACGGAAGTGTTTACCTTGATTGGGATGCATCAGCGGCAAGCAATACCGCCATCTACGGCTACTCAGTTAGTTTCTACGACCTTACAGTAATTGGTGGAGCAACATCAGGTGGCTGGGGAGTTTGGACCAATCAGGGAACTAACTACTCGTTAAGCACTGGGATGTTCTCTGGTAGTAACCCTGTCACGACTGGATACGGACCAGTTCGTTTCGGTATTAAAGCAGGAAGTCAACGTTGTTTTTCTAATCAGGGCGTAGGTTCGTGTGTGTATGGTCCTGAAGTAACTGTTGATGCAACTGTTATTGACCCGACTCCAGTAACTACAACTACGAGTAGCACAACTACAACTACAACACCGCATGGTGGTCAAGCTATGGCGTGTACAAGGATGACAAGAGCGCTAAGCCTACGGATGGCAAGGACGCCCTGTACAACTGGCAAGATGATGACGAGTACTTCGAGACAGAGATACTGTTCGATGCCTTGTACGATGCGCAAGCTGGGTACTACGACGACATCATCAACCTGATCGCCGAGTGTGTGTACCCCGAAGATCCAGTGTTCGCTATCAAGTTCTTGAGCAAGCGCAAGCTGACTGACGATTTATTAGAAGAGGCCAAGCAAATGGCCCGAGCCTACGATGCACCGACTGTGCTGTGCACACTGTTCGATGCTATTCATTGTGAAGCTTAACCAAAGGAGAAAGCAAAATGACTGACGCACAACTGCAAATGGAGGCTGATGACCTCATCGCCAAGTACAAAGACGAGATCATCAAAGAGGGTGATTGGTGGTGGGGCACAGACACGCACTCGTACAACATCCACTGCCTCGATGATGAATGCGATGGTTGGTACAACGTCAATGTGTACAAGGTTGATCCAGTTACGGGCATGGACAACTACGAATGGATGATTGACTTACACCGTGTGTTTATTAAAGGGGAAAGCAAATGAACGGAATGGATGCGTACTACAACGGCCTACTGGCTGAACATCAACAGATGCTTGACAGGCAAGCACAAGAGGAAGAAGAAATCGACA
>OFRA01000442.1_pt1 | contig 10867 bp, 8 predicted proteins | sample 1543001 | NCBI WGS metagenome assembly OFRA01 (sample SAMN07774221, study PRJEB24372) | wastewater metagenome | isolation source: Lake Maggiore Verbania | place: Italy: Verbania | collected 2015-12 | reverse complement strand
GCGCTAATCTGCATGCGCACCATCTCGCGCGGCACGAGAGTCTTAGCGGGCAAGAATCGTGGGAGGAGAGGAGGTGGAAAGAGATTGTCCTGGAGCCAAACGCTGCTCTTGAGCACGAGCAAAATTTCCACAGAGAATCACTCATAGGTGCGAGCCTGCAAGGCGCAAACTGGCAGGATCCTCTCAAGGAATCAGCACTCTGCGGCGAGGACAATCGTTCAAGCAGGCAGCAACAGCCTGCGGCGGGAGCAGCTTCGAGGGCATCCAGCACGCGGACGCACACTGGGGGCCAAGCGGGAAGCTCGCAGTACGTTCCTGAGAATGCAAGTGTCACAGTGACGGAGACGTCTGTCGATGTTCTGCCCCTCAGCATCGTGTTCGAGAGCAACTTGAACCTGGACATGTACTTCATCTATGTTAGCTTCATCGGCCTCGTGCTCTGGGACACGTTTGTGAGTTTCAATTTTGCCACCCACGACTCAAACTTTGTGCTCGTGAGTGGACTGGTGTGTGGATGGATTTGCAACACAATGAGCAAGGAATGCAAGTGCCACACACCTAAACACACAGCGCAGTCGCAGCAAAAGCTAGCGTTCCTCTTTTATTTGTCAATGTTTACGTTTATAATGGGACTTGGTGCTTTGAACTGGCGCGTCCCAGAAGACCTCGCGCCGGCGCTACAGATTAACCTCTATGTCCCGGCCTTTTTTAGCGGCTTGTTCTGGACAGGGATAGGCGTCGACGTCGCGTTCACGGGCGTGGTGGATGTCAACGCCACCAAGGGCATTCTCTACGATGCGAGGCGATCAATCCCTACATTTTTGCTTGTGATGTGTGTGAGCGCTCTTTACAGCTCGCCTGAGACGAGAGAGAGCGTGATGACATACACGTCCACCCTCTCCCGACTGGCGCTGCTGCATCTCCTATTCATCGAGCCCGTTCTTATATTCCTGAGCATGTACGTGATGGTCATCGCGCTCGAAAAGCAGCGAAGCACAGACTTCACGGTGGCAATGGTGCTCGTGCAAGGCGTTCGAGTCGCCTACCGCAGTGAGGAGTACGATGCAGTTGCGATAGCCGCGATCGCAGCCTCTGTGCTGCTCATCTCTGTGCATGTTTCTCGCCTTTTGCGCGCTTGACTTCCTATAGTTATGTGAAAAATGTATTTTATTATAGGACTCGAGGTACACGCACGGTCACACTACATGTGACCGGGCTCCATAGTGAGCTTGAAATCGAAAGCAAGCCATGCTCTATTGATCCGCACTCCCGCCGAAAAACTTTCACCCACACCAATGATAGGGTTTCCATTTGGACACTTGTTTCCGCGACACATCCCGACGGAGTCGTGAAGCCAGACCACGAGTTTGCCAGCAGTCGTGAAAGACATGTGGTTGATGAGGATCACATTCTCGAGCTCAACCTTTTTTTCCTTTTCTTCCTCGTTTTCCTCGGTTTTCTTTGGTTCCTGGATGAGATTCTTGCACAAAGGCATGTTATTATTCTCAAGCCTGTCATCTGGAGGACAGCGGAAGGCAAGTTGCCGCCTCCGGAGTGTGAAAACACTAATTGAGCCCAAGAGTTGGAGATAATGCTCTTCCTGGAAAGGTTTGGACCCCTTCATTCTCAGCGTCACTGTTGCGAAGATCATCGAAAATCCAACCGCACGTCTCATCCGTTCCCACTCCGGACGATGATTGAAATCACACCAGGGAACATGACTTTCTCTCCTCACCTCTTTCAGAGCTTCGTGCACGAACCATCTGGGCACGGCAGGATAGTCGTACGCGTCAACCCTTGACCATATCCGAGACTCTGCATCCGAGTAGAAGATCCTTGACAAAGCCTTGCATGACCGACGCAATCGAGCAATGTATCCCCAATGTACGGGCAAGTACTTAATTGGGAACGTCCAAGTACGGATTTGGATATCAGGTTCAGGCTCTATTTCAGTCTTCTGTGCGGAGATACTCTCCAGCAGGAGGATGACATTCACCAGAGGAATCATGTCTGACCTCTGACAAACTCCTCTTAAATATGAAAAGATCATTTAGCAGTAGGACTTGAAAACAACAAAGTACTTGTTCGCACTACATGCCTGTGTTTTGGATCCTGGCACAGAGGCAGACGAGTCAATTAAGCTTAGTGGTTGTGCTTCAGTGAAAAGTTTATATTTGGTAAAAAAGGCCTCGGCTCGTTCAAAAAAAGCTGCTGCATCTTCTGTGCTTGTGAACCAGTTTTTAATGACGTCTCGATCCCATTCCTCTTTGAAAACTTTTGTTAGCAATTGCGAACTTCGTACCATGTAGTCTAGCACAAACACACTCTCATACAGAGGCTTTTTGTTTGGAGTTTTAAATTTGCACTGTAAAAAGTTCATCTGAGCTGGCTGCACTGTATTGCTCCATGTACTAAAATATTCTAAGATATTCTTTGTGGACTCTTGGTTTTCATCCCAACAAGCTAATTGTTCATGACATGTGTCTTCAAACAACAATAAATCTTGAATCACAACATCATCATTTGTGTTGGAAATGGTGTCCTTTATGAATCTAACAATCCAAATTTGACAATAGATGTGTTCACGAGATGACTCAAAACTTTTCAGATGCAATATTACTTTTTCCATTTCGTCTTTGAAGATTGACTTTCGAAGGTTAATGGATGTTACATTGTTCATGTTGTCGATAATTCTGTCGATGTACTTGAATGAATCATATGATGATTGCCTCTGTTTTTTAAGAAATTCGTCAGCCAAATTGAAAAAATCATGGCTTTCCATGATAGACGGTTCTAAGACCTTTTTTTCCCATTCATTCTGGTCACTTGCTGAGATCCGAAAATGCGAAACTCGAACAATCCAGTCTATGACCTTCCAGCTCCAACTAGAAAATTCGATTTCACTCCTATGTGACCCGTAACTGCTTATCAAATGATGAAAAATTTGTTTTCTTTCCGATGACAGCATTTCTATCATGTGATTGAAAACGCCATCGAGTCTGGTCGTAGCCAAAAAATTTTCCCAACAAAGTTTCCAGTTTTCTATCTCATAAACAACTGAGGAACTACTTTTGGCAAGAGGTAGGATATACTTCTGCACAAAGGCATGCAAAAGGAGATCACATGGGGTCCTTTCAAAATTAGGATCCTTGAAAATAATTTTGGGCATACTTGAGAATTCATATATATTGTCATTTTTCATACTTGCCAACCAGCACCGTGAAACACAGGTCGCTCGGATTCGAAGTATATAAAACCTGCTCCAAGCATGGCGCGCAGCTGTTGCTTCTTCACGCACTGCTTCCTCTTCTCCTTCCTCATGTACCTCTCGCAGCTGCGCGTGCGCGAGGACGTCCGGACCGCGTGGTGGTACTTGCTCTCGGCGTGCTGAGAAGCATGTCGCCGCAGAGATTTTTGCAAAAAAACAGGATGCCTTTGTGGTCCATATTGGGGATATTTTTTGGTTTTTGTTTGCTGCAAGCATCCTACAAGACCAGGGACAGAGACTGTATAAGTCCTGTGTTGTTTTATCTTGGCCGAGATTGCAAGTTGTTCACGCGTACATCTCCGGCCTCGCGCTGTAGTACACGGCGAGCTGGAGCGCGATGACGACGTCGTCCTTCATGCCGCCGACCTTGCCGCAGAGGGCGACGCGCTGCTTGCCGAAGCAGTTGACGGCCTGCTTGAACTGGAAGGAGTAGACCTTCATCTGCTCCTGGATGCGGCGGCGCGCGGCGGGGGGGTCCTCGCTGAGCAGGGGGTCGCAGAAGGCGACGCGCTGGTCGCGGAGCATGTTGTTGAAGAGCGTCATCATGCCGTACTTGACCTCCTCGGTTGTGAGGATGCCGTAGCGGCTGGCGCCGTGGTCGACGCGGAAGCGCGTGTTTGGCAGGCCGTTCAAGGCGCGCTGATGGTGCTCCGCCTCGAAGCCAAGGTTGCGCTCCACCATGATCACTATCTCGCTAAACGTCAACTCGGGCACGGCTTGGATGCGCTTCACATGCCTCTCCACCAGAGCAAATTGTTTTTCGGGCTCTGCCACGCGCACGCTCGAGAGTCAGAACACGCTTTATTTCACACAGGGCATGGCACGCTGCAAACAAAGAAAAGAAAATACTTGAAACAACCTTTGCAGCCCATGAGGACGTCAATGCCGACGACCTGCCACACAGCCAAGAAACAAAAGTTAGCACACAATGAAGGGGAGAGAGAGCACCTGCCACATCTAATCCCGAGACTGCTCATGCCAGTCAACCAGAAATACTTGCAAGACTTCTGTGAGCAGAGCATGCAAAACATCTGCGTCCTATACGGAATCCCCCCCGAAAACTCCACGGTGCGCGCTGTAATCCAGTGTCTTTCAGAGCAGGTCTCGTTCACCGACATCCTATGCATATTCTTTGTCTTACTCAACATAGACATGACTACCAAAGAGCGGATGATGACGAGTGAGACGGAGGCGCAGCAGCACAAGTTGGCAAACTTTTTCATGAACCTTAGAAGGCACTTGGTGAGCAACTTCATGAGCAAGAGCGAATGCACGGCATGCATGTTTGTGACAAGTTGCCAAGACGCATGGTCTGTAGCCTAGTTGTGGGTGGACAGGCTCACCGTGATTGATCCTCGATAACGGAGAATAGAGACGATTGCGTAGTCCGACTGCGGGCCTCCCGCCGCCGGGTCAATGACCATAAAGATCGTGGGATTATTCTCTGCCGGGAGGGGCTTCAGTGACATCGCGATCGCGATGTCAGACTTGCGGAAGACTTGCTGTAGACTGTCGAATGCCAGCCCTGCAAGTTCAGATTGAATGAGGTCTGGCCGGTCCTGCATCATGATCTTGAGCTTCCGGTGCCGCTCCTCGCTCTGCCACATGGGGACGAGGTGCAGCATGTGCACGCACTCGGCCTGCTTGCCTTCCTCCTTGCATCGATCACAGCAAAGCTCTATGCACCGGATGGCAAAGAGCGGGCGCTCGGTCGCGGGGTCCACCATCTGGATGAGCCGCGTGTAGAAGTTGATCTCCGAGGTCAGCGTCGAAATCGCCACGAGCGACGCGCTCCCGATCGACAGGATCGGCGCCACCGTCTCGTAGAAGAAGCCCTCGTCGCAGTAGGCCGCCTCCTCCAGGATCAGCACGTCGCCGCCCGTGCCCTTGGTCGTTCCGATCTGCACGGCACACAGCGTCAGAGTCGTTTATAACTATCGTTGACTTTGGCATCTCACTCGAAAATATCATTATTTTCACGGCAACAAAATAAGGATTGCTGAATTTCTTTCCACTTGTAAGTACAAAAAAACATCTTGCCTGAGCATTGACATGGAGGGGAAGAGGCCACATTATGTCTCTACTCTGCAAGACGTTCCCGTGGATGATAGTCTCTGTTTTTGCGCCCCCTCTGCCATCCCCTCTGCCTTCAATGCTGATCGCCACCTCGCGTCCCGGGTTTGAGCTCTCGGGGGCGAGATCTCCCCTTGACTCTTGGAAGAGGCGTTATCATTCCCCGCTAGTCTCGAGGACCTCGGCGTGCACGCTGCACCGCGTCTGCTTCTGTCCCGTGTGTCACGAGGATGCATACGTACGCCGAAGAGTGATGAAAGTGGTCATCGGCGCTTTGAAGAGACTACATGTGCCAAGAACAATGTCTGTATTGACCTATCTAGGGACAGACTCATGGGATGAAGTTTCAAGCTATCTCGCTGCCAAACGCCAGGCATGGAACGAGTTGCACCCAACAATGCCGATGACCCTTACCAACACGGCGCTGGATCACATACGGCCTGTCAACGAGTTCCAAAAAAAAAGCTTTGGGGAGAAGGTAATGCTTTGCAACCACTTTACTAATCTGCAACCCCTCCTACACGAAGATAACGCCTGGAAGGGAGATTTCTGGTCGAAAGAAGACGAGACATACTGGCACGAAAACATAATATTCCAGTCTAATCTGACAAGCATCTACTATCCTACAACTGCCCCCTTCCAACCTAGTTTGTTGGAGGCTGAAGGGAAGGCCTGCAGCCATCCCAGCTCACATCAAACGAGAGATAGTATTTCTTGTTCACATCGTCCCAGAAAGCAGAGATCTTGTGAGGAACATTGAGAAGGTAGAATACTGTGGAATGAGACCCTAGAGAAAACTTGGTCTTGAATGATTCCGGAATCAACTGCAGGACTTCATGAGAGAACCTAAGAACCTCGAACTGAAGAAGAGGTGACCGAACCACTCCATAAGCCCCGAGACCGTCGTGAAATAATTGAGAACAATCCTGAATTTGAACGAAGTGATCATCTGAGATAACACCTTTGGGAGCCATAAAACTGTCTTGAAAGTTATGTTTGACCATCAAACTCATTAAATATATGATCCTGTCGCCATTGACTTGTTGCCTCTCCATAAGGCTTACGAAGCTCGCACTGAAATTCTGTGGAACGAAAAAGTGTCAAATGTTTTCTGTGCAAGGCATATGAGGACAAAATGATAAATGACACCTTCTGTTTCAGCCAGGTCACAACTTCCTTGGAATGCAAATGGTAGTTCATCACCAACAGCATAGACTGCATGACAACCACAACGTTATAGAACAAGGCCTCTACTTCTTCAAAGTAAAATAGGGATTTCATTTTGGAATCCAATGGAAAGACCTTCCTCTCCCAGAAACTGGATAAAAGTTTCATTCCCTGGGTTGTCATCTCTACAGTAATTATCTCCCGCACGCTGTCGTGCAAGATGATTGAAGTTTTTCGAAGAATATCTTCCACCACTGATTTGTGAGCGTCCACAAGAATTCTCATGTCAATGTCGAAAACACTAGAAAGCAGTGTTGCTGTGACTGTAAGATTCAGACCCCCAAACTCCATGAGTATTTCTCGAAAGAACGGATTTTTCTCCTCGAATCTCTCCAGTCTCGAGGTAGCAGTTTGCTCTCCAGAAGCGGACACAAAGTTTCTCAAGTGACGACATGTTTGCGCGAGCTTGCATAGGGTATGAGCAGAGCACAAAAGCATTAAGACAGGTAGAATATCATTCTCAATCATATGCAAGAGAGGCATGGTCGCCCCACATGAACTGCCGTGCCAAGATGCAGATTGATGTGTCTCATCGGAATCTGTCGGTTTTATAGGGATACGTGCCTTCGACGACTCCCACGCCCCACTGAGACTTTACCCACGACACATGGTCGAGAATTCACTTCACGCCCCACTGAGAATTGATCACATCGTGGCCCACTGAATTGCACCTCATTGTCGCGCCCCACTGGGGCCTTCTCTCGGTGAGGCGCAAGATAGGAGGGAGTATGACCAAACGACAGTTGATAAAATCAAAATGTTTACTTGTCTTCTCTTAACAAAATGTCACGCTCCTAAGCAGTGTCTCCCCTCCTCAATACCGACGAGTTAACTTCCTTTCTTGATAGGAGATAAACACCACGAGAATAAGCGCCACGCCCACAGCATTCGCAAAAAAATCATTTGCAATTGTTTTCTGTTGCCGAAGCACGAAGGGGGTTCTATCGATCTGAGTGTCTTCAAGAGGGAAAGTCCTGTTGATGCTTTGTTGCTTGAATGATGTCGTGGAATTTTGCAGAGCAGGCCACTTGAAATCTTTCACTGGGATGTAAGTATTATACCTCTCTGGACAGCCATGGAAGGAGGTGACTATCGTACAGACTAAAAGGGCGGAAACAAAAGAACAAGAGCACCACGCAACAATCGAGCAGAACGACAGCGTGGACGCCATGTCAGGCAGTGGTGTTCGTTTTCAGAATGATTTATATAGCAGTCCACTCCCTTCACCCATCACGCCCCACTTACAAGAACTCACGATTTTCTCACTGACAACCATGGGATTCGAACCCACGTGCTGATCATCAGCAGTCCAACGTTGTCACGTACCTGACTTGCCGAAAGCCGTCGGAGTCGGAGGCCGCGTGATGACGTCGACGCCCAGGACCGTGCACTCTGGAAAAAAAACACTCAAAAGTTCAAGGCACAAGAAAGACACAGACAGAAGAGACTCACAGACACGCGTCAGAGGAGAGTTAGACACTGATGGGTTTAAGGTTTAGGGTTTAGGCATGGTATATAGTTGTATATTAGCACTCAAACATGACATATTCTACAGGACAAGCAATTTAGAGCAGTTAGATCTATACATGCTATCAATATCTGCCTGAGCTACTACATACTACTACTAAAACTATGTCTATCTATATCACATTCTGTAGGATTGTTATAGTAGTATAGTTTTAGTTTAGGTCCTGTGAAGAAATTCCGTCGGTGACGATGCCGTGTCCTGTGTGTTTATCTTTTAGACGTCTTCCTTCAAGTACGTAATATTTTTCTTCGTTTATACTCGAGTGCAGTTTTTTTGCAAAATGAGCTGCATATTGTCCTCCTTCCACGGACTCCAGTTCTGCACGAACGCGAGGAAGCCTACTTCCAAGATCGTCTTGGCTGTGATGCTGAGGATAGAATATCCTCGCGAATAGGATATCCAGTTTTTCCGCACTCGGCTCTTGAAGAGCATTGCTGTAGCTTCCTTCTCCGATAATGGTGGCTGTGTCATGACCCAATTTTCTGTTATCAGTCTATTGAGGTCTTTTTGGTCGACAACTATCGGTTTGATAAAAAAAAGTGCCTGGATCACCTGTGCTGTGCACACAAATCCAAATAAACTGAAGAAAAAATATTGTGACCAGAAAATTAATTCCACAAACCAAGGCATGTCTGAGAGTGCTTGTCGTTCTGTGTTCGCTTCCTGAATTTTTTTTACTCTGTAGTATTGGCCTCCGATGCCCCAGGGTGCTGACCCCACCCCAGGAAAACTCACCCCCCATATCAGAAGATGCAACAGCCATGCTGTTGCGAGATACACGTACAAACGCATATTTCGGGTTAGAGCGTGGTGCATACGTTGTGGCTCGAGACCTTTTGACTTCCATGTGTCAGCAGATTCGTAAGTTTGCAGATTTCTCTTGAACACCTTCTTCACCTGCTGCTCTATTTCGTATCCAAACAGTACCATAGCTGCCTGCATCCCGAAGTAGCCAAGCAATGTGTCCAAGGTGCCAAAGCCAAAGGCTATTGAAACAAGGACAGCCTGGCACGGCGATGTGAACAGGTATTCGAGCCATCTACTGAACTCAGGACCAAGCCATGGCTTGTATAATCCCTTGTGTGGCCACGGCAGTCCAAAACTTTTCCGGCCTTCGAGTTCCTTTGATTGGTAGAATCTCCACCATTGAAAGAAACAGGACCAGAAATAAATCCATATCAGAAAGCCCCATACCTCGATTGTAATAGTGTCCACGCTGACTGGCATTGCCCTGAGGTCGGCTCCGTAGTGTGGAATTTGGATGACAGTATCTTCGTGTGGATAGATTTTTTTAAAAACTGTGCGGAAGTGACGCATGGCATCCGTCATGGTACTATTGGTCGCGTTTGTATAAATCAATATATTCTGGTTTAGACGGACTGTTCTCTCTCCCAGTCTCGCCCAAAATCCAATAGCTGTAAAAAAGCACACCATGGAGATAAAGCCACTGAAAAAATCTATGTAGGGACATGCCTTTGAGCATAGACCATTCATACAGCATGAGATTTGATCGTCTCCTCGTGGTTGGTCGTCTTCGTCGGCCTTCTTTGCCAGCAAGTACTCCTCAGAATCTATGACTTCACGATCATATGCATATGGACCATATTGTACTCGCACTTTTTGCCCGGTGGTATACGGTGATTTCTTGCCCACACCCTGGTCAGAAAAGGTCATGCCCACAGTAAAGTCTATCGCGCTGGCCATGCCAGGATCGCACTTAAATATTCAAGTACGACACACAGGGACCGTACCATATATTAGAGCTTGAAAACTATGAGCGGGAAGTCACTGGCAGCTATCGTGATTTTCTCGTGTGCTGTGTTGGGTATCACGTCAGCGGAGACAGGTATTGCCGAGGGTCCACAGTGCACGATCTGCGAAGAAGGGATGCCTTGCTTCGTAAACGAGACCGCGCCGTGTCCGCCATTCTCAAACAATTTGAGGCAAAGTGACAACACGTCCGAGTGTGTTTGCCATCCGGGATTTTTCATGGAAGACAAGACTTGTGTGCTTTGTCCTTCTGGATTTTATTGCCCTGGGTTTCACGCAGATGCTCGAAACTTATACTCAGATGACAGCACCACACGCCGCAGGTTGCTTTCTACAGGCAGCGGCATAGTGCCATGTCCTGCCAATTCGTCGTCCGTGACCGGCGCAGACTCTGTCACCATGTGTCTTTGCAACACTGGCTATGCGGCTGTAAATTGCTCGATTCCGGAAGCGTCAGTGGTCGTGAATAACCCGCCCGAGAATATGCGGTGGTACTCAAGCACCTGTGGTAATCACCAACCTGGCAACCCGGGTGCCCAGTCGATGCTTGATTCTGCTACTTATTGGGCAGGAGATTTCCGTTGCGGTGGCGCACAAGTGGGTGCTTGGATGGCAATTGATCTTGGTAAAATATACCAAATCCACGGTGTTGTGACACAGAACTCTAAAAATGACCCTCATCTTGTCACGTCGATCAAAGTGTCATATTCAGATGATAAGTTCAGCGGTTTTGTCTGGGTTGATGGAGGAACGATATTCCAATTGCCAAACGCGCTCAACTGGGCACAAACAGTCAGCACTTATTCTTACTTCTCTCAACCAGTCACTGCGAGGCACATCAGAATCTATCCCCAGACATGGATCTCGCTGATGGTAATGCGCGCGGGTGTGCTGACCTCGGAAGCTCAGGTAGGCCCCCCTCCAACTTTGAACTCAAGCACGTGCAAGCCTGTGTGTGTAGCTTGCGAGCCTGGGACGTATAAGGCAGTTGCTAGTAAGAT
>OFRA01000441.1_pt1 | contig 10890 bp, 10 predicted proteins | sample 1543001 | NCBI WGS metagenome assembly OFRA01 (sample SAMN07774221, study PRJEB24372) | wastewater metagenome | isolation source: Lake Maggiore Verbania | place: Italy: Verbania | collected 2015-12 | reverse complement strand
ATAAAAGCCACTGCCCTTAAAGACCACTCCAACATTGTTGTAAACCTTTCGTACCTGACCATCACATTTAGGGCAAACCTGAATTGCTGGATCTGTGAAAGATTGCACAGCCTCAAAGGCGTGCTCACACTCACTACACAGGTACTCATAGGTTGGCATAGGAGATAATCTTAAGCAGGTGGGAAGATAAGGGCTAACTAGAATAGGAAAGGTGAGGAAATGAAGCGGCTAAGTGCAGTCTTTCTAGCACTCACCTATTTATTGCTTACACCTTTCACCGCTTATGCCACATCAATAGTTAGTACCTCACCTACCGCTGGTTCAATTCTTAGCATTTCACCAACTGCTATCACAATCAAAGCTAATGCAGATTTATTAGATGGTGCTAATGAAATTACAGTTACCGATGCAAAAGGTGTTCGAGTAGATGATGGATCTATTCAAATCCAAGGCGCAGTTTTAATGGTTGGGGTTAAGCCACTAACTACCTCTGGTCTCTACACAGTTGCATACACACTTATGGCAATTGATCAGCCACCAATCGTAGGTACATTTACATTTTTATATAACTCACCAGCAGAGATGGTGTTACCAACTCCAACACCAACTGATACTCAGGTGGCAACTCCCACCGCTAACCGCAGCACAGATATTTTTGTAATTGGGTTGATGGTTTTTGCTTTTATTATGCTGATATTTTTATCTAGGTATGCCAAAAAAACCTTTAACTCCCCAAGCACTTCTGGCAGAAGAGTTAAAAAGGTGAGTACAAGTAAGAAATTTATTAAGTAAGTAGTGGAGTAAGAATTGATTGAAATACTCTCACCCCTATCAAAGGGGTTGATGCAACTTACTGGGGTACTTAGCATTGGATTTTTACTTACCCTAAGTTTTCTAGATCTAGATATAAAGGCAGCCATCACAAATAAGCCATTAGTGAAGAAAACCCGTTTGTTTCTTATGTCCTGGCTACTAAGCATTGCTCTCTATATTTTGGTGCAAATCTCCTACCTGCTAGAGCAACCTTTATCAGCCTCCTTTGATTTAACAGTAATTCGCTCATATCTGACCCAAACCTCACTTGGTAAGAGCTACTTAATACAAATTGTTGCAGTACTTATAGTCTTAATTATTCCACTTAAGAAATTGTTGGGTTCATATCTATCCCTTTTGATCGCTCTAATTGCTATCACCTCACCTGTTTTTCAAAGCCATGGCAGCAGCTCTGGACGTCACGGACTTGCAATTGGCGCACTAGTGATCCATGTTATCGCATTAAGTTTTTGGGTAGGTGGATTATTTGGATTAACTCAGTTGAGTAAGCAGCAAAAACTTATTGCACTGCCTAGGTTTAGTGAGATTGCTCTGTGGAGTGCGATAACTGTGGCAATCTCAGGAGCAGCAACTGCTTGGACCAGATTAGATAGTCTGCAGGCTTGGCAAAGTAAATATGGCGTAATTACTCTGGTGAAAATTTCTTTAACATTTACATTAATTGGCTTTGGCGCACTTCACCGGCGATGGATAATAAAATCTGACTATCCGTCAGTTTTCAGATTAATCACCGCTGAAATTGGAATTATGTTTGCAACTGTTTTTGTCGGCAGCTGGTTGTCTACCGTAAATCCACCTGAACGAGAGATTACCTCCACCCCTGCGCTATTAGTCACTGGAATTGAAATGCCCGCCCCGCCCACATTTTCTAGAGTATTACTTGGTTATGAGGCAGACGGTCTGATGTTGGGATTACTAGTATTTTTAGTTGCGCTATATATAAAAGGTGTAATTATTCTTACCAAGCGTGGTGACAAGTGGCCAGTGGGTCGCACAATTGCATTTGCATTGGGAATTAGCGCAGTTGATTTTGCCACTAGCGGCGGTCTTGGCCTTTACTCGCACTTTGCATTCTCTAACCATATGATGGCGCATATGGTGCTGGGCATGATCGCACCAATAGGAATTGTGCTTGGTGCGCCAATTACATTAGCGCTTCGAACTTTGCCACAAGGTAGAAATAAAGATGAGCGCGGTGTGAGAGGTTCACTACTTGCTGTGCTGCATTCCAAATTAGCAGTTTTCTTCACCAACCCAGTAGTTGCTTTAGCTTTCTTTGATGGCTCACTCTTTGCTCTCTACTTCACAGATCTATTTGGTTCAATGATGCAATCGCATGTGGGCCACTTGCTGATGAATATTCACTTCCTGCTTGCTGGAATCCTTTTCTTCCATGTTGTTATTGGAATCGATCCAAACCCCCGCAGAGTTCCACATTTAGTGCGCATCGTAATTATTTTTGCTGCAATGAGTATTCATGCATTCTTCTCAGTAGCACTCATGTCTACTACGACTTTAATTGATGGCGGTTACTTCGGTTCCCTTAAATCACCATGGCTAGTTGATCTACTTGCCGATCAACGCATGGGCGGTTCATTAGGTTGGGCGATGGGCGAGATCCCGATACTTCTTGCCCTGGTTGCAACCTTTATCAGCTGGGTGAGAGATGACTCACGTGAAGCAATCAGAATTGATAAAAATGCCGCACGATCTGCAGCCATGGGCCAACCAGATGAGTTGGCTACTTATAATAGGTATTTACAAGATCTAGCCCAACGCGATAGAAATGAACCCTAATGGAAAATTTATTTGATATTCCCAGCGAATATAAGGATCTTCGTTCCAGCGTCCGCGCCCTGGCTGAAAAAGAAATTGCTCCATTTGCAAAAGCAGTTGATGAAGATCATCGCTTCCCACAAGAAGCAGCAGATGCACTTCAAAAGGCAGGCCTTGCAGCAGCACATGTTCCAACTGAATTTGGTGGCGATGGCGCAGATGCTCTAGCTGTTGTCATCATCATTGAGGAAGTGGCACGTGTTTGCGGTGCTTCATCACTGATTCCTGCAGTAAATAAACTTGGCTCACTTCCACTGATGCTGGGTGGAAACAAAGATCAGAAGCAACGCTGGTTATCTCAACTGGCACAAGGAAAAGGTTTTTCATACTGCTTATCAGAATCTGAAGCAGGTTCAGATGCTTCAGCACTTCGTACAAAGGTTGAGCGAGATGGTGATGGCTGGATTCTTAATGGAAGCAAAAAATGGATTTCAAATGCTGGAGTCTCAGAGTTCTACACAGTCGTTGCTCAAGGCGATGCCTCCCTTGGTTCTAAAGGAATCACTGCATTCGTAGTTGAAAAATCTGACCCAGGCGTATCTTTCGGTGCACCAGAAAAGAAGATGGGCTTTAGAGGATCACCAACGCGTGAAGTTTATTTCGACAACGTCAAGCTTGCAGATGACCGCCGTATTAGTGAAATTGGTGAAGGATTTGCACTAGCAATGAACACTCTTGATCACACACGCATCACTATTGCGGCCCAAGCTCTAGGTATTGCCCAAGGAGCCTTAGATGTTGCAACTCAGTATTCACATGAGCGTAAGCAGTTCGGCAAAGAAATATTTGACTTCCAAGGGATTCAATTCATGCTGGCAGATATGGCAATGAATATTGAAGCTGCCCGTCAATTAACTTATGTTGCAGCATCAAAGAGTGAGAGTGGTGAAAAGGATCTACGTTTCTTCTCAGCGGCCAGTAAGTGCTTTGCTAGTGATGTAGCGATGAAGGTAACTACTGATGCAGTTCAGATCCTGGGCGGCTATGGCTATGTCTCAGATTATCCAGTTGAGCGAATGATGCGAGATGCCAAATTAACTCAGATTTATGAAGGCACCAATCAAATTCAACGAATAGTTATGGCGCGCAATCTACCTAGCGCTTAAATCTAACAATGAGTGAAGGTGTTGCTGCAGCATCTAGTGGAATGTCATGGGATTCACGGGGCAAAGTTTCACTCGTTAATTCACCTGCATGAACTAAACCAATTTTCCATCCAGGCAACGTTGGTAGTGCGCGATCATAAAACCCACCGCCTTGCCCCATTCGATAACCCTCTTGGTCAATACGAAGTGCTGGTGTGATCACTGCGCCAACATCACTTGTGTCTGTTACAGCCGGACCAGTTGGTTCAGTCAGATTTTTGGTGATTTTCAATTTCGTTGGATTGCCATCCCACTGAACCCATTCAATGACTAAACCGTTAACTCGGGGCAGTAAGAGTTTTTTGCCATCTGCTAAAAAAGCTTTATTGATTTCATCTGTGCTGGGCTCCTGGGCATATGAAAAGTAAGAGCAGATTGTTCTGGCAAACACAATCTCTGGGGCTTTCAAAATGACATTGAAATTGGTCGGAATGAATTTTTGAACCCGTTCACGGCGGTAGCGATCTCGCAACTGCTTCTTGAGTGTGTTCTGATTCATTGCTTCTACCCTCCGCTTTCCACGCCTAAATCCCAAAGATTACTGACCTCAACAAGTATGGTGTGATTATGGCAGAGCACACGCGGGTTGATGAGTTTTTGACTTCACTTTTAGCGATTTGCAAACCCCTTGATTCTTTTGAAATGCCATTACTAGATGCCCATGGTGCAACGTTGTCGCAAGATGTCTTTGCTGGAGAGCGCCTGGTAATGAAAGCTGGATCTAGGATCCGCTCCACTCAAATTGGATTAGCGGCATCTATTGGACTCGATCACTTGCCTACCAGACCACATCCACGTGTTGTAGTGATGTCAGCTGGCCCAGATCTAGTTGAACCAGGTAAAACACTTAAAGACGATGAAGAGTTTGAGACTAACTCCTGGATGCTCACAACTGCGGTGCGCGAAGTTGGCGCAGTTGCTTATCGCGTGCACTCAATCCCAGATGATGAAGCACAGCTACAGAACTTGATTGAAGATCAATTAGTACGTGCCGATCTTATAATTATCAGCGGTGAGCGCCATGATGATTCATTTGATTTGATCACTAGAACTATTTCTAACATGGGTGAAATTACAACTGTGGATTTGGCAATAGAGATGAGTGGTCGACATAACTTCGGTCTTATTGGTCCAGATAAGACTCCGATCATCACTCTTCCGGGTGATCCAATCGCGGCATATATCTCCTTTGAACTCTTTGTTCGCCCGATGATTCGCACAATGTTGGGCGCCGCAACCATCCACCGTCCTAGCGTTAAAGCTAAGTTAGAAAAAGCAATTGAATCCAGCGATGGAATGCGTTCCTATATTCGTGCTGCAATATCTGAAGATGGAAAATCGGTAACACCCTTGGCCCATCAAGAGGAGATCTCAACACTCTCTGATGCTTCAGCTTTTATCGCCGTTGGCGAAAAAGATATTAACTTGAAAGCTGGAGATGAAGTAACTGTTGTGATTTTAGAGCGCAGATACATCTAAGTAGTCTTATGACTCATCCATGGCCGGTTGTACTTAAGAGTCAAGATCTATCGCTGCAGGCATTGAGATTGAGAGATCGTGGGCGTTGGAATAATGTCCGGGCCGAGAATCGTGACTGGTTATCTCCTTGGGAAGCCACAATTCCAGTCATTGCTGGGGATGATTCGCAGAATCCCGGCCAACTTCCTTCTTACTTTGAAATGGTCCGCACCCTTAACTCTGAGGCTCGAAATGGCCGCTCATTTTCATTTGCAATCTGGCATCAGCATAATTTAATTGGGCAGATCTCATTAGGCGGTGTGATTCTTGGCGCAATGCGGGGCGGCCATATTGGTTATTGGATTGATAAAAACTATGCAAATAGAGGTTTCACAACGCAAGCAGTGATGGCCTTAACAGATTATTCATTTTCTACGCTGAATCTTCACCGTGTAGAAATCAATATCAGACCCGAAAACACTGCATCAAAGCGCGTGGCTGAAAAAGCTGGCTACATTTTTGAAGGCGAACGTCCCCGCTATTTACATATCGCTGGTAGTTGGCGAGACCATGTCGTATTTGTAAAAGAAAATCCTGCCGTTAAGTAGGCTCTAAATCCCAAGTTATGTAGGTCTCATCCTTTATCTTTATGCATCATGGCTTCCGGACTTATCTATATTGCGATCATCGGTATGTGGGTCGCATATTTCGCACCCCGTTGGATCCATGACCGCAATGAGTTTTCTGGAAAATCTGTTGAGCGATTCAAGAGTGCACTAATTGTTGTTGCAAGTTCATCGCCACAAGGAATTTCTGGAAGTGGATCGATTCATATCGATTTAGATCGTGAAGCAAAAATTGCGCAACTACTTATGCGCAGACGAATTATGTTCTTTGTTCTAACTGGTTCTCTAACTACAACACTTGTGGGTGGTTTCATGAATACGATGCCTTTTATTTACTCATTAGTTCCTGCAACTGGAATTTTGATTTATGTTGCAAGCGTTCGTCGCCAAACAATCGCCGACAAGATTCAATACCGACGTGTGCAACAACTTCATCGTCGCACAGCTGGTGTTTCAGCAACGAATTTGGCTGAAGTTGTAACACCAAAGCCATCACAAGAGCATTGGATTCCACTTTCAGAGCGCGAACTTAAAGGTGTTGTTCTTTTGCCTAAGGGGACTGCAGCTATTCGCCAAACGTGGGAACCTGCAGAAGTACCAGCTCCAACATATGTCAGTGCACCTAAGGCGATTATTCCTAAGCGCGTGATTGATTTAACAATTCCTGGAGCATGGAGTGAAGAGCAAGAGCGTCTAGAGCGTGAAGTATTAGCTGCTGCTTCACCGTCACGCGATGAAATCTTTGATCAACAACTTGCTGATGAAGCAGTTGAACGCCTTAAGCAAGCACGCGCCTCTAACGGATAGTTAGATCCACGAACTCATCCACATACGTTGTAACCAAGCATCGTATGTGATTATTTCGCCTGTGAAAATTGGCAAGAAATAAATAAAATTCAAAAAGATAACAGTTACAAGAGCTGCAACTAAGGCTTGTGAGATACCTGATTTTAAAGAGCTGTCCAGCAATAGCTTTGCGCAATACACAAGGGCCAGAATCATGAAAGGCTCAAAAACAATTGCGTAGAAAGCAAATACTGTGCGGGATTGAAAGAAGAACCATGGCAGGTATCCAGCAGCCATGCCAAGCACAATCAAATTCAACGCAGGCTCAGAAGTTCTCCTAACCAGGCTGCGCAACCAAAAGCCCACGGTGACTGCCACCGCAATTGTTCCTGCCCACCACAGAAGTGGTGTGCCAATCGCTAATACTTCCTGTGCGCAATTATCGCTACCGCAACCTTTTGGAGACTCATAGAAGAAAGAGGTTGGCCTACCCATAACCATCCAACTCCAAGGATTAGCTTGGTAAGAATGTTTTTCAGTTAATCCTGTGTGAAAGCCCAACATCTCTGAGTGATAGTGAATCCAAGAAGTGAATGGATTTGTTGACCATTGGCGATCCCAACCGCGATTGCTAAGAAACCAACCAGTCCAAGATCCAATATAAACAATGATGGGAAGAAATCCATATTGAATGAATTTCATAATTATTGATCGAACTAAATCTTTAGAAGGGTGCCTCGAGAATATTTTGTAGAGAGAAACAAAGACCATAGCAACCAAGAAGTAGATTGCACTCCATTTGCAACCCATTGCTAAACCTATGGCGATGGCAGCAAACCAATGTCTTTGCTGATGCCATAAATAAATGGCAAGAAGGACAAAGAAAGTTAAGAATAGATCAAGTAAGGCTGTTCGTGAGTGCACGAGCATCAAACCATCACAAGCCATTAAGAATGCACCTATGCCCGTTAATAACGGTGAATAGAACAGCACATGTACTAAGCGGGCAAAGAGCAAAATAAGTAGTGTGCCAATAATCGCTGTAGCAAATCGCCAACCAAATTCATTGTCGCCAAAGAGTTTGATACCGCTGGCTATAAGCCATTTTCCGACGGGTGGGTGAACAATGAACTCTGGTTTGCTGCCGCTAACTTCCACGCCGTACTTCAAAAAATCTCTCGCACCATCGACGTAATAGACCTCATCAAAAACAAAGCCTTTAGGTGTTGCTAGGTTAATTAATCGAATCGCAAGGGAGGCAATCGCTATAAGGATCGGGGCGATGGCGGCAATCATGTGTGTAATCGTATGCGCAAATCCTTTGGAAATAACTGAGATGATGGACCCATGGCATTGATATTGGCAGCAACCCCGTTGGGCAACCCAGCCGATGCTAGCGCGCGCTTAAAAACTGCCATCGAAGATGCCACGATCATTGCCGCTGAAGATTCCAGAAGGTTTCACCGTTTGTGTTCAGATTTAGGAGTTACTTTCACAGCTCGCATACTTTCCTTCTTTGAAGGCAATGAAGATGAGCGAACAGTTGAACTATTAAATGAGTTAGCAGCTGGTGCGCATGTTCTAGTTGTTTCAGATGCAGGCATGCCGACAATTAGTGATCCTGGTTTTAGGTTAATGCGCGAAGCAATCGCCCGCGGAATTGATGTCTCTGTTATTCCAGGACCGAGCGCAGTAATAATGGCCGTTGCTTTATCTGGACTACCAACAGATCGCTTTACTTTTGAAGGCTTTCCATCACGCAGTGCAGGTGCTCGATTAGCAACATTTGAAAAACTACGCCATGAAGAGCGCACTATGGTTTTCTTTGAGGCTCCACACAGACTTGCAGATTCACTCTCTGATGCACAAGCTGTTTTTGGCAGTGATCGCAAAGGTGCAATTTGTCGTGAGATGACAAAACACTATGAACAAACCATTCGTGGCTCTTTATCGGAACTTACAACATGGGCTGACACTAATGAAGTACTCGGTGAAATCACTCTAGTAATCCAAGGCGCAGTCCTGGATTCAGCAGCGATGACTGCTGATGAAATGGTGGCCCGTGTTCGAGAGTTTGAAGCTGCAGGCATGGATCGCAAAGGGGCAATCGCCTCAGTTGCCACAGAATTCTCAATTGCAAAGCGGTTGGTTTATGCCGCAGTGGTCGATGCGAATAAGATGAGCAAGTGACTAAGTCCTTTTATCTAACGACGCCGATTTATTACGTCAACGATGCACCGCATATTGGTCATGCCTATACGACGGTTGCCGGTGATGTGTTAACTCGTTGGCATCGTCAAAGAGGTGAATCAGTCTGGTTTTTAACTGGTACAGATGAGCATGGCCAAAAGGTTATGCGAACTGCAGAGGAAAATAACACTGCTCCACAAGCCTGGGTTGATCGCTTAGTGCAAGATGCGTGGAAACCTAATTGGCAAGCACTCAATGTCGCCAATGATGATTTCATTCGTACTACTGAAAAGCGTCACACTGAACGTGTTCAAAAGTTCTTACAATCCCTTAAAGACTCTGGACATATTTATGCTGGTAAATATGAAGGTCCGTACTGTGTTGGTTGTGAAGAGTTCAAACTTCCTGGTGATCTCATTGATATTGATGGCAAGAAATGTTGCCCAATCCATAGCAAGCCAATTGAACTTGTGAATGAAAATAATTGGTTCTTTAAACTTTCTGCTTTTGTCCAACCCTTACTTGAGCACTATCGCAAAAATCCTGATTCTTGCCAACCTGAAAGCGCACGCAATGAAGTTGTTTCATTCTTAGAAGGTGGAGTGACAGATCTCTCTATTTCTCGTTCCACTTTCAAATGGGGTATTCCTGTTCCTTGGGATACCGATCAAGTTGTCTACGTTTGGTTTGACGCGCTCCTTAACTATGCAACTGCAGTTGGTTTAACTGATGCACCAGATAGTGAAGGTGGCAAGAAGTTTGCACAAACGTGGCCAGCAGATGTTCACTTAGTTGGTAAAGATATTTTGCGCTTCCACGCAGTTATTTGGCCAGCAATGCTCATGGCTGCAGGTTTAGATGTTCCTAAGAAGGTATTTGCTCATGGGTGGCTACTAGTGGGTGGCGAAAAGATGAGTAAGAGTAAGTTGACTGGAATTGCACCTAAAGACATCACAGATCACTTTGGTGTTGATGCTTTCCGTTACTACTTCCTACGTGCTATTCCATTTGGTACTGATGGCTCTTTCTCGTGGGAAGACATGTCTGCTAGATATACCTCAGAGTTAGCAAATGACTTTGGAAACCTAGCTTCTCGCTCAGCAGCAATGGTTGAGAAGTACTGCGGCGGAGTATTACCAGCTAAAAGCAGTGAAGCTGGCCTGGAGAGCGCGTTAAAAGAGGCGGCTACAAAGGCCGATGCTGCAATCTGTGAATTGGATTTCCAAGGTGGAATCCTTGCGATTATGGATTTTTGTAAGAAAGTAAATGGTTATGTAACAGAGAAAGAACCATGGATTCTTGCTAAAGATCCTGCTAACCAGCAGATTCTTGAAGATGTTTTGTATAACACTGCAGAATCTCTGCGCGCACTTGCGGTATTACTCAATGCAGTGATGCCACAAACATGTGAAATTTTATGGAGCAGTTTGGGTGCTCAAGCATCATTAGGAGATCTTGGTGCGCAAAAGATCTCTGATGTTGCAACGTGGGGACAATTGCCACCAGGTTCCACAATTACTAAAACTCCAGTTCTATTTCCTCGTTTAGAAACTAACGCTTAACAAGTATGGCTGATCGCCACAACCGCGATATAGATCGTCAGCGGGCACCTTTACCAGAACCACTTCCTGCTCCAACAGTTGATGCGCATGCGCATATGGAGATCATTACTGATACTGCGCCAGATTCACCTGAGGTGGCAGAAGTAATCGCTGAAGCTAAAAGCGTAAACGTGGATCGAATCGTGCAAGTGGGCTATTCAGCAGAGCAATCTGCTTGGTGTGTAGCTGCGGCAGAAAAGTGGAACACATCTGTTTTAGCAGCTGTTGCTCTGCACCCAAATGAGGCACCAGTAGTTGAGAACCTAGAAGCTGATTGGGCAGTAATTGCTCAATTAGCCGAGCATCCACGTGTTCGAGCAATTGGTGAGACTGGTCTTGATTATTTTCGCACACCACCAGAGTTACGAGGACGCCAGCAAGAATCCTTTAAATGGCATATTGAATTGGCGAAGA
>OFRA01000440.1_pt1 | contig 10901 bp, 16 predicted proteins | sample 1543001 | NCBI WGS metagenome assembly OFRA01 (sample SAMN07774221, study PRJEB24372) | wastewater metagenome | isolation source: Lake Maggiore Verbania | place: Italy: Verbania | collected 2015-12 | reverse complement strand
TACTGGCTTCCGAACTGCCGTAATTGTGCCTGATATACAAATCGGTTTCTACCGAGGAGTTGAGGGAAACCTTGAGCCAACACACGATGAAGCGGCCATTTCGGTTGCTTTAGCGATGATTGCTGACATTGACCCCGACGAAGTTGTATTGGTCGGTGACAACCTAGACCTTCCTGAGATGGGAAAGTATCTCTGTTATCCCACCTACCAACAGACCACGCAGGCTTCGATTGACCGTGCCGCGCTGTTGTGTGCTCAGTTACGCAAGGTAGCACCTGATGCTGTCATTACATGGCTGGCAGGAAACCACGAAGAGCGCATGCCTAAGTACCTTGCCACCAATGCAATGGCGGCATATGGACTCAAGCGAGCCAACCAGCCAGAGTCATGGCCAGTACTGTCGGTGCCATTCCTTGTGCGAATGGACGAATATAACATCACCTATAAGCCTGGATACCCAGCAGCCGACTATTGGTTGAACGAAAAACTGAGAATCATCCACGGTGATCGAGTCAAGTCGGGTGGCTCAACTGCCCACGTATATCTTAACCAAGAAAAGACTTCCGTCATCTACGGACACATTCACAGGATTGAGACTGCATTCAAAACCCGAGAGGACTATGACGGCCCAAGAACCATCATGGCAGCAAGTCCGGGTTGTCTTGCCCGAATCGATGGCGCCATTCCGTCAACTAGAGGTGGCGTAGATCTTGACGGACGACCACTCACCCGCCATGAAAACTTGCAACAGGGTCTTGGTGTAGTAACCTACGAAAAAGAAGGTGAAGCCAAATTCACCTATGAGTGCATCCCAATCTACGGTGGTTGGGCAATGCGACAAGGCAAGGAGTACGCAGCATGAGCGAATACGAACCTTTGATGCCTGTGGATGACGAGGTTGTCCAAGCACTACAGGAACTCAGCGACATGGGTCTTGTCGAAATAGTCGGGATAACACCTGGCGGTGACTGGCTGTACGCATCAACCGAAGCAGGCAAGAAAGTCCTAGACATCTGGGAAGACTAACCCATGACTACTATTATTGGTATTCAGGGTGACTCGTATGCTGTGATATGCGCTGACTCGCGTGTAACAGAGGTTGACTATGACGGCACAGCCACGCAGTCAATGAGCCTAAAAGAGATTGGGTTTAAGATCGCCCAAAACGGCAGATACCTTATGGGTGTTGCCGGCGATGTGCGAGCAATAAACATACTGACCCACGCTTTCAACCCTCCAACACCACCCACAATACTTAGGGGTAGGAAGCTTGACCACTTCATAACTACCAAGTTCATCCCATCATTGAGACAATGTTTCGATATTGAAGGGTACTCAAACCCTCATACCGAAAGTTCCGTACACCAAGCAGAACAGAGTTCAATCATTATGGTGGCGATAAACGGAACGATATACGTTATTGACGGTGACTATGCATGGCTGAGTGATGCATTTGGGGTGTATGCGATAGGTTCTGGTGCTCAGTTCGCCCTAGGGTCACTTGCTACGGCAATGCCTTCTGGTGGCAAGGTTGGATTACGGACAGCGAAACAATCAGCCCTTAAAGCAATCGCTGTGGCTGGTCGGTATGACCCAGGGACGGCGGCGCCATATCAAGTCCTAGTTCAAGATGCCCCAGAGCGACCTTCAAAGAAGGCAGTAACCAAGAAGGTACCAACAAAGAAGTAGGTACCCGTTTTACATTGTCCCATCTACTAAGTTGTAGATCAAATGGCAAAGTCAAAAACCCCTAAAGTAACATCATCTACGGAGTACACAACTGACTATGTCAAGGTTGCTGCTATGCAATCAAAAGGTGGAAACAAATGGATGGAACGAGCCGCTTGCAAAGGTAAGACGAACCTAATGTTCCCCAAAGAACACAAGGACATTACATATATCGCTGAGGCAAGAGCGCTTTGTCGCGAGTGTTCAGTAAAGACCCCATGTTTGGCATATGCACTTCAGTATCCAACAGCAGATATACACGGTGTATGGGCAGGTTTAACCTCGAGGCAACTGGCGGCGAAACAAAAATCATTGGGGATCAAACCAGTGAAACCAACGCTTGCCCAACTATGGGGTGACTAGTAAGCTCTTAGATTACAGGTGAGGCAAATACCAATACCATCGTGATCAACGATGTCCTCTTTACAACGACCCTTACGTTTACCACAAGGCATGAGAACTGGCTCACGGTTAATGACTGCCTGTAACTCAGTATAAGAATCGGGAAGTGAGTACTGTCCTGTAGGTGAAGGAGAGATACCTTCTTTTGAATCCAACATACGGCGAACAGCCATAAGCACCCACTGGTTCATACTCACGCCTTGATCGGCGGCGGCATTGAAGATGTCTTGTTTCAAACGCCCCAAACAGCGAAGCGACAGAGAGTACGTTCTATCTGAATACCGAGGGAACTCTGCCTTACGACCCATCACGCCTCATAAGGAGCATAAGGTACTCAGTCATAGAGCAACCCCAGTTCTCAGAGCGCTCAACGAGAATGTTCTTCTCCTCAGCAGTTAGCCGTATGGTGAGAGTAGACCACTTACCAGTAGCTTTCTTAGGTTTACGACCCCTAGGCTTTCTGCCACTCACCACACCACTCCCAAGGACTTACTACTGGCTGAGTCTGTTTAGACTTGCCACCTGTTGAGTACAGAACAGGGGGATACCTACGGCAATACCCAGGCCCAATATCTGCCTCAAACCCTTCAAACAGAGTACGGTCAAAGTACATACAGGTAGAGCACTCTTTTTCCCTGAATGCCACCGATGGTTCATTGGCTATAGACACGACTAGAACTTACCACAGATATCATTAGGGTCATACACCACCGTCAATCAGAAAGGGACAAAAAACCTTTTCTTCGCCGGGTCTTTTGATTTTTCCCAAACTTTGTCGTCGGGCGACACGAGGGTTATACCTTATTGCCGGGTGAAAAAGCAAGCCGTTCTATTGCCGGGTGTTACTTTTCTCTGGGGACTTACAAATCATCGGCACGGATCGGGAAGTGTGGGCCTGCTTGTTAGCACAGTAAACCTCTGAGGCTCTCACGTATAGGGTGATCTTCTCTTTACACTCAGGGCATACCCAGACAAATCGCTTTGCCATCTCAGTTGCTGCTGTCTATTGCCGGGTCATACATAGCCAGCAAACATACACCACCTCGTATTACTGAGGGTGCAACCTAGTAGTCGGGCTGGGGAGATTTGAACTCCCGACCTCTTGCCCCCCAGGCAAGCGCGATAACCAAGCTACGCTACAGCCCGTTTGTCAGACCAACTTACTTCTCATCCACCACCGTCGGTGTTATAGGCGAGACAATCAGGGTGTCGTTGTCGTGGTCTAGGGGGACTAGATCAAGGGGTACTAGCTTCTTGGGGGTCATCTTCTCTGCTTGTCCCCTGATTAGTTCGTCCCTTACGGCTTCCCATTCAACTATAAAGGCTTGTCTGTCGCGCTCTCCTAGCCTGTATGCCTCGTCCCCTAGACGTTTGACAGTCTCTATGACCGTGGAATGAGGAACACGGTTAGGTTGTATGCCGGCGTTGGCTGCTCTGACCTGGTCTTGGAACTGTCCCCATGCTTGTAAGGGGGTAGGAAAGCCACCTAGTAGGTCATCCACCACCGTCGATAAAATCTCACCCGGCGTTGGTAACCATTTTCTCGTTGCCGCACCACTCACATAAGCTTCCCAGGCCGTTGTTTCCTCTAGGTGTCCGAGGATGTCCCACCAAGCACGGTATGTGTGGACTTCATCAGCCTTCATTATCGGTTTGTTGTGCGCCGCGTGGATCCTTTTGACCAGTTCGATTAGTTCATCTTTGTTCATGCGCCACCGTCAATCAAAAGGGTTCTCCGTTGGTTGTCTTGGGACTTCCTGCTGCCTCAAACTTGGCCACAAACCATTCGACCTTTTCGGCATTCCGAAAGATGAGTTCCACAGAGTCGTATCTGACGTTGTTTGGATTGCGACCCATGTGCCAATCACTGATTGAGCAGCCCTTGATTGCCATCTCGCACGTCTCCATCCCGTAATTTAGTATCGCCCAAGCAAGAATAGCCCGTCGCTCTTCAGAAAGCAAGGCCTTTTTGCCTAATGTCGTGCGCCAAAATTCAAACAGCTGTTCTATCTCGCCGGCCGAAACTTGTTTTCGAGCAGACTTCCGGGCATTTGATCTAGCCATTCGTTTTCCCTTGATTGGAATGATCTCAGCAAATAGGGAATTCATATGTTCATCCTCCACCGTCATAGTAATTACCTTTCAACAACGAGAAATAAAAACCAATAACCATCATCCAAGACCCCTATTTGAGGGGGTTTGGGGGAACTTTACCCGGCGATGAACCAGTTTTTTGCAAGGCCCCGGCAGACCCACCCTTACGGGGGGTAATCTCGTAGACAAGTGGTGTGACGTCACTATGTTGTGTGGAAGAACCTAGCGGGTACATTACTGGGATGCAAGCAGATAATGCTGCGATTACGCATCTTTTTTATTGCCGGGTCATCGGCCACCGTCAATATTATTTGCTTTGGAAACAAGCTAGCTTGTGGGACAATAGGAATGCCTCCCTGAGGGTAGTCAAGTAGCATCGAGCCAATTAATCGGTGTGGTGGTTCCTGGCTCAACAGCTCCTACCCCAGGGAGGTGATTTACTTAAACCCTAGGCTCATCGGCATACTCAGCAATGGTGCGAACCATTTCCGCCATGAGGCTGGTCCACCCGGCGTCTGGGTTATCTGATTCTTCTATCTCAGCAATGTTTCTTTGCATCCACTCGTGAGACCATACTCCAATGAATGTCTCATCATCAAAGCCGGCAGAACAGTAATAGTCTGTCTCAACAGCAGTTGCCGGGCCAGTAAAAGCTTTATACAGCCGGTTGCCGTCGGTGGCGATGAACAGTATTGTTGGATCAGTGTCATTCTGATTGACATCGTTGATTGCCTGGTCAAACTTACTGAAGATTTCTGGTTCGTATTTCACAGGTCTTCCTCCACCGTCAATAAATGATACCCTAAACCAATGCCCATCACCATTCCCTTTATCAAGAATCCAGGTATCTTCAATGCCTCCATCTAAAGAAACTTCGAAGCGCAAGGCCGGCGTTGTATTCATGGCCTTCATAGTCACTTGCCTGGCCCATGCAGTAATGATCTTTGCGACAGCCTGGATCCTTCGCACGCAAGTCGAAGCTATGAGCTGGAGGATTGAATGGCGCGAAGCATCACTGCTGGGAGTAATCGCTGTTACTTGGCGCATGTGGCTGCGAGCCCCTAAATAAACTCACGCGTGAGAAACGCGTAGTACTGTCCATCGTTCGTTCTATCGAGCGTCACGAGCCTTAGTCCACGATCACCGAGGTAGTTGTCCAGCCTCTCCATGAGAGCTACTACGTCACTAGAGCTGATGTAAGTAGTGAACATGGTTTCCACTACTTCAACACCAGTGCCTAGAGAGTAGTCACCCGGGTCTCTTTCTTCGCCGAATGCCATGACTAGAACCTCTCCTGTATCTGCATTGTTCTTTCAATGAAGTGCTGCACGAGCTCGACACACTCCCAGTCAGTTGCATCCTCACCATGTATGCGATTAGTAGCGATGATGCCCTCAAGCACGAAGCCTGCGAACCCATCATTGAACTCGCTTGGTGGTTCGTTGCCCTCGATCACCGACAGAACCGGAGCGAGGTATGTCTCGATCCAGTCTGTCAGTGGAATCTTTGTGTCAGCCATTCTGTCCATGATTACTTTAGTTCCCGTCCAGCTCGTGCTGCCATTACACCAATGAAGGCTAGTGAAGCTTCATCTGATTCATCTGTAAAGCTGATGCCGATATTTCCCATGGCATCAAGTATTGCCAAAGCATCAACGTCCTCAAGTGTGTCGCCGTAATCACCCTGTAAGTGTTCTAAGAGTGCTTCGGCGAATTGTACTTGCTTGTTCTTCTTCATTGCTGTTTCTCCTTGTTGTTGTTGTTGTTAATAGGCGGGCCTGGCAGCGAGGAGCGACCCAACACCACCAGGCCCATGATTATTAGAACCGCAAGCGCGATGGTATGTTGCTCTTCACTGTCGCACCAGTGCGAAGTTGCCCAAGCATTTCTTTGGCATACCTCACATTTGGCGCAACCTTGACTCGCTCAATCGCACAGAACCGTCCTACTTGTCGGTTCAGCGCTTCATGTCCATTGTCGCCCTCGCCAGTGACACCACCATCGCTTACCCAAATGACTGGTGAAGTCGAACGCTGACGTTGCTTCACTGCCCATTTGAGCGCTGGTAAGTCCACGACATTTCCATTGCGATGGTCGTGCATCTCTGACTTCTTGCAGATACGACCTTTCTCTGCGAGTATCCACAAGTTCGGTCTATCGTGACCGATCCATGTGTACATCGCAACGGTGCAACCCGGCGCGGCCTCAACTATTTCACGAATGTCATTGTGATTGAATGACATAGAGCCACTGGCATCAATCAGTACGACACCACCCATACCCTTAGAGGTACGATCAAATACCTTGCGGTCTGTGAGGTATCGGTGCATACGGCGAGGATTCTTGCCAGTGTCGCTGGCAACTCTCTTCTTGCCGAGGTTGCCACGAGTCGCTTCGGGCATAGGCAACTTCTTGATGTTGAGTTTGCCCCAAGATGGAATTGTGCGATGAGCTGGACGAGGAGCAACCTTTGTTGGGTCACTCACTGGCTTGGATACAGATTTCGATGGCTTGCTGGCAGACTTGGTTTCACCCTCGTCTTCACCCTCGTCCTCATCCTCACCCTTGTCCTCATCTTCGTCCTTGTCTTGCTCTTCTTCCATCTTCTCAATGAGTGTGTCCACCCATTCAGCGATACGTTCGGTATGTGCGAACCCACCAGTGCGTTCACCGACAGTTACTTGTCCAAGTTCGCTGGGCAATACTGCATTGATGTTCTTCATCACTTGCTTCTGAATATTCGCAAGCACCTTGGCCAGGCCCTTGTCTACCGAGCGAACTCCCTTGATGAATTCGACACCACCGACAGTTCCTGCACAAGCGACAGCACCGTGTACGAGTTGCGTCATATCTTTAAGTTCGGCAAGTTTCTTACCAGCGGCCTTCTCGGTTCCGTCAGTGAGATACTTGTCTACAGGGATACCGACTCGTGAGCAGAGCGAGTTAACGCGAGCCTCCTCAACAGCGACAAGTGAAGCTTGTGAAGCAACCTCGCGCGAAATGAAGTGCATGAACTCCGCTGGTGTCGGTGACACTTTGGCATGCATCATTTCGTGACCTCGAATAACACGGTCAAGTTCGTCTTCACCGTGAGGTGCGACCATCTTGCGATTGTGTAGGTCAGTGTGAGGGATACCTCGGGCTGCTGGTGAGTCACCGACAGTCCAACGTCCGTGTTCGTGATCGGCACGACCAATCATTTCTGGTTGTGGCGAACGCTTGCGCTCAATCTTGGTCTTGGTCACGATATACCGTCCACTGCGATTGCATCAATCAGATCGGTTGCTCGCTCACGGAAGATGATTGTGGCTGCTCGCTTGTCACCAAGTTCGGTGCGAAGTCGGTCAAAGTCGTAGAACGCTCGCAGTGAGATTCGACGCTCACCAGCATCGGCCATACGAATGGCAAACTTGTGCAGGTCAGGCGAGAGTCGGTTCAGTGCATTTGGATGAGGTTGATTGATGCGAACGCGAACAGGGAATCTGTCAGCGAGTGCCGTTGGCAATTCGTTCATGTCCTCAACGTTGGTAGTCATCACTGCGCTAAATCCGTTCAGTGGTCGAACTACTTCACCAGTAGTCGGATGTGTCCAAGTCGCAGACTCGGGTGTGTCAAGCATGGCGAGCAAGGTTGCAGCGACATCGCCACCAGCCTTGTCAATCTCGTCCACTACAAGTCGTCCACCGACTTTGCCATCGCCTTTCCAAGCTTTGAGCGCAGAACCGAAGTTCCAAGTGAATGTGCCTGTCTCGTTCGGAATGAAACAGCCAGTGACATCGGCGGTTGTCATGTCCTCGGTGCAGATCAAACGGTAAGCACCAGCCTGAACGTCTCCGTAAGAGAGTCCTGCATATGTCTTGCCGAGGCCTGGAGGCCCAAACAGAATCAGTCGATCAATGCCTGCATTGAGGCACTCCTCTACTGTCTGCCAGCACTCGGGAAGTGCCGTGGTGGTTGATGTTGTCATGGTGTCGCTCCTTATTGGTTGGTATTGGTTGGTATTGCTACTGTATGACGGTCTCATTCACTGGCGCGTTGCGAAGTCCATAGTGATTCCACATATGTTCTAAGGCCGCGTAGACAGCATCGTTGACAGTGCCGGCTGGGTCTTGATTCTCATCATCCCAATCAGTATCGAAGTCAACCTTGTATCCATCTTCCAGTTTGATGAATCCATCATCAAAGTTGTATTCGTGGTGTTGCTCGTGAACCAGCTCGCCATTGAGATACTGCTCAATACCTAGGAAGTTCATTCCCGGTTCCTCGTACTCAATATCCATTGTGACGTTCGGGTGCAATCGACTGATCTCTTTAATCAGACCAGATGCTGGACCCCAAGCTGTGTTGTATGTCAGTGAACCTGAACCAAGATTGCTGGTGTATTCCTCACTGATGATCGATGTATCGCAGTCACCCCACTTGGTTCCCCAAGTGTCGTATTGCCACGAGACTCCATCAATCAGCTCGCCTGCTTCATCCACTGGTTGCGGCATGAACTTTGTGAGTCTCAGCTTCTCATCATCAGCACCATCGCTGGGACGAACAGCATCGAGAATTGCACGGACCTGGTCCGGTGGGCCACTCATTGAGAGATTATTGCTGCACCAGTTAGGCATTTGCATCCTCGGCTTTCTTTGCATCAAGTGTGAGTCGAAATGCCGCCATCATTTCTTGCGACTCGTTCCAAGCATCAACAGCCGAGTATGCGTTGTCGGGAAACCAAGCGATTTCCATCTCGCCAGGAATGACGAGCATCTTGCCATCATTGAACTCCCACTTCCAGAACGAGTTGTCCTCGCCTTTCCAAATTGCGTACGAACCTTCTTGTACGAACGGTGCGATACGGTCAAGGAATAAGTCCTCTTGTCCTGTCTTGCTGTTGTAATAACCAAGCACCAAGTCGCCTGCTTCGTTGTAGTCAGTGCCCTCGAAGCCGAGGTTCTCCAACACTTCTTTCAGGTCGGCGAGTGTGGACAAGTCCTCTGGCATCCACGAGAACCAGAACTTGCGTTCTGCACCGTGTGAGCCGCCTCGCTTAAGACTGTTGTCCTCGTTCATGGCGAGTACTGCTTTGTAGGCAGGCTCGAGCAAGTCCTTAGGGACGATGATGTTGATGTCTTCTGTGTTGACGTAGTAACCCATTGTGTGCCCTCCTTAGGCGTTAATGAGACTGTATGTATCGCTCATCTACGAGCGCAGGCGAACCCCTATGCCTTGATAAGCACTGGTAAGTCGTGGTCTCGACCGAGTGCCGAATAGCGGCGAACGATCTTTCCCTGTATCCAACTATTGAATGTGTTCACACAGTTGGCGAAGTGAATAGTTGATGCATCAGCACCAAGCTTCATTCCCGACTTGATGAACCACGAGCGCAACGCAAGGATTGGAGATGAACCAGCAAGACCCTCGCCAGTTGCAAGTGAAGCAAAGAACTGCTCCACTACTTCGCGCGAGTGTCCTTTCTTATTCGCCATTACAGCGAGCGTGATTAGTGCTGTTCTGTTTCCGATTCCGGATTTGTCATAAACAGTTCGCGCAAGTCGCACTGCCCAGTCAAGTATCTCAACGTTCTCTTCGCTCCATGCAACAACGTCTTGACGAGTAATGAGTTGTCGTACATCGCTTCGGTATGGATTCATGCCAGCTTCGACCACTCCGTACAGTCGTGCTACTGGTGCGATAGCTGAACCATTTGCGATACCAGCGGCATTGAGAATGTCGTTGTTTGTTCGCTTCATTCCTGAGTCAATCACTGTGAATGAATCTTCTGGAAGTCCTGTCACGATCAGCTGTTGCTTGAGTGTGATCTTCGCTTCTACACAACCCTCAAGTCTGTGCTGCCCATCGAGCAATACGCCCTTGACATCAAACTTGATTGCTTCACCAGTTGCGAGCCACTGCTTGCGAGACATCTCACGAGCGAGATTCGTAACCCGGTGCTTACGCAATCCGCGATTGTTTGTGTTGTGTTCGAGCATGGCTTTGGCTATAGCCGGAGTTACATCAAGGAACACTGCTGTTGGTTCCTTGGCAATCCGATCAAACGGAAGTGTATTTGTTGGGGTTTCTTGCTTATTCATAGGCCCTCCTTGGGTCTTTGTTTCCTTGAATGGTATCGGGTGAAGAGTCATCCTCCACCGTCAAATAATTATTACTTAGGAACTGTGTTCTGTTCCTGTCCGTGTGTCCTCGGTCACATACACTTCCAGGATGGCCGGCAGATTGTCGCCGACTGGTTCTCGGACATCGTCGGGGATCCAGCTATGGATCATTTCGAGTACGTCCTCGTAGTAGATCTGTTCATCGGTGAACTCGGCCAGAGATAAGCCGGCCTCGGTGACATCGTAGGTCCACTCTCGAGACACCTTGAGGTGAGTCGGTGCTGGCGATCCATCGCGCCAAGTGAGTGTCACAGCAGCACGTCCGAGTCATAGGCAGGAGTAGCTTCGGCTATGAGATCGGCTAGATCCAGGCCCATATTCTCTTGGGCTTGTTCGAGCGCCTTGTGGATGGCAGTCTCATCGTCTTCAGCTTCCACGACGATTACGACTATGGCTCCCGGTGCCGTGAATACGACATTCCATTTGGTGTTCATCAGCCAGCCTCCCAAACTCGATTGAGCAGGACTCCTGCGAAGTTGTTGGGGTAGCCAACTTGGTCATTGAGCCAACGCTAGAT
>OFRA01000439.1_pt1 | contig 10932 bp, 10 predicted proteins | sample 1543001 | NCBI WGS metagenome assembly OFRA01 (sample SAMN07774221, study PRJEB24372) | wastewater metagenome | isolation source: Lake Maggiore Verbania | place: Italy: Verbania | collected 2015-12 | reverse complement strand
TCGATCAATAGCTTCATCAATATCACTATTTCTAATTGCTTTGCGCTCCTGGCGCGCTGCAAGTAATGCAGCTTCATTTAAAACATTTGCTAAATCTGCGCCGGTAAATCCAGGTGTTCGCTTTGCATAAGAGCTCAAATCAACATCTTTTGCAACTGGTTTATTCTTTGCATGCACTGCAAGAATTGCTGCTCTTCCCTTTAAGTCTGGGCGATCTACTGAAATCTGTCGATCAAATCTTCCTGGCCGTAAAAGTGCTGGATCTAAAACATCTGGTCTATTTGTAGCGGCAATTAAAATAACCTGACCATTAGCTTCAAAGCCATCCATCTCAACTAGCAGCTGATTTAAAGTTTGCTCGCGCTCATCATTTCCGCCGCCAAGACCTGCACCGCGCTGACGTCCAACTGCATCAATTTCATCAACAAAAACTATTGCAGGGGCATTTTGTTTTGCTTGCGCAAATAAATCACGGACACGAGATGCACCAACACCAACAAACATTTCAACAAACTCAGAGCCTGAGATTGAATAGAAAGGAACTTTTGCTTCACCAGCAACAGCTCTGGCAAGTAATGTTTTTCCAGTTCCTGGCGGACCATAGAGTAAAACACCCTTAGGAATCTTGGCGCCAATTGCCTTGTATTTTTCTGGGCTAGCTAGAAAATCTTTTATCTCACGTAATTCAGCAACTGCTTCATCAGCACCTGCCACATCAATGAATGTGTTGGTTGGCATCTCTTTATTTTGTAACTTAGCCCTTGATCTACCAAAGGATAAAACTCGACTGCCCTGTCCGCCGCCCATAAACAAGAGAAGTAAGAAGATAATTAGCAAGATTGGCAAAATGCTTAAAATTAATGAAACAAATAGTGATTGCTTAGGAACTTTAATATCCCAGGTAGTTGAAGGGGGATTACTTGTTAAAAGTTCAACTATAAGCGCTTCTTGACCAGCGACATAGGAGGCTTCAATTTTTGCAGCTCCATCAACAAATTCACCCTCTTTTAAAACTACTTGAACTTTTTGCTCTCGATCAATTACTAAAGCTGACTTAACATTATTTAATGAAATCTCATTTAAAATTACAGAAGTTTCAACCTTCTTAAACTCTTCACCAGTTGCTGAAATTTGACCAAAAATACTTACGGCAATCAATGCAGCGATAATCCAGAACAGTGGTCCGCGCAAAATCTTTCGGGCAGCGGCAGGTGAAGTTTTGTTTGGTTTCTTAGTGTTTTTAATTCCCTTAAATTTTGGGAACTTGAAACTCTTTTTTTGCGACACCAGTTACATCACTTTCTTAAGACTGTTTTGATAGGGGCTTAAGAATAAAGGTGTTTGGCAAGAACACCAATAAACGGCAAATTACGGTACTTCTGGTTGAAATCTAAGCCATAGCCGACTACAAACTCACTTGGGATATCAAAACCAACATACTTTGCCTCAACCTTTACAGTGGCAGCATCTGGTTTTCTAAGTACCGTTAAAACTGAAACAGATTTTGCACCACGAGATAGTAAATTCTCAGTCAGCCATGAAAGTGTTAAACCAGTATCTAAAATGTCTTCAACAATTAAAACTTCTCTTCCTAAAATATCACTATCTAAATCTTTCAAAATTCTAACTACACCACTTGATTTTGTTCCAGCTCCATAGGATGAAACTGCCATCCAATCCATATCAACATGGCGTTGTAAGTGTCTAGAAAAATCAGCCATTGCCATGACGGCACCCTTTAGAACTCCAACTAAAATTAAGTCTCGGCCTTCATAATCTTTGTTAACTTGAGCAGCTAACTCTTTTAATCTATTTTGAATCTGTTCTTCACTTACGACAACTCGCTCTATGTCATTTCCAAGTGCTGAAAGATCCACGGTGCTCCTTATTGATTGGTTGAGAGGACAATTCTGCCTGAATTTCGCAAAAGCTTCACATTCCCAGGGAGTGATACCTCTTTTTGACCATGCCACTGTGAGATTAAGGCTTCAGCAGCTGAAATATGTTCAGCAGTTAATGTTCCAGTCGGGGCTCCAGCTTTATAGATTGCAAGTCGCAATACTCGAGTACGAATTGCCTTTGGTAATCTCTCTAAATCATTCACATCAAGATTTGTTGGATCTACTTGATTAAAAAATTCAAGAGCAAATCCATCAAGGGCGTCAGCATCATCTCTAAGTAGATCAGCGCTTCTAACCAAAGCTTCCGTAATTCCTGGTCCAAGATTTTCTTCCAGATTCGGTAGCACATTCTTTCTAACTCTCACTCTGGAAAACTTTGTATCTTGATTATGTGGATCATTCCAAAATGTCATGCCAGCTTCAACACATGCTGCTTCAGTCATCTGTCTACTAATCTTTAAAAGCGGTCTGACATAAAGATTATTTTCAACTGCCATTCCAGCCAAAGATCTAGCCCCTGATCCGCGAGCTAATCCAAGTAAAACACTTTCTGCTTGGTCATTTAATGTGTGGGCAAGAAAGAAATACTTTGGTTGATAGCTATCAATAAATTGGTTAAAAACTTTATACCGAGCTCTTCTTGCAGATGCTTCCAATCCATCTGTTACAACAACTTGCGCAACCGCGCTCTCAACCTGCTGATAGCCAATTGACTTTAACTTGCTTATAACTTGTGAAGTTATTTGATCAGATCCTGCTTGTAATCCGTGATCAACCACAACTGGAATAATCTTTTGTTCTCCGCGCTCTGCAAATAAAGCTAAGGCCAGCGCCATTGAATCTGCCCCACCAGAGCAACCAAACAAAATAGTTTGAGATGAAGAGGAAAGAAAAGGTTTGATCGCTTTTCTAATCTCCCAAAGATTTGGTGTATTTGCGGTGTTCACACCGACAAGATTAGACCCGACCTGCGTAAGGCATTAAACCCTTGACGCTATAGATGCTGGAGAAGAGCAAATCCTTGTCCTTGTTGTGAGCTTCCCACATCATTCCATCCCCAGCGTAAATAGAAATATGGTGAATAGTGCTTACTGTTCCCTTGTAGGAGTAGAAAATTAGATCCCCCGGAACCATCTCACTCAACGGCACCCGCTTGGTGGCAACCCAATAAAGTGATGAGTTAAGGCGATCCCAATTTGGCCAGCCAAGTCCGGCTGATTTATATGCGGCATAAACCAAACCAGAACAATCAAATGTAGTTGGACCTTCACTACCCCAAACATAATTCTTCTTTGCAAGTACTTGTTTCTTTGCATACTCAACTGCTGCAAGGCGCATCGCCTCAGTTGATCTAGTACTGCTTCTTCCAGTGAAACCGATATCTGGCCAAATTTTTGCTTGATCTGGCGTAATTAACGCTCGACCAGCATTTGCCTCTTCCAGCAAAGCAATTTGGCGTTGTTGTTCAAGAGTTAATCTAGTTTTTTGTGCGACCGCTAACTCTTTAGCTAACTTGTCTTGAATTGCCTGTAATTTATCAACTTCTTCTTGTTGAATTGCTGCTGCTTCATCTGCTGCTTTCTTAGCTGAAGCAACTTTAATAGTTGCCTCTGCCTGAGCTTTTTTAGCTTTATCTGCTGCTTTTTGCGCAGCACTTGCTACAACCTCAGCAGATTTAAATCTATCTAATGCGTTCGAATTATTCTCACCCAGAGCATCAAGTGTGCTTAGTCGATCTGCTAAATCCTGCGGACCATCAGAACTTAGTAATGAATCTAAATCAGTAAAACCACCACCCATTACATAAGCATTGACCGCTAACTTTCCAATAGTGCGTTTACCGGTTGAAACCGAAGCTTGCGCAGCTTGCAGATGCTTCATCGCAATATCTGCTTGCTTAGTCTTCAGCTTAAGGTCATTTTGAGCAGCAATATATATTTTTCGCTTAGCGGTGGCGATAGCAGTTAATTGGCTTAAGGTCTTTTTCGCTGTGCTTAGCTTTTTAGCTGCAGCATCGGCGGCTGCTTTCTTCTCTGCTTCAATCTTCTTGGCTGCATCAATTTGTGCTTGAGTTGGCTTTGGAGTCGCAGCAATGGCAGCAGTTGGTAGCAAAGCCATGGCAAGTGTGAGGGCAAGTAATTTCTTATTCATTAATTGGCCACATCTCGTTTTTTAAATAGGAAAGCAACAATTGCAAGACCAGCAAGTAAAAATCCATATGAGGTAAATAAGGCATACTGGTATGAAATTCGATCATTACCGCCAATTGCCACAATCGATAAAAGCTGGCCAGGGAAATACCGATCAATATTTGATACAAAGGCAGATAACAAGCCCTCAATAATCAAGTTCCAAATAACTCCTATGGATATGGCAGAAATTGGTGATCTAAATAGCAATCCCAAGATCATGCCAAATATTCCGTAGCCAATGGTTGCGATTAATACATTTATAAATGTGCGAAGTAACGCTGCTCTGGCATCGGGGGTAGTCCATGCCCCAGTTGAAATATCTTTAACACCTGCAAATAAATATGAAAGAGAAACTGCCAGTACTGCCGACAATGTGACCATGGCAATTGCAAACAATTTCATTGAGCCTAATTTGCCAAGCAAGATCTTCATTCGAGATGGTTGGCGAACTAATAAGTTACGTAAAGTTCCGTATGTGTACTCCTGCGCTGTTTGGGCAGCAAAAATACATAGAGCCACAATGCCTAAAAGGCCTGCTGCATTACTAAAACTAAGTGAAACACCAGTTGGTAGCGCTAATACATCTCGGCCAATTCGTACTCCACGATCGCTATTTCCTTCTGGGGAATCAACTAGCAAAAATAAAAGTGAGGTTACTAAGCCAGTTACAAATGTAACTGCAGCAATAGTTGATATTGAAAGTGAAGGTCGCTTTAACTTAGTTAACTCTGCTCTAAACACATTCCACATAATTACTCACCCGTCATTTCAAAAAAAGTATCTTCTAAAGATGCGCGTACTGGCGTCAAACTCTCTAAGGTAATTCCGGCTTCAAATGCTGCTTTATTTAATTTGGCGGAAAAATCAGACTCACCAGTCACATGAACGGACTCATCAATAATCTTTGCGCTATGCCCACCAGCTTCGGCAATCTTTGCTAGTTTTTCTAAATCGCCTCTGTTCTCAGGCTTTGCCACAATCACTGGCTGCTGTTTTGCAAGTAACTCACTAGTTTTACCAGAAAAAATCACCTTACCCAACCTGAGCATTACTAAGTGATCACTAATCATTTCAATCTCAGATAAAAGATGAGAGGAGACGAAAACTGTTGTGCCATTATCAGCTAGTTTTCTAAGTAGTGCTCTGACCTCTTGAATGCCAGCTGGATCTAAACCATTTGTTGGTTCATCAAGAATTAGTAACTTGGGTTTAGGAAGAAGTGCGGCAGCAATTCCTAATCTTTGCTTCATGCCTAGTGAGTAAGTTTTATACTTTGAATTTCCTCGATCTCCTAAATCAACTAAATCTAATAATCCTTGAATCGTATTGGTATCAAAGCCACCCAACTTTGCTAGCACCGTTAAATTCTGCGCCCCAGTTAAGGCTGGATAAAAAGCTGGTCCTTCAATCATCGCGCCAACATTTGGTAAGTATTTTTCAGGTTGCGTGATGGATTCACCTAATACATGACCACTTCCAGTTGTCGGTGAGATTAAACCCAACAACATTCTGATTGTGGTTGTCTTACCTGATCCATTTGGACCAACAAAGCCACAAATACTTCCCATTGGAACTTCAAAATTTGCATGAGAGAGCGCCATTCGTTCGCCATATTTTTTTGATAAATCGGCAACATCAAGTGCTAGAGGGGAGGACATAAAGAAAATTATCCCATTAAAGGGTTGAAAAACTACTTAAGCAATACACCGATTACTAATAAAAATGAGTAAATGCTGAGAAAAACTATCGATGCTTGGAATAACTTCCCAGCATTAACCTCACTTGGCTCTTTAGTTAACTTAATCAATTGACGCTTCCAACCTGCAATTAGTAACAACGTAATTACTGAAAGCCAAATAGGTAGCTTTGCACTCCAAACTACCAACAATGAGACGAGCGCCATTGCCAGAGAGTGAAACCACATTTGATTAATTACAGATTTAATGGGGGCAACTACAGGCAGCATCGGAATACCCGCTGCTTTGTAATCATCCTTATACCTAACTGCAAGTGCCCAAAAATGTGGTGGGGTCCAAAAAAATATAAGTAAGAAAAATAACCAAGAAGTAGTAGTCAAGGAGTTAGTCACAGCAGCTTGGCCAATTAATACCGGCATACAACCAGCAATTCCACCCCAAACAATATTTTGTGAAGTGTGTTTCTTAAGAGCAATTGTGTAGCCAAGAACGTAAAAGGTGATTGCCAAAAATGTTAATAAGGTAGCAAGTGGTGTGGTGAAGATATAGAAAATTACTAGCGAGATTAGTGAGATTAGGGTGGCAAAAACTAAACCGTTGTTTCTTGAAATCTCACCTGTTGCAATTGGTCGTTTAGCGGTTCTTTTCATTAATAAATCTGATTTTGCTTCAATCACCATGTTAAATGCATTAGCCCCACCTGCTGCAAATGTTCCACCTAACAAGCTCCAAAAAGTTATTGATAGATCTGGCACACCTTCACTTGCTAAAAACAATGCAGGAAGAGTGGTGACAAGTAGAAGTTCTACTACTCGCAATTTCATAAGCGAGATGTAATTTTTCATTTGCACTAACTCTACCCTTGCCAAGTAATCAGAAATTACGGAGTTGTTGTAAAGGGATTACTTTCTGGCACAAGCGGTGTTAATCCGATCACAGGTGGCTTAGTGATAGTTCCCAGCATTCGATCAATTGCACTTCGTGCTGCGTCTTGTAATCTTCTAGTTCTACCAACACCATCTGCAATCACAACAAAGACATACTCTTTCTCACCTGAGGTAGCAAAGCCAGCTAATGAAACTGTGTGACGAGTTGAACCAGTCTTTGCTCTTACTAAACCAACTGCTTGCGGCGCAGTTGAATGGTATCTACCTATTAATGTTCCTGATTCCCCGCTTACTGGAAGTGATTCATAAATTACCTTTAACTTTGGTTCAGTCTTTAACTTAAGCAGTAATTGAGAAACAGTAATAGCAGAAACTCGATTTTCTCCACCAATACCTGAACCATCAACTAATTTCATGCCAGTTGTATCAACGCCTACTGCATTTAACTTATCTTTTGCCATTTGATTAAACCCAGTTCTAGTCAATGGATAGCCGCTTCTGCCGGTAGCAACCATCGCCAATCGCTGGGATAAAACATTGTCACTATATAAAAGGGCAAAACGAATCATTTTATGAAGTGGCGGTGAGGAAACTTCCGCAATTTTTTCAGTAACTAAAGATTCAACCTCAACACTTTTACTTATTGGTTTATATGCAACGGAGGATTTTCGTTTTAATGCCCGCTTGGCATATAAAATATCTGAGTTATTAACCCCTTTATATACCAAAGTTATTTTCTTTAATGATTTATCGGAGGCGAAAGCAGCCTTAATTAAGGCTGGCATATATGCCCGCTTATTGGCATCGCGGTACTTAGCATTGGAGGTAATCCAAGGATCATTTTCTCCCCAGATTACAAAGACGCCTTTTTTCTCCGTTTTATACAGTGCGGTCTTAAAAACTGTTGCTGTATCTAAAGTTAAGGCAATTGATGCGGTTGAGATTACTTTTAATACTGAAGCAGGAGTTCTAGGTTTTTCTGCTCCACTTTGATAAACAATTTCATTAGTGGATCCATCAATTAAAATTACACCCGGATTTGCTAAGTACTTAGAGCCTAAATATTTAAAAAACGGTTCTGGTAAAACATCCACCGCATTAGCAGGTTGAAGGTTTCCTAAAAGTATGAATAAAACTAATATTGCTATCTTCTTCATTTGCCAACCACTTTACTAGTAAATCTGCCTTGGGTAATCGCAGCTCCTAATATGACAAAAACTGCGCCAACTGGTTCGTGCCAAGTTATTTGCTCTCCTAAAAATAACCAACCAACAAAGACTGCAACAACGGGAGTCACATAAGTTACGGTGCTAGCAATCGAACCACCTGCTGCTGCAATTATTGAAAAATTCCAGATGTAGGCAAAGCCACTTCCTAAGACACCAAGAGCTAACATTGCTAGTAAGGAATTTAACTGGTAATTATCTTCGGCAATTCCATCAAATAAATAAAGCGGTAGCAAGGTAATTGCAGCCAAAATTAATTGAACTGTTGCTGCCGCCTCAGGCTTTAAACCAAGTGGCAAGATATTTCGAGTCATATACGGAAATGAGTATCCGTAACAAGAAACAGCTAGCAGAAGTGCAGCCACACCAAGTAATTGGTTATCGCCTATTCCCTTCCAGATGCCTAGTACTACCATCACGCCAAATGCACCGATAAATAAGCCAATGATTTGTTCACGCTTTAGCTTTTGTTCTCTGAAAAGTAGCAACATAAATACCATCGTCATCAGTGGGGTTGTGGCATTAATAATTCCAGCCAGAACCGAGGTCACATACTGCTGAGCGAAGGCAAATAAAATTCCAGGCACAACATTAAGCAGTAGGGCAACAATCCAAAGTTTTCGCCAAGTACTTTTATCTTTTGGCAATGCAATTTTCCGCGATCTCACAACAATCAGCAAAGTGATAGCACCTAGTGAGCATCTGACAAAGGCAACCCCAAATGGAGTTAGAAACTCAAGCCCAAGTTCAATAAATATGAAAGAACAGCCCCAAATTAGACCTAGCGCAATATAAGCAGGCAGCCATGATTTTCTCATCATCACTCCTTAACCCTTAAGGTTTACTTATGACGCAATCTTCCGTTGGACCTGGTGAGTTCTACCAGGTTGTTGGCGTAGGCCCACACTCTAAACCATGGCCGACCGATAATCACTTTGATCTGGAATTACTTGAGCAGGGTGATCGCAGAAATGTCTTAGATAAATATAGATATTGGAAGGTAGAGGCAATTGTTGCCGATCTTGATACCAAGCGACATGATCTGCAAATTGCAATTGAAAATTGGCAACATGATTTAAATATTGGCTCAATTGTTAGAACTGCAAATGCTTTTAATGTTTCAGCAGTTCATATTGTTGGAAAGCGTGATTGGAATCGGCGGGGCGCGATGGTGACTGATCGCTACTTAACAGTGCATCATCATGCAACGGTGGAAGAATTTAAAACCTGGTGTGATGAAAATAAATTACCAATAATTGGAATAGATAATCTTCCTATTTCTAAATCACTAGAGAGTGCTGATCTGCCTAAAAAATGTGTGATGTTATTTGGCCAAGAGGGTGCTGGCATGAGTGATGAAGGGGTTGCAGTTTGCTCTGTAGTTCTTGCTATCTCTCAATATGGTTCAACTAGATCGATGAACGCATCAGCTGCTGGAGCGATTGCTATGTATGCCTGGGCGATGCAGCATTTAAATCCAGTAAATCATCCAAAAAATTAAGCTTCGTCAATTACCTCAGTAACAGCATCTAATCTTCTAACAATCTCATCCGCCTCATTTTCACGATCAAGCTTTCGAAGAGTTAGCGCTATTTTTCGCTCGATATCAATAATAAATTCAAAATCTTTAAACTCAGCCTCAGTCACACTCTCTAATACATTTTCAAGTGTCATTAGCGCCTCTTCATATTGAGCAAGTCCCATCTGGGCTTTGCCTAACTCAAATGATGAGTAAGTCTCACGTCTGTGGTCATGGGCGGTTACAAAAACATCTAAAGATTTTTGAGCAGCAGTCAGCGCTCCTTGGGCGTCGCCTAATTCAGTTAAGCAATGGGCAATCTTTTGATCACACCTTGCCACATTAATAACCTCTTTTAATCTCTTAAATAGCGCTCTTGATTCTTTAAAAGCCTCTAGAGATTTTTCATAATTTTTTAACTCACGGTAAGCACACCCAATTAAGTGAAGATCATTAGCTGCTCCTGAGTCATTGCCATCAACTAAATGCTCCTGCACACACTCATTCATGCACTCAATTGTCTTTTCATACTCTTTTGAGTTAAACCACCACTCACCTAATGTGCAGGCAAGTTCAATTGCCATTGGCGACTTTGTCTCACGTAGTAAATCAACAGCTTTACTCATCGCGTTCGCTGCTTCATTCATTCTTTTCAGTTGGTTTAAGTTATAACCAATTGCTGAATATGCTTGAGCTAATCCTTCAGTTGGAGCAACTGCGCCTAAATCTGCATAAATATCTCTGGCAGTCTCAGCTAGTGCTAGTGCTTCATCATATTGACCACGTGCATAAATCCGCGCACTTAATTCATAATAAGTATTTGCTCGATCTAAACCTTGGACCTCTGGAATTCTCTCCCAAAGCATCTCTTCAGTAATAATCTCTTCAGAGTTAATATCTTCATTCTCTGAGTTATCTGACAACTTTGGCCTTTCACTCTTTTGTCGGCGTTCCTACGCTGATTACCTTAGCAGTTTCACCCTAGATCTCGGATGGGAATTGGCTAAGAGTTTAGCCAACCTATCAACCCATCAGATGAGCGCTCAATCATTTCCAACACCTCTTTGTAGGCAGATAACTCCTGGCCGTAGGGGTCAGGAATTGAGAGCAGGTGCGCGTCAATACCATCTGGATCAAGGGCTTGTAGCTTTGGGTCAAAGGAGGAGAGCATAAAGATCTTTTCCTTTTCAATCTGACTCTTTGCAAGTTTTAGTAACGCACTGCGATTGTTTAAATCCATCGCCAAGATCAAATCATGTTGGGCAAAGAAATTAACTTTAAATTGTTTAGCAACATGTTGATACTTATATCCAGCCTCTTGCCAAACTTGAATTGAGTAAGTAGATGCCCCTTCACCCTCATGCCATGGACCAGTACCTGAGCTATCAACTGCCACCTTAGGTTTTGTTAGATCAGCACATTTATTGGCGAGTAAGGCATTGGCTAAGGGTGAGCGACAGATGTTGCCCAGGCAGACTAGGTGAACACTAATTGCCTCTGATCTACGCAC